>ERZ1673699.76-NODE-76-length-132989-cov-14.316601_pt1 | contig 132989 bp, 134 predicted proteins | sample MGYA00580229_ERZ1673699 | MGnify/ENA primary metagenome ERZ1673699 (study PRJEB41218, sample SAMN15661785) | gut metagenome | host: Homo sapiens | place: Canada: London | collected 2015-08-20/2019-03-30 | study: EMG produced TPA metagenomics assembly of... | reverse complement strand
AAATCCTACGCGAAAAACCTTCACTGAGGTGACATCACCTAAATCTCGCATGTCTACCAATTCCATCACAGGCGCATATATGAGCGGCAGGGTCACCTGTCGCTATTTTATTCAAAATAAAAAAGAAGAATTTGAGAAGTGCGAAATCCGGGGACTGACTTTGTCAGTCTGCGATTTCAGCGCACAGAGTGCGATGAAATCGCAGATTTGTATCTGCGCATAAATTGCCTTGCCGTATGGAAAGCCTTGGACAAGAAGCTGCTGGTCAAATCCTACGCGAAAAACCTTCACTGAGGTGACATCACCTAAATCTCGCATGTCTGCCAATTTCATCATGCCCGCATAGCAATGCTATTCTACCACAGCCCCGCGCGGGGAGCAAGCAGAAAATTGCAGTCCGCTTTTTGAAGGCTGCGGAGACGAGGAAACGGCGCATTTTTTATTTTGTCCTGCGTTTGCATAACGAACGGGAGACACACGGTGCAAACCCTGTGTCTCCCGCTTTTTTGATTCGTTTCCGCCGGGCGGCTGCGCCGCCGTCCGGCGCGACCTTTTTCAGACGTACTTCTGCGTCACGGTGTCGAACACGCCGCGGGTGGTCAGGCGCAGCGTCGGGATGACCGGCAGCGCCATGAACGAGAGCGTCATGAACGGATCGACGCCGCGGCTCACGCCGAGGGCAAACGCCTTTTCCTTGGCGTTTTCCAGCTCACGGTTGACGTCCACGAGCGGCTCCTCGCTCATGATGCCCGCGATCTGGAGCCGGACCTCGCCGAGCACCTCGCCGTGGTCGAGCACGACGATGCCGCCGCCGAGCTCGACGACGCGGTTGGCTGCCGCCGCGATGTCCTCCTCGTTCGTGCCGACAACGATGATGTTGTGGCTGTCGTGCGAGATGGAGGTCGCCACCGCGCCGGACTTGAGACCGTAGCCCTTGATGTAGCCGATGCCGATGTGGTGCGTGTTCTTATGGCGCTCGATGACCGCAATCTTGAGGATGTCGTTTTCCAGGTCGATCTTGTCGGCGTAGCCGGCGTCGGTCGTCACGATCTCGCCCGGGACCATGCCGAGCACGGCGCGCGGGCGGGTCTCAGTGAAATCGTCGGCGGTGAGGTGCGCGACGTGGAAGGTCTCGTGGGAGCGCTTGATGAGATGCGGGTCGATCTCGGGAGCCTCAAAGGGCGCGACCTCTTTGCCGTCGAACATGAGCTTGCCCTTCTTGTAGACCTCGAGAATATTGAAGTCGCGGAAGTTATCGATGATAACGAAGTCGGCAAGGAAGCCGGGCGCGATGGCGCCGCGGTTGTTGAGCAGGAAGTAGCGGGCAGCATGATGGCTCGCGCACTTGACGGCGATGATGGGGTCCACGCCCGCGGCGATGGCCTTCTTGATGATGTAGTCGATGTGACCCTTTTCCAGCAGATCATTGGGGTGCTTGTCGTCCGTGCAGAACATACAGTAGGTGTAATACTGCGGGGTGAGCAGCGGCAGCAGCGCGTCAAGGTTGCGCGCCGCGGTGCCCTCGCGGATCATGATGTACTGGCCGCGCTCGAGTTTGGCGAGCGCGTCGCCCATATCGGAGCACTCGTGGTCGGAGTAGACGCCGGCGGCAACGTAGGCGTTGAGGTCGTTGCCGGAAAGGCCGGGAGCGTGGCCGTCGATCTTCTTGTGATGCGCCTGCGCCGCGACGATCTTCTCGAGCACCTGCTCGTCGGCATTGGCGACGCCGACGTAGTTCATCATCTCGGCAAGGCCCTCGACGCGGTTGTGCTCGTAGAAGCTGTCGATGGCGCGGTAGTCAAGGTTCGCGCCGCTCTCGTCGAGCGGGGTGGCGGGCACGCAGCTCGGCAGCATGAAGCGCACGTCGAGCGGCAGGTCCTCGGTGGCCTGCAGCATATACTCGATACCGTCGGTGCCCATGACGTTGGCGATCTCGTGCGGGTCGGTGATAACAGTCGTGGTACCGTGCGGAAGAACGGCCTTGGCGAACTCCTTCGGGCTCACAAGCGAGCTTTCGAGGTGGATATGCGCGTCGACGAAGCCGGGCAGCACGAGCTTGCCGCTCATGTCGACCTCGATCTCGCCCTCGTAATGCTCGCCCATGCCGGCGATCAGGCCGGAGGCCACGGCGATATCGCCGCGGCTGAGCTGGTTGCAGAACACATTCACATAGGTCGCGTTCTTGAGCACGAGGTCGGCCTTTTTGCGCCCCGCCGCCACCTCTACCACATGGAGCTTTTTGTTGAGCTTGCGGTTGATCCTGCCCGCATAGCTTTCCTTGTATGCCATCGCCATGATCCTCCTGTTCTCGCTTTATCATAATTTTTTCTAATGTTAGGCTTAAACACCTGTGATACCTGTTGCATGGAGTATACTACGATTTCCCGCGCTTGTCCATGCCTTTTTGCCGAAAAACGAAAGAAATTTGGGCAATGGGAAAGGACCGCACGGCAATTCTCGTGCCATGCGGTCCCTGATAAAAAACGCTCTTTTGTCAGCGCAGCTTCGCGCCCAGCTCGGCTTCGAGCAGCGCAAGGATGCTCTTCACATCCTCGTCGGCCTCCTCGCCGGTAAGGCTGCGGTCGTCCGCGCGCAGCGTCAGGCTGAACGCGACGGACTTGCTGCCCGGCGCGACGCCCACGCCGCGGTAAATGTCGAACAGCTCGACCTTCTTCAAAAGGCCCTTCGCGCCGCGGCGAATGCAGTCCTCCAGCGCGCCGACGGTGACACTCTCGGCGCACACCACGGCGATATCGCGTGTAACAGCGGGGAACTTCGGCAGCGGCCGGTAGACGGGGATACCGTCCCGCACAGAGTAGAGCGCATCAAAGCGCAGCTCGGCGGCGTAGATCTCCGCGTCCACGCCGTAGGTGGCCGCGATGAGCGGGTGGATCTGGCCGAACACACCCAGCTCGACATCGCCGGCATAGGCCTTCGCGCAGCGGCCGGGGTGATAGGAGGCGTTGTCCGTGCATGCCTCAAAGCGGACGTTCTTGATGCGGCAGGCGCGGAGAATGGCCTCGATGCCGCCCTTGAGCGTGAAGAAGTCCATTCCGTCGCCGTAAGCGCCGAGGGAGAGGATCTTCGGCTCGTCGGCCAGACCGTCCTCGCGGGGCAGATAGATCTTGCCCAGCTCGTAGAGACGCACGGCCTTGTTGCGGTAGTTGTAGTTGCGGGTGATGATCTCCAGCATGGAGGGGAGGATGGTCGTGCGCATGATGGAGGTGTCCTCGCCCAGCGGGTTGAGGATCTTCAGGCTCTTACGCAGCGGGGAGTCCTTCGGCATACGGATCTTATCGTAGTACGACGGGCTGATGAAGGAGTAGGTGATGATCTCGTCGTAGCCGAGCGTGCGGCAGGTCTCGCCGAGCGCGCGGTCAAAGAGCTGCTGCTCGCTGAAGCCGCCGCGCGTCGTCTCGCCGCGCATGAGCGTGCAGGGAATGTTATTGTAGCCGTAGAAACGGGCGACCTCCTCGGCAATGTCGCTGTAATGCTCCACATCGCCGCGCCAGCTCGGCACAAGAATGTCGTCGCCGCTGAGCTCAAAGCCGAGGGAGAGAAGGATCTCGCGCATCAGGCTCTCGGGCAGGTCGGTGCCGAGCAGCGCGTTGATCTTCTCCGGCTCGAGCTTCACGACCGTGGGAGCCTTGTCCTTGGCGATGACGTCCATCACGCCGTCTACGACCTCGCCGCAGCCGAGCAGCTCGACCAGCTCGCAGGCACGCTGCACGGCCTTCATGGTGTTCATCGGGTCAAGACCCTTTTCGTAGCGCGCGGAGGCGTCGGTGCGCATCCCGAGGGCCGCCGCCGTGCGGCGGACGGACACGCCGTTGAAGTTGGCGCTCTCAAAGAGGACCATCGCCGTATCGCCGACGATCTCGCTGTTCGCGCCGCCCATCACGCCCGCGACGCACACGGGCTTGTGCTCGTCGCAGATGCAGAGCATATTCGGCGTGAGCTTGCGGTCGTTGCCGTCGAGGGTCTGAATGACCTCGCCCTCACGCGCGGTGCGGACGACGATCCTGCCGCCGTCCACGCAGGAGAAGTCGAAGGCGTGCATCGGCTGGCCGTACTCGAGCATGACGTAGTTCGTAATGTCCACGATGTTGTTGATCGGGCGCACGCCGGAGTTGCGCAGGCGCTCGCGCATCCACTTCGGGGAGGGCGCGATCTTCACGTTCTTCACCATGCGCGCGGTGTAGCGCGGGCAAAGCTCGCCGTCCTCGATCTCGATGTCGACCAGCTCCGCGATGCTGCCGCCGCAGCCCTTGACCCCGGGTGTGTGCAGCTTGAGAGGGCGGCGGAAGGTCGCGCTTGCCTCGCGGGCAAGGCCAATGACGGAAAGGCAGTCGGGACGGTTGGGCGTGATCTCGAACTCGACCACGCTGTCGTCATAGCCGATGACCTTCGCGATGTCGTCGCCGGGCTTCACATCATCCTCACGCAGGACGAAGATGCCGTCGGCGATGCAGTGCGGGAACTCGCGCTGCTCGGCGTGCAGGTCGGCAAGCGTGCAGATGGAGTCGGACTTGGTGTTGTAGGCCACCAGATCGCCCTCGTGCAGGTTGGAGCAGACGGTGTCGGGACAGGCGGTCGTGCCGCCGAGGTCGAGACAGGTATGGAATGTGCCGTCGCCCTGCGGCGCGCACTCGAGCACCTTCGCCGCCGCGACCGGTCCGAACACCTTGTCACCGGGCTTGATGTCGGCGGGGATGGAGGGCTTGGCGGGGTCGATGGGATGATAGTCGTTCAGAAGCGCCGCGGGCGTGATGACCGCGTAGGGGAAGTCGTGCTCGGCGGTCAGGCCCAGCTCCTTGAGCGAGCAGAGCATACCGTTGGACGGCACGCCGCGCAGCTTACCCTTTTCGATCTTCACGCCGCCGGGCAGCACGGACTTGTGCAGCGCCGCGGGCACCAGATCGCCGATGTGGATGTTCCACGCACCGGTGACGATCTGCACCGGCTCCTCCCTGCCGACGTCGAGTTGGCAGACCCACATGTGGTCGCTGTCGGGGTGCTTTTCCATGGAGAGGATCTTGCCCGCGACCACGTTTTTGAGGCTCTCGTCCAGTCGCTCGATGGTCTCGACCTTGGAGCCGGAGAGCGTCATTTCATCGTTGAACTGCTTGTCGGTGATGTCGTGGAGGTCAACAAATTCGTTGAGCCAATTTCTGCTTAAATTCATTTTCTTCGCTCTCCTTTCTCAGAACTGCTCCAGGAACCGGACATCGTTTTCGAAGATCAGACGCAGGTCGCCGATCTTGAAGTGGCCAAGCGCCAGACGCTCCAGACCCATGCCGAACGCCCAGCCGGAATACACGTTGGAGTCGATGCCGCAGCCCTCGAGCACCTTGGGATGCACCATGCCCGCGCCGAGGACCTCGATCCAGCCCTCGCCCTTGCAGGTCGGGCAGCCCGCGCCGTGGCACTTGTGGCACTGGATATCCATCTCGCAGCTCGGCTCGGTGAACGGGAAGTGGTGCGGACGGAAGCGCGTGACCGTGCCCTTGCCGTACAGCTCCTCCATGACGGCGTTGAGCGTACCCTTGAGGTCCGCCATCGTCACGCCCTTGTCGATGACCATGCCCTCGATCTGGTGGAACATGGGGGAATGGGTGGCGTCCACCTCGTCCTTGCGGTACACGCGGCCCGGAGCGAGAATACGGATGGGCAGAGAGCGCGTCTCCATCGCGTGGATCTGCATGGGAGAGGTCTGCGTGCGCAGCAGGATGGAGCTGTCCTCGGTGAAGTAGAACGTGTCCGTCCACTCGCGGGCGGGGTGTCCCTCGAGGCAGTTGAGCTTGGTGAAGTTGTAGTCGGCGGTCTCGACCTCGCGGTCCTCGAGAATTTCAAAGCCCATGCCGACGAAGATGTCCTTGATCTCGTCGAGCACCTGATACATCGGGTGCTTTTTGCCGATCTTCACGGCCTTGCCGGGGATGGTGACGTCCACCGCCTCGGCCTTGAGCTTCATCTCCAGCGCTTTTGCGGCCAGCTCCTTCGCGCGCGTCTCCACGCTCTCCTCGAGCTTGGCGCGCACCTCGTTGGCAAGCTGGCCGATGACGGGGCGCTCCTCTGCGCTGAGCTTGCCCATCTGCTTGAGGACAGCGGTCAGCTCGCCCCTCTTGCCGAGGTACTGCACGCGCAGCGCCTCAAGGTCCTCCGCCTTCTCCGCGCCGCCGATGGCCTCAAGGGCTTTGGCGCGGATGGCTTCCAATTCCTGTTTCATATCATTTCTCCTTCTCTGTCGAAAGTTCCGAACGATGGCGGGAGGCAAAAAAAGAGCGCCCCCTCGTCCGCATGGGACGAAAGAGCTCTTCCGTGGTACCACCCAAATTCGCGCAGACGGTCTGCGCGCACTCGCGACCCTTTAACGGCGGTCAGCCGTCCGCGCCTTTCCTCGCGGCCGCTCCCGGGCGAACCAAGCGACACTCCACAGACCGGCTTCCAGCCGCCGACCGGTCCTCTCTGCGCGAAGCAAGCTCGCTATTTTCCCGTTCTCAGCGTTTCTCTGACAGTTATTTATAGCACACGACGCGCAAAGTTTCAAGTGCTTTCGCACTTTTTCTTCACAGCTTTGTCCGAAATGTTTGCATTCCCGCGCGAAATGGCTTATAATGCACCATGCTTTACCTCATTTTTTCGGAAGAAGGTGGAAAGAAAAGAATGACTCCCTTTATGGAATGGAATCTGAACTGCCTGCGCGCCATCGCCGAGCTGCGCACTCCGCTGCTCGACACGCTCATGCAGGGCGTGACGGAGCTCGGCGGCGAGACGCTGTTCATGCTCTTTATGCTGGTGGTCTTCTGGTGCGTGGACAAAAACAAGGGCTATTTTCTCATGCTCCTGTGCTTCACCGGCACGGCGGTCAACCAGATGCTGAAGATCACGTTCTGCATCCCGCGGCCCTGGGTGCTCGACCCCTCGTTCGAGATCGTCGAGTCCGCCCGCGCGGGCGCGACGGGCTTCTCCTTCCCCTCGGGCCACACGCAGAACGCCGTCGCCGCCTACGGCGGGATGTTCTGCATCACGAAAAAGCTCTGGGTGCGCGTGGTGTGCATGGCGCTGGCGCTGCTCATTCCCTTTTCGCGGCTGTATCTCGGCGTTCACACGCCGCTCGACGTCGGCGTATCATTCCTGATCGGCTGGCTGCTGGTGCTGGCGTTCTATCCTCTGCTCGAGGAGATCGGCCACCGCGGCGAGGTGCTCGAACGCATCTGGCTCATCCTGCTCGTACCGGCGGCGCTGTTCCTGCTTTATGCGCTTCGCGTCCGCGCGGGCGCGAGCGGTGACGCGGCCAATTTTGACCACGCGGTCAAAACGGCGTGGTCGATGCTCGGCCTTGTGCTCGGCGCGATCGTCTCGGTGTTCGCCGACCGGCACTACACGCGCTTTGAAACGCAGGCCGTGTGGTGGGCGCAGATCCTCAAGGTCGTGCTCGGCCTTGCGCTGACGCTGGCCGTGCGCGTGGCCCTCAAGGCGCCGCTGACGGCGGCCTTCGGCGCGAACAGCGTCGGCGACGGCATCCGTTATTTCGCCGTGGTGCTCATGGCGGGCACGCTCTGGCCGATGACCTTCGGCTGGTTCAGCCTGATGGGTCGAAAAAAGTGATTTACAGCCGAAGTAAGACGTGCTATACTTTACCCTGCAAGAAAGAAGAAAGGAGACTTTTTTCGTGAAAAAGCGGCTCTACTGTTCCAAAACGGATAAAAAGCTCTGCGGCGTCTGCGCCGGCGTGGCGGATTATTTCGGCATCGACCCCACCATCGTGCGCGTGATCTGGGCGCTGCTGGCGTTCTTTTACGGCACGAGCATCCTGCTCTATGTCATCATGGCCCTTGTCGTGCCGGAGCAGCCGGCCGGCGGCGGCGTGATCGACGTGGACAGCGAGGTCCGCGAGCCGAGCGAGAAGAAGGAAAAATACAAGGGTCCCGAGATCGACTGAGCGGGACGCCTCAAAATACCGGCCGCTGAGGCGGCTATTACAGGAAGAAACAGGAAGGAAGAACCACTATGATGACCTATCCCATGCACGTTGCGGGCCTCGTCCGCGATCTCCCCATCTGCAAGGTGACGGAGGACTTCTACATCGGCGCTTTCATCATGTTCGGCGACGCCGAGCTGACCGTCGCCTGCGCCCGCGACCTCCTCAAGCTGGCGGAGGAGCTGGACTACGACTATCTGCTCACCGCCGAGGCCAAGTCCATTCCCCTCATTCACGAGATGGCGCGTCAGAGCGGCGCGGAGAAGTATTTCATCGCGCGTAAGGGCCCCAAGGTCTATATGCCCGACCCCATCTCCGTGGAGGATCGCTCCATCACTACGCTCGGCGTACAGCAGCTCTTCCTCGGCCGCGACGACGCCGACCTCATCAAGGGTAAGAAAATTCTGATCGTAGACGACGTCATCTCCACCGGCGGCAGCCTGCACGCGATGGAGACGCTGGTCGCCAAGGCGGGCGGCACGGTCGCCGGACGCATGGCCGTCCTCGCCGAGGGCGACGCCAAGAACCGCGACGACATCAAGTTCCTCGCGCCGCTGCCGACCTTCAAGGCCGACGGCAGCGTCCGCTGAGCGCACAGCCAAACAGAGCAGGAGCGCCGCTCGAATGAGCGGCGCTCCTTTTATTTACCGTATTGCTCTCCGGCAGGCTTCGCCGCGGCTCAGATGCCGCAGCCGTTCCCGCCGCCCTCGGCCAGCAGGTCGGCGAGCGAAACGCTGTCGAGATAGTCGTTGATGAGCGTGTCGAGCTTCTCCCAGACGGGCAGCGAGAGACACTTGTCCGCGCGCGGGCAGGTGTTCTCCCCCTCCAGACAGGAAACGGGCGCAAGCGAGCCCTCCGTCAGCCGGACGATCTCGCCGACCGAATAATCCTTCAGCTCCCGGCTGAGGCGGTAGCCGCCGCCCTTGCCGCGCTGCCCCTCGACCAGTCCCGCGCGCGCGAGCACGGCGATGATGCTCTCTAAATATTTTTCGGAAATGCCCTGCCGCTGCGCGATCACCGGCAGCGGCATACACTCTCCCGGCTCGCCCTGCGCCAGCTCCAGCATGACGCGCAGCGCGTAGCGGCCCTTGGTGGAAATGAGCATAGCAAGACCTCCTTTCCTCTCACGGTTTCTTTGCTACCGTTATAGCACAAATGCCGCCGCCGCGTCAAGCGCGGGATAAAATCCGCACTTGCCCTTGCGCCGCTTTTCGGTTATACTGAAAAAAATATGTCAAACGCAAGGAGGTCCCCGCCATGGGTATCTTTTCCAAGGGTAAGCCCGCCAGGTCCGAGGCGCCCGAATTCATCGAGGTCGGTCAGATCGTCAACACGCACGGCGTGAAGGGCGACGTGAAGGTGCAGCCGTGGGACGTGACGCCCGCGCAGCTCGCTGGCTTCAAGGCCCTCTATATGGACGGCACGCAGTTCCGCCCCATCGACCGCCGCATACAGGGCGACATGGTGCTCATGCACTTCCCCGGCTGGGACGATATGACTGCCGCGGAAACGCTGAAAACCAAGATCCTCTCCATCAAGCGCAGCGAGGTGCAGCTCAAAAAGGGAGAATTTCTTGATGCCGAGCTCATCGGGATGCAGGTCTATGAGGACTTCATCCACCGCTATGTCGGCACCGTCGAGGAGGTCCTCACCTACCCCGCGCACAAGCTCTACAAGGTCCGCGGGCCGGAGAAGTGCTACCTGATCCCCGCCGTGCAGGATATTTTCATTGTGGACATCGACGCGGAAAAGCGCGAAATATATGTCAAGATGATCGAGGGGCTGGAAACCAATGCGGATTGACATTCTCACCCTCTTTCCCGACGCGGTGGACGCGATGATGCACGCGAGCATCCTCGGCCGCGCGCAGGAGCGGGGCTATATCACCATCAGGACCCACCAGATCCGAAACTTCACCACGAATAAGCAGATGCAGGTGGACGATTATCCCTACGGCGGCGGACGCGGCGCGGTGATGCAGGCCGATCCCCTCTACCGCTGCTGGGCGCACGTCTGCGAGGAGGCCGGCTCAAGAGGCCATACCATCTATCTCTCTCCCTGCGGGCGCACCTTCACGCAGAGCGTCGCGCGCGAGCTGAAGAAGTCCTATGACCACCTCATCCTCGTCTGCGGACACTACGAGGGCATCGACCAGCGCTTCATCGACGAGTGCGTGGACGAGGAGATCAGCATGGGCGATTTCGTCGTTACCGGCGGTGAGATCCCCGCGATGGCGCTCGCAGACACCGTGTGCCGCATGGTGCCGGGCGTATTGCCGGACGAGGAGTGCTTCACGGAGGAATCGCACTGGAACGGTCTTTTGGAGTATCCCCAGTATTCCCGCCCCGACGAGTGGCATGGGCGCAGGGTGCCGGACGTGCTGCTCTCCGGTCACCACGGCAACGTGGAGAAGTGGCGGCGCAAGCAGAGCTACATCCGCACGATGCTGCGCCGTCCCGACCTGTGGGCGCAGTTTGACGAGAGCGTGTGCAAAACCAAGGGCGAGCGCAAGCTGCTCGCCGAGGCCAAGGCCGAGGCGGAGGCGCTGCGTACCGGCGCGGAGTCTTCACCTGCCGATGATCAATGACCGAAGCGGCGTCCCTGTCTGCGGCAGGGACGCCGTTTTCTTTGCCGCGCTTTTCCTCGGAGGGGCGCGAAATTTGTCGAGCACTTTTTCGTCAGGTCATCCATATTTTTGTTGAAATCTGAAAGATTTTGTGCTATTTTAGACAACAGAGAAAATTGTGTTCAAAAACACATCGGGGGAGGCAATCAAAACTGCATGGAGCGGCGAAGATCGGTTTTGTTGGCAGACGCCAACGAGGAGTTCTGCACGATGCTGCGGGACGCAATGGAAGAGACAGGCTTATTCACGGTCGAGCTTGCCTGCAATGGGCATGAGGTTTTGGAAAGGATACACGCGCACGAGCCGGAGCTGCTCGTTCTGGACCCGGCGCTGCCGGGCACGGACGGCATCCGCGTCCTGCGCCAGCTGCGGCGCGAGGGCTGCGCAAGCGAGATATTTCTCATCTCCGCCTTCGTGTCCGATCACATGCTGGCGGAAGCGACGGAGCTGCGGGTCGATTATTTTCTGCCCAAGCCCTTTGCCTTTGAGGCGCTGTTTGACCGAATGCGCGGCGCAGCGGTGCAGAGCACGCGCAGCGCCCTGCACCCGCCCTCCCTGCTTGTGACCTCCATCCTGCATGAGCTTGGGATGTCGCCCGGTCTCAAGGGCTACGGCTATATTCACGACGCCGCGCTGCTTGCGCTGGACGATCCCTCTCTGCTGCACGCCGTCACCAAGGTCATCTATCCTTGTGTCGCGCGTCGGAACGGCACGACCGCCTTCTGCGTGGAGCGCGCCATTCGTCATGCCATTGAGATCACCTGGGAGCGCGGCAGCCACGACGCCTGGGGCCGGTATTTCGGCCATCTGTGTGCAGACGGCGGAAAGCCCGCCAACGGGATGTTCCTTGCCGAGCTTGTGGAAGCTCTGAAATACGAAAAGCTGGGCTGAGCGCGATGCGCTCAGCCCTTTTTTTCAAATTCCGCGGCGACGTCCGCCAGCAGGTCGCGGATATGTAGGTGCTGCGGGCAGACCTTTTCGCATTTGCCGCAGCGGATGCAGTCGGAGGCCCTGCCGCCGTTCTTGGTGTAGACCTCGCTATAATAGTAGTCAGCGTTCCAGTCGCGGTGGATCTGCTTGGCGTTCATCACCGCGAAGAGGTCGGGGATCGAGATGTGCTGCGGGCAGCCGGCCGTGCAGTATCGGCAGGCCGTGCAGGGGATGAGGCTCTTACTGCGGAAGATCTCCTGCACCCTTTTGACCGCGGCAAGCTCCGTCTCGTCGAGCGGCTTAAAGTCGCGCATGAAAGCAATGTTGTCCTCCACCTGCCGCAGGTCGCTCATGCCGGAAAGCACTATCCTAATGCCCGGGAAGCCCGCCGCAAAGCGGATGGCGTAGCTCGCGCTGCTGCCGCCGTGCAGAGCGTCCAGCACCGCCGCGGCGTCCTCCGGCAGATCGGCGAGATTGCCGCCCTTGACCGGCTCCATCACGATGACTGGCTTGCCGTGCTTCCGGCAGACCTCGTAGCACCTGCGGCTCTGCACGGCGGGATCGTCGTAGTCCACATAGTTGAACTGCAGCTGCACGGCCTCGAGCTGCGGGTATTCGGTCAGGATGCGGTCGAGCATCTCCGCGCTGTCGTGGAACGAGATGCCGACATGGCGCACCTTGCCCTCGGCCTTGAGCGCAAACGCCGTTTCATAGGCGCGGCAGGCCTTGAAATGCTCAAAATTTTTCATGCTCTGCGCGTGCATCAGATAGAAGTCGAAATCGTCCACGCCGCAGGCGGCGAGCTGGCTTTCAAAAAAGGGCCGGATGTCCGCCTCCGTTTTGAAAAAGTTCGCCGTCAGCTTGTTGGTCAGAACATAGTCCTCACGCGGATAGCGGCTCGTCAGGCAGGCCTTCAGCGCCGTTTCGCTCCTCCCGTCCAGATAGCCGTGGGCGGTGTCAAAATAGTTGAAGCCGGCTGCCAGAAAGGCGTCCACCATCTGCCGCGTCTGCGCGAGATCGACCTCTTCGCCCTGCATCGGCAGGCGCATAAAGCCAAAGCCAAGATTCTTTTTGATCTTTTCCATATCCGCTTCTCCTCTCGTTTCCCCTCCGACGTCGGTCCGTTGTTTTTTTATGATAGCATAACTCGTGCCGCCGGGAAATACCCTTTTCTCGTTTTAACAAAACTTACCTCCTTTCGCTTTGCATACCGACAAAAAATCCGGCAAAGCTATGTTTGCGATACCCAAAAGCAACAAACCCAACCAAACATTCAAACAAAAGGAGAAAATCATTATGTCCAGCAAGAATACCAACAAGCTCAACGTTCCCGAGGCCCGCGCGGCCATGAACAAGTTCAAGATGGAAGCCGCCAACGAAGTCGGCGTCAACCTCAAGCAGGGCTACAACGGCGACCTGACCTCCCGCGAGGCCGGTTCCGTCGGCGGCCAGATGGTCAAGAAGATGATCGAGAGCTACGAGAAGAGCCTGTAAGCTCCTCTTATGGCAAAGAAGGAAGTCCGCCGCGGCGGACTTCCTTCTTATTTCCTTAAAACTTAAAACCATTTCTTGCGCTTGAAGTAACGGATCAGCACGGCGACGATGACCACCGCCAGCACGATGACCACAGGATAGCCGTACTCCCAGCTCAGCTCCGGCATATCGAAGTTCATGCCGTACCAGCCGACGATGAGCGAGAGCGGCAGGAAGATCGTCGTCACGATGGTCAAAAGCTGCATGACGCGGTTCTGCGCGATGTCCACCTGCGACTGGTACTCGCCGCTCACCTGCATGGCGTATTCGCGCAGGCGCTCCGTCTCATTTTTCAGCGCCTCCACGCGGCGCAGAAAATAATTCATGCGTCGGGTAGAGCGCTTGTCAAAGAGGTCGTCTGCCTCCTCCAGCAGCGACGCACCGAAATCGGCGAGCTGAGCGTAGAAGCGGTCCGCGCGGCTGACCTCCTTGCGGATGGCGCTCATGCGGTGGATGAAGCGGTCCGTGTTGTCGGCCAGAACCTCCTGCTCCAGATTCGTGATGCGCTCCTCAAGCTGCTCGAGCGCCGCAAGATCGTCCCGCACCAGCGTGAGCAGCAGATCGGCGAGAAAATTGTCCGCCCCGTCGGCATTATGCGGACGCATGGCGCGGATGGCGTCGAGGCAGTTCGCGACCACACGGTCGTGATCGACGATGAGCACATTTCCCTGCGACCACGAAAACGTGAAGCGGCGGGCGGCCTGACTGCCCCGCGCCGGGATGCGGATATGGCCGGTGATGCCGTTCTGATCGGTCAGGAGCGCGCACAACTGCGAGCCGTACACGCTGTCCGACGTGAGCGGCGGCGTCAGCGCAGCCGGCAGAGCGACCTCACCGACCTCCTCCGGCTCCAGTATGGCGAGCACATTTTCCCATTTTTCCGGCGCTTTTTCGCCCAGCGGACGAAGCGCGTCGCCAAATTCATAAAACTGCATAACGCGGCCCCCCTATCTTATGCCTATGATAGCAGGACCGCGTCGCCGCGTCAAGAGATTCGGTTTTGAAGGACTCAGCCGCCGAGGTACGCCTTACGCACCGCGTCGCTGGCCATCAGCTCCGCACCGGTGCCGGTGAGCGAGATCTTGCCGGTCTCGAGCACATAGGCGCGGTCGGCGACGGAGAGCGCCGCCTGCGCGTTCTGCTCCACAAGCAGGATGGTCGTGCCCGCGGCGTGCAGCTCGCGGATGATGTCGAAGATCTGCTCGACCAGAATGGGCGCGAGGCCCATGGACGGCTCGTCGAGCATGAGGAGCTTGGGCTTGCTCATGAGCGCGCGGCCCATCGCGAGCATCTGCTGCTCGCCGCCGGAGAGCGTGCCGGCGATCTGACGGCGGCGCTCCTTCAGGCGCGGGAAGCGCTCGTAAACGTCCGCGATGCCCGGCTCGATGGTGGAATTGGGCTGCGTGTACGCGCCCATCTGCAAATTCTCCTCCACGGTCATCTGCTGGAAGATGTGACGTCCCTCGGGGACCTGCGCCAGACCGTGCTCAACGATCTTATGCGGCGCGACGCCCTTGAGGTCATGGCCCTCAAAGAGGACGCTGCCCATCTTGGGGTGCAGCAGGCCGGAGATCGTGTTCAGAATGGTGGATTTGCCCGCGCCGTTCGCGCCGATGAGCGTGACGACCTCGCCCTCGTTGACCTCAAAGGAAACGCCCTTGACGGCGTGGATGCTGCCGTAGTACACATGGATATCATCAACTTTTAAGATCTGCGCCATCGTTACGCCTCCTTCTTCTTGCCGAGGTATGCTTCGATGACCTCGGGATTGTTCTGGATATCGTCGGGCGAGCCCTTGGCGATGATGCGCCCGAAGTTCAGCACGGCGATGCCCTCGCAGATGTTCATGACGAGGTTCATATCGTGCTCGATGAGCAGCACCGCGATCTTGAAGGTATCGCGGATGGAGCGGATGTTCTCCATCAGCTCCGCCGTCTCGCTGGGGTTCATGCCCGCCGCCGGCTCGTCGAGCAGCAGCAGGCAGGGATTCGTCGCCAGCGCGCGGAGGATCTCCAAACGGCGCTGCGCGCCGTAGGGCAGGCTTCCGGCCTTGGCGTCGGCGAACTCCTCCATGTGGAAGATGGAGAGCAGCTCCATCGCGCGCTCGTGGACCACGCGCTCCTCGCGCCAGAAGCGCGGCAGGCGGAGGATGCCCTCGGCCATGTTGTAGTGCATCTGGGTGTCCATGGCGGTGGTGATGTTCTCCTCCACCGAGAGGTTCTGGAACAGGCGGATGTTCTGGAAGGTACGCGCGATGCCCGCGCGGTTGATCTGTGCGGTGTTGAGACCGTGAATGTCCCTGCCGTTGAGGAGGATGGTGCCGTGCGTGGGCTGATAGACCTTCGTGAGCAGGTTGAAGATGGTCGTCTTGCCCGCGCCGTTGGGGCCGATGAGGCCCGCGATCTCCGTGCGGCCGATGGTGATGTTGAAGCTGTCGACCGCCTTCAGGCCGCCGAAGGTGATGCCGAGGTCGATGCACTCGAGGACGGGAGACTTGTCCGCGTCGCGCTCCGGCAGCAGCGCCGGCTCACGGGTAACGGGAACGAGCTTTGTTTTCTGCGTCATAGTCAAACCTCCTTTTCTTCAACGCTGTGCCGGCGCGGGAGCAGCTTTGCGAAAAATGCCTTGAACCGGGGATTGTTGGTCGCGAGCATCACGAAGATGAGCACGATGGCGTAGACCAGCATACGGTAATCTGCGAACTGGCGCAATGCCTCGGGCAGGATGGTCAGCGCGGCGGCGGAGAGGAGGCTGCCCCAGATGTTGCCAAGCCCGCCGAGCACCACGAACACCAGCACAAGGATGGAGGTGTTGAAGTTGAACTTGACCGACTGGAGCGAGGAGTAATTCAGACCGTAGAGCGCGCCGGCCGCGCCGGCGAGGGCTGCAGAGGTGACGAAGGCCATGAGCTTATACTTCGTGAGGTTCAATCCGACGGACTGCGCGGCGATGGGGTTGTCGCGGATGGCCATGATGGCGCGGCCCGCGCGGGAGCGCGTGAGATTGAGCACGATGATGAGCGTCACCATCACAAGGATGAAGCCCGCGGTGAGACCCGCGATGGTCTTGGTGCCGGTCGCGCCCTGCGCGCCCTTGATGATGGCGTAGCCCGTGGCGTCGAGACCGAGATCGTCGATCGTCTTGGTGCCGGAAACGTTGAAGAGAATGTGCAGGCCCGAAGCGTCATAGCCGACGAGCAGGCAGTTGATGAGGTCCGCGATGATCTCGCCGAAGGCGAGCGTCACGATGGCGAGGTAGTCGCCCTGGAGCCGCAGCACCGGCGTACCGACGAGCAGGCCCACGATGGCGGCGAAGATCGCGCCGACGACCATGGCGATGGCAAGGCGCACCGGCGCGTTGGGGACCGCCGTGAGCAGGCTCTGCGAGACGATGACGCCGCTGAACGCGCCCACGCTCATAAAGCCCGCGTGGCCGAGGCTCAGCTCACCGAGGATGCCGACGGTCAGGTTCAGCGAGACCGCCATGGACATATAGCAGCAGATGGGTACAAGCAGACCGAGCGTCTTGCGGTTGAGCATCCCGCCGTTCTGCAAAACGGTCACGACGATGAAGACGGCGATCACGCCGAGGTAGGTCGCGAAGTCGACCTTGGTGGTCTTTTTCAAGGACTTGAATTTCGTTGTCAGCTTTGCCATAGTTGCCACCTCACACTTTCTCCGGCACATACTTGCCGAGGAGTCCCGCGGGCTTGACGAGCAGCACCACGATCAGCACCGCGAACACGATGGCGTTGGCGAGCGTCGTGGAGATGTACGCCTTGGCCAGCGCCTCGATGATGCCGAGGAGCAGTCCACCGAGGAACGCGCCGGGGATGGAGCCGATGCCGCCGAACACGGCGGCGGTGAACGCCTTGATGCCGGGCATGGAGCCGGTGGTCGGCATGAGCGACGTATTGAACGAGCAGAGCAGCACGCCGGCGATGGCCGCGAGCGCGGAGCCGATGGCGAAGGTCGCGGAGATGGTCGCGTTGACGTTGATGCCCATGAGCTGCGCCGCCGCCTTATCCTCCGAGCAGGCACGCATGGCCTTGCCCATCTTGCTCTTGTTGACGAAGGTGGTCAGCGCGAGCATGATGACGACACAGACCGCGATGGTCAGAAGCGAAACATAGGAAATGGTCAGCTTTCCGCCAAAGAGCTTGGCCGAACCCTCGACCACGGGGGGATACACGCGCGCGGCCGCCTTCCAGATCAGCAGGGCGGAGTTTTGCAGGAAGTAGCTCACGCCGATGGCGGTGATAAGCACCGCGAGGCTGGGCGCCGAGCGCAGCGGCTTGTAGGCCAGACGCTCGATCACAATGCCGAGCACCGTACAGACGACGACCGCGAGCAGGACGGCTACGATGTTGGGTAGTCCCAGATAGAACATCGCGCAAAACGAGATGTAGCCGCCGACCATGATGACGTCGCCGTGGGCGAAGTTCAGCATTTTGGCGATGCCGTAGACCATCGTGTAGCCGAGCGCGATGATGGCGTACACGCTGCCGAGGCTGATGCCGCTGATGAGGTATGATAAAAATTCCATAGAAAAAACACCCCTTTTTCCCGATCTTATCTTTTTTCTGTGGCAGAAACAAGGGCAGATGCTGTCCTCTCCCCTGCCTTCGTTTCCGCCATAGAACCGGCCATGGCTGCCGGGAGCTCGTGCTCCCGGCAGCCGGGCCTATTTGTAGAGAGAGAAGTAAATAGCGGATCGGGAGCTTAGTTGGTCTCAGCGTACACGCCGTCCTTGATGACATAAGCGGTAGGAGCCTTGGAGACCTGACCCTCGGCGTTCCAGGTCATATCCTTACCGGTGAGACCGGTGAAGGTGATGGTGGGCATGACCTCGACGAGCTTCTCGCAGATCTCTTCGCTGCTCATGTCACCGGTGCAGCCGGCAGCCTCGAGAGCCTGCTTGATGATGTACACGCCGTCATAGGCGTCAGCCGCGAACTGGTTGGGCTCGCCGCCGTAAGCGGCCGTGTAAGCATCAACGAAAGCCTGGTTGGACTCAACGGTAGCGGAGAACGGGGTCATGAGCATGAGGCCCTCGGCAAGTGCAGTATCGAAGCCGGGCATGGAGAGGATGCCGTCCATACCGTCCACACCGAAGAAGGTGGGAGCATAGCCCATAGCGTTGGCCTGACTGAAGATCACGGAAGCGGGCTGATAGTAGATGGGAAGGAACACGACGTCGGCGCCGGCGGTCTGCGCCGCGGTGAGCTGGACAGAGAAGTCGGAAGCGGTATCATTGGTGAAGGTGCCCTCATAGACAACGCTCAGGCCCTTGTCGGCTGCCTCAGCCTTGAACGCGTCACGAATGCCCTGAGAATACGCATCATCGTTACGATAGATGATAGCGATCTTCGCATCAGCGTAGTTATCGGACATGTAGTCAGCTGCGGAAACGCCCTGGTTAGGGTCGGTGAAGCAGACCTGGAAGACATTGTCCTTGCCGCTCGTCACGTCGGTGGAGGAGGCGGACGGAGTCAGCATGAAGGTGCGGTCATTGTAGCAGAGCTCGGAAACGGTCAAGGAAGCGCCGGTGGTGGTGGGGCCGACGAGAACCTGCATGTCCCAGTCCATCATGGTGTTGTAGGCGTTGGCGGCCTTCTCACCGTCGGCCTCATCGTCCTGCTTCTGGAACTCAAACTTGGTCTTGGAGTCGCTGGCGTTGATCTCGTTGACGGCGAGCTCGGCGCCGTTGACGACAGCCTGACCGTAGATCGCGGCGTCACCGGTCAGAGGACCGCAGGAACCGATCTTAAAGGTCTGAACATCAGCCGTGGACTGATCGCCGGAAGCGTCAGCATCGGGAGTGCTGGGGGTATCGGCCTTCTGGCCGCAGGCTGCCATGGTGAAGACCATAGCGGCTGCCATAAACATGGCTGCAAACTTCTTTTTCATCTTGTTTTCTCCTTTTCAATAAAAATTGTCTTTTCATTATTTATACAAAAAAGCGATCCCGCCTGCTTGGCGTGACCGCTTTGCTGTATCGAACTGCTTCAATACTTACGCTTGCGATTTCATGCCAAGTGCCGCGTGAGAAAGAATCAGGCCCAGAATGGACAGGACCAATACGCGCAGGCCGAAAATGGGCAGGCAAATCAAAATGGACGCTGCGTAAACAGCGTCCATCACCTTGCTATTCATCCCATTGTTGGTGTTGGCGGCAGCGCAGGAGAAGGTGGCCTCTGCACGGTTGGCAGCGGCGGCACAAGAACCGTTATTCACTTTTGTATCAGCAAAACGGAACATTGTATTAGAACTCCTCATGTATCTGTCATATTTGATGGTGTTATTGTAGCGCGTAAATATCCATTCGTCAAGACGGCAAGATTGATAAAATATGCAGCGCGCTGAAAAGAGCTGTTGTCATATTGCACAATTCCCATCCCAAAAGCTCGACACATGGCACAAAGTCCCTCGCGCGAAGCCGCGCGAAATACGGCTTGCAAATGTCTGCAACATTTGATAGAATGCGGATAGCTCAGCTAAAGTCCGCGCTGCGGTAGCGGACTCCTATTATAAGAAAGGAAGATCACCATGATTTACACGACCGAAGTTCAGCATATGTGCCCGGTCGCCAAGGGCGCATATCACGGTCCCGCTCCCATCCCCGAAGAGGGCAAGTGGGTGCAGGCCAAGCAGCTCTCCGACATTTCCGGCTTTACCCACGGCATCGGCTGGTGCGCTCCCCAGCAGGGCGCGTGCAAGCTGACGCTCAACGTCAAGGAGGGCGTCATTCAGGAGGCGCTGGTCGAGACCATCGGCTGCTCCGGCATGACCCACTCCGCCGCGATGGCGTCCGAGATCCTCATCGGCAAGACCATTCTTGAGGCGCTCAACACCGACCTCGTGTGCGATGCCATCAACACCGCCATGCGCGAGCTGTTCCTGCAGATCGTCTACGGCCGCACCCAGTCCGCCTTCTCTGAGGACGGCCTCGCCGTCGGCGCGTCCCTCGAGGACCTCGGCAAGGGTCTGCGCAGCCAGATCGGCACGATGTTCGGCACCGTCGCCAAGGGCCCGCGCTACCTCGAAATGGCCGAGGGCTACTGCACCAGAATGGCGCTCAACGCGCAGGACGAGATCATCGGCTATGAGTTCGTCAACCTCGGCAAGATGATGGACTTCATCAAGAAGGGCGACGACGCCAACACCGCGCTCGAAAAGGCCAAGGGCCATTACGGTCAGTGGGACAGCGCGGCGAAGTACATCGACCCGCGTCAGGAATAAGGAAGGGAGGACGAAACAATGGCTCTGTTTGAAAATTACGAGAGAAGAATCGACAAGATCAACGGCGTCCTCGCGCAGTATGGCATCTCCTCCGTGGAGGAGTGCCGCGAGCTCTGCCAGTCCAAGGGCTTTGATCCCTACGAGATCGTCAAGGGCATCCAGCCCATCTGCTTTGAAAACGCCTGCTGGGCGTATACCGTGGGCGCGGCCATCGCGCTCAAGGCGGGCGTAAAGTCTGCCGCTGAGGCCGCCAAGATGATCGGCGTCGGCCTCCAGTCCTTCTGCATCGACGGCTCCGTCGCCGAGGACCGCAAGGTCGGTCTCGGTCACGGCAATCTCGGCGCGATGCTGCTCTCCGACGAGTCGAAGTGCTTTGCCTTCCTCGCCGGTCACGAGTCCTTCGCCGCCGCAGAGGGCGCCATCGGCATCGTCAAGAACGCCAACAAGGCCCGCAAGGAGCCTCTGCGCGTCATCCTCAACGGTCTCGGCAAGGACGCTGCTCAGATCATCAGCCGCATCAACGGCTTCACCTACGTTCAGACCCAGTTCGACTACTTCACCGGCAAGCTGAACGTCGTGCGTGAGATCCGCTACAGCGAGGGCGAGCGCGCGAACGTGCGCTGCTACGGCGCGGACGACGTGCGCGAGGGCGTGGCCATCATGCACGCCGAGGGCGTGGACGTTTCCATCACCGGCAACTCCACCAACCCGACCCGCTTCCAGCATCCCGTCGCCGGCACCTATAAGAAAGAGTGCATCGAGCAGGGCAAGAAGTACTTCTCCGTCGCCTCCGGCGGCGGCACGGGCCGCACCCTGCATCCGGACAACATGGCCGCCGGTCCCGCCAGCTACGGCATGACCGACACCATGGGCCGTATGCATTCCGACGCTCAGTTCGCCGGCTCCAGCTCCGTGCCCGCGCACGTGGAGATGATGGGCTTCCTCGGCATGGGCAACAACCCGATGGTCGGCGCGACCGTCGCGGTGGCTGTCGCGGTGGCGGAAAGCCTGAAGTAAAAGGCCGCATAACCGCTGCAAAAGGCTTCCGACTGTACGAGTCGGAAGCCTTTTTCCTTTCCGGCAGCAAAAGAGAGAGCCTTGTCGGCTCTCTCTTTTCGTTTCGCTATGTAGGCTTTATTTCTTGCTCAACTGCTCGTCGATGCTCTTGGCGCCGAGCTTGCCCGCACCCATGGCGAGGATAACGGTGGCCGCGCCGGTCACGGCGTCGCCGCCGGCGTAGACGCTCGCGTGAGAGGTCAGGCCCTCCTCGTTCACCACGATGCCGCCCTTGCGGTTGACCTCAAGGCCGGGCGTGGTATTCTTGATGAGCGGGTTCGGCGTGGTGCCGAGGGACATGATGACGCAGTCCACCGGCAGGTCGAAGTCGCTGCCGACCTTCTCGATCGGGCGGCGGCGGCCGGAGGCGTCCGGCTCGCCCAGCTCCATCTCCACGCAGGTCATGGAGGCGACGTAGCCGTTCTCGTTGCCGTTGATCTTGACGGGATTGGTGAGGGTCTTGAAGATGATGCCCTCCTCCTCGGCGTGCTCGACCTCCTCGTGACGGGCGGGCAGCTCCTCCATGCCGCGGCGGTAGACAATGTAGACGTCCGCGCCGAGACGCTTGGAGCAGCGGGCGGCGTCCATAGCGACGTTGCCGCCGCCGACGACGGCGACCTTCTTGCCGGCAAGCGGCATGATGGGCGTGTCGGAGCCGTCCTTATAGGCCTTCATCAGGTTGATGCGGGTCAGGAACTCGTTGGCGGAGTACACGCCGCAGAGGTTCTCGCCGGGAATGTGCATGAACATCGGCAGGCCCGCGCCGGAGCCGATGAACACGGCCTCGAAGCCGTACTGGCTCATCAGCTCGTCGATGGACACGACGCGGCCGATGACCATGTTCGTCTCGACCTTGACGCCGAGTGCCTTGAGGCCGTCGACCTCCTTCTGCACGATAGCCTTGGGCAGACGGAACTCGGGGATGCCGTAGACCAGCACGCCGCCGGCGAGGTGAAGCGCCTCGAACACGGTGACGTCATAGCCCTTCTTGGCGAGGTCGCCCGCGCAGGTCAGGCCGCTGGGACCCGAGCCGATAACGGCGACCTTGTGGCCGTTGGAAACGGGCTTGGCGGGGGCCTCCTGCACGTTGGCGTTGTGCCAGTCGGCGACAAAGCGTTCGAGACGGCCGATGCCGACCGGCTCACCCTTGATGCCGCGGACGCACTTGCTCTCGCACTGCGTCTCCTGCGGGCAGACACGGCCGCAGACGGCGGGCAGAGAGGAGGTCTCGTGGATGACCTGATAGGCGCCCTCGTAGTCCTTCTCGGTGATCTTCTTGATGAACTCGGGGATCTTCACCTGCACGGGGCAGCCAGAGACACAGGGATGATTCTTGCAGTTGAGGCAGCGGGCGGCTTCGTCGAGCGCCTGCTCCTCGGTGTAGCCGAGGGCGACCTCCAGGAAGTTTTTGTTGCGGACGTTGGGGTCCTGAGAGGGCATCTCGTTCTTTTTCAGACTCATATTCGGCATCTTACTGGACCTCCTTCTTGAACAGGTTGCAGACTTCTTCGTGCTTATGACGCTCCCAATCGAAGTACATCTTGCCGCGCTTGAGGCTCTCGTCCCAATCGACCTTGTGGCCGTCGAAGTCGGGGCCGTCCACGCAGGCAAACTTGGTCTCGCCGCCGACGGTGAGGCGGCAGCCGCCGCACATGCCGGTGCCGTCGACCATGATGGGGCTCATGGAAACGGTGGTGGGGATGCCGTAAGGCTCGGTCGTCTTGGAGACGAACTTCATCATGATGGCGGGGCCGATGGCGAAGATCTCGTCGTACTGGTTGCCCTCCTCGATGAGCTGCTTGAGCGCATCGGTGACAAGGCCCTTCTCGCCGTAGGAGCCGTCGTCGGTGACGAGCTTCATCACGTCGGAGGCGGACTTGAACTTATCCTCCAAAATCACAACGTCCTTGTTCTTGAAGCCGACGACCGCGTGGACCTCCGCGCCGCAGTCGTGGAACTTCTTGAGCACGGGATAGGCGATGGCGCAGCCCACGCCGCCGCCGACCACGCAGACCTTCTTCTTGCCCTCGGTCTCGGTCGGACGGCCGAGCGGGCCGACGAAGTCCTGAAGGAACTCGCCCTGCTGCTTGTGGCTGAGCTTCTCGGTGGTCGCGCCGACGGTCTGCACGATGATGGTGACGGTGCCCTTCTCGCGGTCGTAGTCATGGATCGTGATGGGGATGCGTTCGCCGTTTTCATCGACGCGCAGGATGATGAACTGGCCGGGCTCGGCCTTCTTTGCCACCATCGGGGCCTCGATCTCATACAGGATGACGGTCGGCTTGAGCGCTTCTTTTCTGACGATGCGATACATAGCGTAACCTCTTTTCTCCAAAATAGCGTTATGGATATGAAATGATGGGTTAATTATATCATGAAGGATTCCTTGCGTCAATCGTATAGTTCAATATTTTCGATGCAAGTTATCCTGCATTTTTTTATGGTAGAATGGTGACACGACGGTTTTCCGTCTGCACGACGCCCTCCTCCTTGAGCTTTTTCAGCTCGCGCATCATGGCGCTGCGGTCGGCGCTGATGTACTCTGCCAGCGCGCTGAGGGAAAACGGCAGCGTGATGGTGTCCGACTTCTCCCGCCGCGCAAGCTGCTCGAAGTAGCACAGCAGCTTTTCGCGGATGGAGCGGCGCGAGAGCACCTCCACCCGCTCGCTCAGACGCAGCGTCTTGGTCGAGAGCAGGCGGAACAGGTTCTGCACCAGAATGCTGTGGTGCAGGCAGGCGTTTTCGCAGCGCTTGGTGATCTGATCATAGTCGAGATAGAGCACGCGGCAGTCCCGCCGGCACTCCAAAAAGATCGAGTCGCCGCCCGTGCCGGAGAACGCCAGCACCTCGCCGAACACACCGCCCTCCTCCAGCGTTTCGAGGATGGTGCGGTTGCCGTCGGCATCCAGCCGGACGAGGTCCGCGCTGCCGGAGAGCAGCACGCCCACGGCGTTCTGTTCCCCGTCGAACTCGCTGATGAGCGCGCCGGCCTCATAGCCCGCCTCGCGCGCGCCGAAGCATTGGAACATCCGCGCGCACTCCTCGTTCGTGATGCCCTCAAAGAGCTGTGAGCGCACCGTCTGCATCGTATCTCTCCCCGCCTTCCCGCCGTGCCGTTTGTACGGCCTCTTTAACTTTTTTATTGTAACCTGTCGCGCGCAAAAAGTAAATCACTATTTTTCTATGCCTGCTATAAAAGGAAAAGCGCCCTTACTCGGGCGCTTTTTCCGGATGCTTTTCGTAATATTTCCGCGCGTAGTCGTAAAAGACCTGCGCGATGGGCGAGAGGATGCTGTTTTTGTGCTTGACGATGTAGAGCCTGCGCCGGAGCTCCTCTTCCTCGAAGGGGAAGGCGAGCACTTTTTCAAACTGCACATAATCGCGCGCGGCGGAGAGGGAGATCAATCCGATGCCAAGCCCCTCGCCCACCATCTGCTTCACGCTCTCGCTCGAGCGGACCTCGATGGCCGTGCGCAGCTGCGCGATGTCAACGCCCATGCGCTCTAAAATTTCCCTGCCGGCCTGATAGGTGCCGCTGGATTTCTCGCGGCTGATGAAGGTCTCGCTCAGCAGAAGCTCCTTCGGGAGATGCCTGCCGGCATAGGCGCGGAATTTTTCCGTGTTCGGGGTGATGACCGCCATGCAGTCGCCGGCAAACTCCTGCGAGATGCACTTGTGGTTCTCCACCCGTGTGCCGCTGAAGCCGATCTCCACGGCGCGCGTCGCAACCATCTCGATGACCTTGGGGCTGTCCTCCATCTGGATGTTAAAGGCAATGTCGGGATATTTCTCGTGGAAATTCTGCAAAAGGTGCGGCAGATAATACTGGCTCGGCACTGTGGAGGCCGCGAGCGTGATGGTGCCGCGCATCTCCTGCGAAAAGCTCTTGAGCGCCGCGGCGGCGTTCTCGCGCACCTGCAGGATCTCCTTGGCGTAGCGGTAGAGGAGCTTGCCCGCGTCGGAGGGGTAGGTCTCCTTCGTCGTGCGCACGACGAGCTTGATGCCGAGCTTACGCTCGAGCGCGGAGATGTGGGAGGAGATGGTCGGCTGCGTCAGGTGCAGCAGCTCGGCCGCGCGGGAAAAGCTGCAGTTTTCGACCACATAGACGAATGCCTCCAGCTCCTTGATGTCCATATCAATGTCCATTCCCCCGGCCTCCCTTCGCGCCTCTGTCAACAAAATCACAGCTTACAGTATATCCGCTTCCCGCCCGTTTGTCCAGTTCTTTTTCCCGCAAATTTGCCCTTGCGCGCACGCGCCGATGTGGTATACTGAGAAAAAGAGATCAACCGCTCAGGGAGGCCGCCATGGACAAGACCTTTGTCCCCATCCGCACGGACGTCGTGCTGCAGAATGAGACCGCGCAGCTCTATCGCAGCTATCAGGATTTTCTGCAATTTGAACATCTCTACAGCTCTGCCGTGCGCGAGATCCAGACGCGGCTGGAGGTGCTGAACGAGGAGTTCAGCGTCCGCTACGACCACAACCCCATCCACCACGTCGAAAGCCGCCTGAAGTCCACCGGCAGCATCATCGAGAAGCTGCGGCGCAAGGGGCTGGAGATCTCGATGGAGTCCGCCAAGAAAAACATCAACGACATTGCCGGCATCCGCGTGGTGTGCTGCTACATCGACGACGTTTACCGCGTGGAGGAGATGCTCCTGCGCCAGAGCGACATGGAGCTCGTCAAGCGGCAGGATTACATCGAAACGCCGAACTACAACGGCTATCGCTCGCTCCACCTTGACCTGCGCGTGCCCATCTATCTCTCCGACCGCACGGAGTCCGTGCTCGTGGAGGTGCAGCTCCGCACGGTGGCGATGGATTTCTGGGCCAGCCTTGAGCACGATATCCGCTACAAAAAGGACAAGTCCGCCCTCCCCGCCGGCATCAATGAGCAGATGTTCGCCTGCGCCGACGAGATCGCCGACATTGACCGCAAGATGCAGGATATGTACCATCGCATCCAGGCTGCGGAGTGAGCGGCACGGCTTCTGCAAAAGGATAAAAAGGAACGGCTTCGCGCTGCGAAGCCGTTCCTTTTATGTTTTTCCTTTTCCATCCACGTAAGCTCTTTCGAGCCTGTGGGATTCACTTTGCGTCTTTTTCTTTCTCCAGCGCCTTTTCCAGCGCGATGGAGAGTTGGTCGGGGCAGGAGGTCGGCTTGAAGCCGCAGCGGATGCCGCGCATCCGCTCGATGGCGTCCGCGGCCTTCATGCCGCGCACAAGGCTCGAAATGCCCTGCAGGTTGCCGTTGCAGCCGCCGAGCACGCGCACATCCTTGATGACGCCGTCCTCCAGATCAACTTCCATCTGCTTCGAGCAGGTGCCCTTGGGATAATAGGTATAGGTCGTCATGGGGTCTCCTTACTTGGTCTTGATAATGGCCGCAAACAGCGACGCGGGCTTGTCCGTGCGGTTGGCAATGCCGTGGCTCTCGCCGTCATAGCAGATGGCGAAGTCGCCGGGGTGCATTTTGCGCTCGGTGCCGTTGTCGTTGAGCGTGACCTCGCCCTCATGGAAGAAGAACACCTCGTACTCGCCGGTGTGGGTGTGCGTGCCCAGCGAGCAGCCCGGCTCGAGCTTGATCTCGGCGAACATCTTCGCGTTCTCCGGCATGTTCTCCAGCACATAGTCGCGCTTGTCGAGCGTACCGTCGCCGCCGCGGGCGTTGGGCGTCAGGATCTGCTTTCGGTCCTCTGCACGAATGATCATAAATCATCTCTCCTTTGCCATTTGGCTTTTGTCGGGACAAGCATACCACAAAGCGCGGCGCGGTGCAAGACCCACCGCGCCGCACGGCAAAAAATCCCGCGCCGCCTTGACGCGGACGCCGCGCCGGTGCTATCATAGGCTCACCGAATCTTATTCAGGAGGCTTTTCCGATGAAAACTGTTATTGCCACCACCGCGGCGCCCGGCGCCATCGGTCCCTATTCGCAGGCCATTGAGGCCAACGGCTTCGTGTTCGTCTCCGGCCAGATCCCGCTCGATCCCGCGACCGGCGCGTTCGTCCCTGGCGGCGTAGAGGAGCAGGCCGAGCAGTCGCTCCGAAACCTCAAGGCCGTTCTCGCCGGCGCGGGCTGCACGCTCGGCGATGTGGTCAAGACCACCGTTTTCCTCACCGACATGGGTGCGTTCGCCGCGGTGAACGCCGTGTACGCCAAATATTTTGAGGGCGATTGCCCCGCGCGCAGCGCGGTGCAGGTCGGCGCGCTGCCCAAGGGCGCGCTGGTCGAGATCGAAGCCATCGCCGTCAAGAAATAACATGGCGCAGCCGACACGCTGCGGCTGGGCCGGACCGGAGCCGATCTACCTCGATTACCACGACCACGAGTGGGGCCGCCCCACGCACGACGATCGCGCGCTCTTCGAGCTGCTGTCCCTCGAGGGGATGCAGGCGGGGCTTTCGTGGATCACCATTCTCAAAAAGCGCGAGGCTTTCCGCGCGGCCTTCGCGGACTTCGAGCCTGCTGCGGTCGCCCGCTTCGATGAAGCAAAGGTCGCGGAGCTGATGCAGAACGCCGGCATCGTCCGCAACCGCCGCAAGATCGTCTCCGTCATCGAAAACGCCCGGCATTTTTTAGAGGTGCAGCGGGAGTTCGGCAGCTTCGACCGCTTTCTCTGGGCCTACGTTGACGGCAAGCCCATCGTCAACAGCCCCGAGACGGATGCCGACGTGCCCGCCTCCACCCCGCTCTCCGACCGCATCAGCCGCGACCTGAAAAAGCGCGGCTTCACCTTCGTCGGCACCACTATCGTCTACTCCCTGCTCCAGTCGGCGGGGCTGGTGGACGACCATCTGAAGGGCTGCGGCTGGCACGCCAGCTGCCGTCCGCCGGAATAACGCGAAACAGAGGAGAGCTCCGCGAGCTTTCCTCTGTCCGTTTTGAAAGATGCGCGGCGGCGGTTGATTTTCTCCTCTGCGCGGCATACTAATCAAAAATACTTTCAGGAGGTTTCCCATGTGTACCGCAGCAACGTACCAAACCAGAGACTTTTACATGGGCCGCACGCTCGACTATGAGTTTTCCTACGGCGAGGAGATCGTCATCACTCCGCGCCGCTTTCCCATCGCCCTGCGCCACGGCGGCGTGATGGACACGCATTACGCCATCATCGGCACGGCGCACGTCGCCGACGGCTTCCCGCTTTACTACGACGCAGTGAACGAAAAGGGGCTCGGCATGGCGGGGCTCAACTTTGTCGGCAGCGCGCAATACGCCGAGGTCGTCCCCGATCGGGAGAATATCGCGCAGTTTGAGTTCATTCCCCGGCTGCTGGGCCGCTGCGCGACGCTCGCGGAGGCCCGTGAGGCCCTGCGCACAATGAACCTCGTCGGCACGCCGTTCAGCCCGCAGCTCCCTGCCGCGCAGCTCCACTGGCTCCTTGCCGACAAAAGCGGCGCGGTCGTGATCGAGTCCGTCGCGGACGGTCTGAAGGTCTACGACGATCCCGCGGGCGTGCTGACGAACAACCCGCCGTTTCCGCAGCAGATGTTCGCGCTCAACAACTTCATGCACCTCTCGCCGAAGCAGCCGGAAAATCTCTTTTCCGACGCGCTCCCGCTCACGCTCTACAGCCGCGGCATGGGTGCGCTGGGACTGCCCGGCGACCTCTCCTCCGCCTCGCGCTTTGTGCGCGCGGCGTTCACGCGGCTCCATTCCGTCTCCGGCGAGGGCGAAGCCGACAGCGTCGGGCAGTTCTTCCACATCCTCGGCGCGGTCGAGCAGCAGAACGGCTGCTGCGAGGTCCGCCCCGGCGAATACGAGCGAACCATCTACACCTCCTGCTGGAACGCAGACCGCGGCATCTATTACTACACGACCTACACCAACCGCCGCATTTCGGCGGTGGAGCTGCGCCGCGAGGACCTCGACGCCGCCGCGCTCATCCGCTATCCGATGCGCACGTGGGAGGACGTTTTTTATCAGAACGCCCCCAGCACGGAGTCTTAGCGCCCCGCCCGCAGCCCCTCCTTCCCCCGGCGATTTTGTCACATTTTTGACAATGTGGGACGATTCTGACAAGAGTACCGGACAAATCTGATAAATTGCGTGTAAAACTGCTAAGTTCGGCAAATTTTCTTGCCATCGTTCCGTATAAGTTGTAATATTTTTGTAATCTGATGGGATTGGGAACGTTCCCGATGGCCCCCGGATAAATTTTGAATTGGAGGAAAATTTGCATGAAAAAGCTCATTGCTCTGCTCCTCTGCCTGGTGATGGCGCTCAGCCTAGTCGCCTGCGGCAGCAAGCAGGACGACACCCAGGCCCCCGCTGACGATCAGCAGGGCGCCGAAGAGACCAGTCTCGTCGACGCCGCCAAGGCCGAGGGCAAGCTCGTGGTCTACGGCTCCTGCGAGGAGGAGTACCTCGCCGCCGCCTGTGAGAACTTCGAGAAGATGTACGGCATCGAGGTCGAGTATCAGCGTCTGTCCACCGGTGAGGTGCAGGCCAAGATCGAGGAAGAGAACGGCAATCCGTCTGCCGACGTCTGGTTCGGCGGCACGACCGATCCCTACAACGTCTGCGCGGCCGAGGGTCTGCTCGAGGCCTATCAGGCGGAGAACGCCTCTCACATCGCCAAGCCCCAGTACAAGAACGCTGACGGTTACTGGTACGGCATCTACACCGGCATCCTTGGCTTCATGGTCAACACCGACGAGCTCGAGCGCATGGGTCTTGAGGCTCCTCAGGATTGGCCCGACCTGCTCAAGCCCGAGTACAAGGGCCTGATCTGGCTGTCCAACTACAACACCGCCGGCACCGCCAAACTGGTCATCAACACCATGATCCAGAAGTACGGCCACGATGAGGGCATCCAGTACCTCGTCGACCTCGATAAGAACATCGAGGTTTACACCAAGTCCGGCTCCGGTCCGAGCAAGAACGTCGGCACCGGCGAGTGCGTCATCGGCATCGGCTTCCTGCATGACGGCATCACCCAGATCATCGACAACGGCTACGATAACATCGAGCTGATCATCCCGTCCTCCGGCACCTCCTGTGAGATCGGCGCTACCGCCATCTTCAAGGGCGCCGCGCACCCCAACGCCGCGAAGCTGTGGATCGAGTACGCGCTCTCTCCCGACTGCGTGAACCTCGCCGCTCAGAACGGCTCCTATCAGTTCCTGGTCATTGACAACGCCACCCAGCCCGAGGTTGCCGCGGAGTTCGGTCTGGACCCCGAGAACGTCATGGACTATGACTTCGACGACGCCACCAAGAACATCAAGACCTACGTTGAGGAGGTCATGAATGCTCTGGCCGCCTCCGGCGCGAACACCGGCGACGAGAACCGCTTCCAGGTGAAGTAATTCTCCCTACATCGTCTATCGCATCGACCCAACGATCCCGACGGGGCGGCGGCATGAGCCGCTGCCCCGCCTGCGTTTTCCTCCAAACCACCAAGAAAGGAGTTCCCTATGGTACGTTCTCAAAGCGCGGCGCTGGACCGGAAAAAGCTGATGGCCGATCCCATCATGGTCACCACCATCGTCGTGCTCATCACCTTTCTGACTCTGTTCATTCTCTATCCGCTGGCGATCCTGCTGGTGGACAGCTTCGTGGGCGACGGCAGCTTCGGCTTCGGCATCTTCGAGCGCATCTTCGCCATGCCCACCTTTACCAAGGCCATCACCAACACGCTCAAGGTCGGCTTCCTCGTCGGCATCCTCTCGGCGCTGCTCGGCCTGCTCTTTGCCTATGTCGAAGTCTACGTCCGCGTCGGTAAATTTGTCGGCGGCCTTTTCAAGGTCGTCTCGATGCTGCCGGTCGTCTCCCCGCCGTTCGTGCTGTCGCTTTCCATGATCATGCTCTTCGGCAAGTCGGGCATCATCACCCGCTTCCTGCTCGGCATCTACGACAACAGCGTCTACGGCTTCTGGGGCATCGCCGTCGTGCAGACGCTCACCTTCTTCCCCGTGTGCTACATGATGCTCAAGGGTCTTTTGAAGAACATCGACCCCTCGCTCGAGGAGGCCGCGCGCGACATGGGCGCGAGCCGCTGGAAGGTCTTCACCAGCGTCACGCTGCCGCTGATGCTCCCCGGTCTCGGCAACGCCTTCCTCGTCACCTTCATCGAGTCCATCGCCGACTTCGCCAACCCCATGCTCATCGGCGGCTCCTACGATACCCTCGCCACCACCATTTATCTGCAGATCACCGGCTCCTACGATAAGCCGGGCGCGGCGGCGATGGCGGTCGTGCTGCTGTGCATCACGCTGGCGATGTTTGCGGTGCAGAAGTATTACCTCGAGCGCAAGACCGCCGCTACCCTGACCGGCAAGGCCTCCCGCGGCCGTATGCTCATCGAGGATAAGAGCGTCAAGATCCCGCTGACCATTCTCTGCGGTCTTGCCGCCACCTTCGTCATCCTCATGTACCTGTGCGTGCCCATCGGCGCGTTCTTCCCCACTTGGGGCTACAAGTTCTTCCCGCTCACCGGCAAATGGTTCAAGCTCATCTTCACGCGCTACCACGGTCTGCAGGCGTTCTGGGATTCCTTCCGCCTGAGCCTCATCTCCGCCCCCATCACGGCGCTGCTGAGCATGATCATCTCCTACCTCGTCGTCAAGCGGAGCTTTAAGTCCAAGGGCTTCATCGAGGCGGTGTCCATGCTCGCCATGGCCGTGCCCGGCACGGTGCTCGGCGTCGGCTACATCCGCGGCTTCTCCGCGGGCGTGTTCCGCACCGGCTTCCTGCAGGGGCTTTACGGCACGGGATTGATCCTCATCATCGTCTTTGTCGTGCGTTCGCTGCCGACCGGCACGCGCAGCGGCATCTCCGCCCTGCGTCAGATCGACAAGTCCATCGAGGAATCCGCCTACGACATGGGCGCGGACAGCTTCAAGGTCTTTATGACCGTCACGCTGCCGCTCATCAAGGACTCCTTCCTCTCCGGCCTTGTGACCGCGTTCGTGCGCTCCATCACCGCAATTTCCGCCATCATCCTGCTCGTGACGCCGCAGTTCCTGCTCATCACGGTGCAGATCAACGAGTTTGCCGAAAAGGGCTCCTACAGCCTCGCCTGCGCGTTCGCGACGATCCTCATCGTCATCACCTACGGCGCGGTGCTGCTGATGAATCTCTTTATGAACCATTTCGGCACCAGCAAAAAAATGAAGGAGGACTAAGCCATGGATAAGATCAAGAAGGGCGTTCGCCTCGACCATATCTCCAAAATCTATCAGGACCCCAAGACCGGCAAGAACTTCTATGCCGTCAAGGACACCTCGCTGACCATCGAGCCGGGTTCCTTCGTCACGCTGCTCGGCCCCTCCGGCTGCGGCAAGACCACCACGCTGCGCATGATCGCGGGCTTTGAAAGCCCCGACGAGGGCGAGATCTACCTCGGCGACGAGCCGATCAACGCCCTCACGCCCAACAAGCGCGACACCGCGATGGTGTTCCAGTCCTACGCCCTGCTGCCGCACTACAACGTGTTCGACAATGTGGCCTACGGCTTGAAGCTGCGCAAGGTGCCGAAGGACGAGATCCGCGAGCGCGTCATGCACATCCTCGACCTCGTCGAGCTGACGGGCATGGAGGGCCGCATGACCAACCAGCTCTCCGGCGGTCAGCAGCAGCGCGTGGCGCTTGCCCGCGCGCTGGTCATCGAGCCGAGCGTGCTGCTCTTCGACGAGCCGCTCTCGAACCTCGACGCCAAGCTGCGCGTTTCCATGCGCACCGAGATCCGCCGCATCCAGCAGGAGGTCGGCATCACCGCCATCTACGTCACGCACGACCAGAGCGAGGCGATGGCGCTCTCGGACCAGATCATCATCATGAACAAGGGCGTCGTCGCTCAGATCGGCACGCCGCAGGAGATCTACTATCACCCCGTGAGCGAGTTCGTCGCCGACTTCATCGGCGAGGCGAACTTCCTGCGCGGCAAAATGACCGGCACGGAGAACGGTCTGGCTGTGCTGGACGTCGAGGGCGAGCGTCTGGCCGTCGTCCCGCGCGAGGGGATGCGCGTCGGCGAGGAGTACACCGTCGTGCTGCGTCCCGAGTCCGCGGCGCTCTCCGACGAGGGCGGGCTGCCCTGCACCGTTGAGCTTTCCTGCTTCATGGGCTCGTACCAGAACTATCACGTCCGCGTGGGCAATACGCTCGTCAAGCTCGCCGAGAACGATCCGCGCAACAAGCGCATCTACCGCGTGGGCGAGCAGTGCCATCTGACCTTCGCGCCCGACACCGTCCACGTTCTGTAAAACCTATCTGACTGCAAAAAAGGAGTCCGCTGTCCTCGGCAGCGGACTCTTTTTTTCATCCTGCGGTCAGGCCGCGCAGCGCTTTCCTATTCCCCGAGCCTTGCGCTCATGTCCCGCCGCGCGGCGGCGCAGAGGGCCGCGGCCTCCGCCATCGTCCGCGCGTGCGCGGAGTAGTAGAGCTTGAGCTTTGGTTCCGTACCGCTCGGGCGGACGATGACCTTAACGTGCGCCGTGCGCAGCTCCAGCACGTCGCTTGCCGGCAGGCCGTCCAGACCGCCGAGGTAGTCGCGCACCCTCGTGACGCGCTCGCCCGCGAGCGTGTGCGGCGGAGCCGCGCGCAGGGCCGTCAGAATGGCGCTCATGCGCTCCATGCTGTCCTCGCCGGGCAGGACGATGCTTTGCAGCTCATTGCGGTAATAGCCGAATTTCTCGTACAGCGCGCCCATCGCCTGCGCGAGCGTCATGCCCTGCGCGCGGTACCATGCAGCCATTTCGCAGCAGAGCAGCGCGGCGTTCACCGCGTCCTTGTCGCGGACGTGCGGGCCGGAGAGATAGCCATAGCTCTCCTCAAAGCCGAAGAGATAGCGCTCCGCCTCCCCCGCCCTTTCCAGCTCGCCGATCTGCTCGCCGATGAATTTGAAGCCCGTGAGCGTGCGGCGCAGCTCAACGCCGTAATGCGCGGCGACCGCGTCCGCCATGTCGGTGGAAACGATGGTCGTCACCGCCACGGGACGCGCGGGCATCGTGCCGTTTTCGCTCCACCGGCGGCAGAGGTAATCGAGCAGCAGCACGCCCATCTCGTTGCCCGTGAGCAGGCGGTAGTCCTCGCCGTCGGGCACCGCCGCGCCCATGCGGTCGCAGTCGGGGTCGGTGCCGAGCAGCAGATCGGCGCGCGTTTCGCGCGCGAGCGCGAGGCCGTGCTCCAGCGCCGCGCGCTCCTCGGGATTCGGGTAGGGACAGGTCGGAAAGCTCCCGTCGGGCCACGCCTGCTCGGGCACGAGCGTCACGTCCGTCACGCCGATGCGGCGCAGGATCTTTGTCACGCACTCGCGCCCCGTGCCATTGAGCGGCGTATAGACCACGCGCAGCGCGGATCTGTCGCCATCCCAGACGCTCCGGCGCTCCACCGCGTCGAGGAAGGCCTCCAGGCAGTCCTCACCGATCATGCGGATGGTTCCGTCCGCCAGCGCATCGGCAAAGCCGCACAGACGCACGCCGTCAAAATGATCTGCGGCCCCGATGTGCTTCGATACGGCATCCGCCGCCTCGAGCGTGATCTGGCAGCCGTCGGGACCGTAGACCTTGTAGCCGTTGTAGGCGGCGGGGTTGTGGCTCGCCGTAACGCACACGCCCGCCCCGCATCCGTAATAGCGCACTGCCCAGCTCAGCGCGGGCGTCGGCTCCAGGCGCGGATAGAGATAGGCGGTCACGCCGTTGGCGGCAAGCACACGCGCGGTCTCGCGCGCGAAGCGCGCCGAGCCGATGCGGCTGTCGTAGGCAATGGCGCAGCGCAGCGGCAGTCCCGCCGCCTTGAGGTAAGCGGCAAGTCCCTGCGTCGCGCGGCGGACAACGTAAACATTCATGCGGTTTGTGCCCGCGCCGAGCACGCCGCGCAGTCCGCCGGTGCCGAAGGCAAGGTCACGGTAAAAGCGGTCCTCGATCTGTGCGGCGTCGCGCACCTCGTCGAGCGCGGAAAGCTCCGCGCGCAGCGCGTCATCCTCCACACGCGCGAGCCAGCGGCGGTAAGTGTTCAGAGCGGTCATCGTCTTCCTCCAGCAGAAAATTTTACTTTATTATTAAAGCACGCTTTGCCCGCTTCGTCCAGAAGAATGGATTGCAAAGTGCGCTTTTTCCTGTTAAAATGGTAAAGAAATTCGTCGGATCAGGAGGGATGCCCGTTATGCGCCGCTGCTGTCTGCTGCTCGTCTGCCTGCTTCTGCTCACCGGCTGCGGCCGCGCGGACACGCAGGACGTCTCCTCCTTCGCGCCCGCTGAGGGGGACCGTCTGGTCATTTTCACCTCGCACAAGGAAACGATCTATGAGCCCATCCTCAAGGAATTTGAGCAGCGCACCGGCATCTGGGTCGAGCTGGAGACCGGCGGCACCGTGACGCTCCTTGAGCGCATCGCCGCGGGGGAAAGCGGCGCCGACCTGATGTTCGGCGGCGGCGCGGACAGTCTGAGCGCGTACAGCGCGTGCTTCGCGCCCTATGTGAGCGAATACGCCGGCGACGTTGCGCCGGAATACGATCTCGGCGGCGGTATATGGACGCCCTTTTCCGCTCTGCCGGTCGTGCTGATCTACAACACCAAGCTCGTGCGGCAGAATCCGCCCGAGCGCTGGGCCGACCTGCTCGACGCGGGCTGGCGCGGGCGCATCGCCTTTGCCGACCCGACCGTTTCCGGCTCGAGCTGCACCGCGCTCGGCACCCTTCTGCAGGCCGTCGGCGGCAACACCGACAACACCCTCGCCGCGTTCTTCCGCAATCTTGACGGACGCATCATCGCCGACAGCGGCGGCGTGGTCCCCGCCGTGGCAGACGGCAGCTGCTACGTCGGCGTGACGCTGGAGGAAAACGCCCGCAAGGCCATCGCCGATGGGCTCGACGTCGCCATCGTCTACCCCGCCGAGGGCACGAGCGTCCTGCCGGACGGCGCGGCCATCGTCCGCGGCTGCGCGCACGAGGAAAACGCGCGGCAATTCATCGACTTTCTGCTCTCGCCTGATGTTCAGCAGCTGCTGGGCACGGAGCTCAGCCGCCGCAGCGTGCGCACGGATACCGCCTCCGACGCGCTGCCCGAGCTAACCGTCCTCCCCTACGATCTGCGCCGCGCGGATGAGCGGCGGCAGGAGCTTTTCGACGCCTGGCAGGCGCTGTGCGGGGAGGTGGAAGCATGAGAGCATGGCTTGAGCGGTCCTTCCGAAACCGCATTTTTCTCACCGTCCTGCTCGTCGCGCTCGTACCGCTGCTGCTGTGCGACGTGCTGATGACGCAGGTGATGATCTTCCGCAGCGAGCACACCCTGCGTACCGACGCGCAGGAGGAGATGGCGCTGCTCACCACACAGCTCGACGCGCTGCTTACCGACTGCGGCGACGTCACGCGCGCCCTGGCCGGCAGCACCGTGACGCGCAGCGCCCTGCGCCGCGGCGGCAGTGACTCGCGCACGCTCTATCAGCTTTTGAACCGCAGCACGGTCGCGCTGCGCGAATACGCCGACTTTGAGGTCTACGGCGAGGACGGCGACTGCCTCTATACCACGGCGAACGTATGGCCCGCCGCGCAAAGCACCGGCTGGGGCATACTCAGCGCGGCCCGCGCGGCGGACGGCGTTGTGCTGCGCGCCGGAAACAGCGGGCTTGCCGGAGCCTGTCCCGTGACCGCGCGCGGCGGTGCGGTGCTCGGCTATGCCGTGTTCCGCATGGACGACGCCAACTTCGACGCCTTCTTCGCGCCCCTGCTGCGCGGCGCGGATGATCTGCTGCTCGTCGATGCGACGTGGCGGCTGCTCTACGCCTCCCAGCCCCTGCGCGCCGACGATACCCTTGCCCTGCTGCGCGCGCAGCTGCTCTCCGGCAAATCTCTCTCCGATGGGGACGGCGAGCGCAGCTACTACGTCGGCGCCTGCGCGGAAAGCGGCTTTTCGCTCATTCTGCAGCAGCCGCAGACCTATACCGCGCAGGTCGTCCGGTCGATCTACCTCGTCGCCGCGCTGATGGGCGCGCTGTGTCTGGTGCTCTGTCTCGTGTGCGCCTGGTGGCTCAGCCGCCGTCTCTTTGAGCCGGTCAACGAGCTCGACGGCGCGATGCGCCGCGTCGAGGGCGGCGATTACGATGTGCGCATCGAAAGCACACGGCAGGATGAAATGGGCCGCCTCGCGGCGAGCTTCGACCGCATGACGGCGGAGTACCGCCAGAACCTTGAGCGCAGCGTGCAGCGCGAGCGCGAGCTGAACGAAACGCGCCTGCGGATGCTCCAGTCCCAGCTCAACCCGCACTTTCTCTACAACACGCTCGACTGCATGAAGTGGCTGGGCGTAACCGGCGGCGTGCCGCAGGTGGCGGAGCTGGCCGCCGACCTCGCCGCGCTGCTGCGCGCGGGCATCTCCGGCAGCGAGTACATCACGCTTGAGGAGGAGCTTGAGCTGATCGGGCGCTACCTCGCCATTCAGGAGGTCCGCTTCGGCGACCGCTTCGTCTGTGAGCTTGATGTGGACGAGCGCTTCCAGCACTGCGTGGTGCCCAAGCTCATTTTACAGCCGCTGGTGGAAAACGCCATCATCCACGGCGTGGCCGACAGCGACGAGGGCTTCATCAAGCTCTGGGCGGAGGAGGACGCGGAGGGCTATCTGCTGCTCAAGGTGTCCGACAACGGCAGCGGCATCCCGCCGGAGGTGCTCGAACGGCTCAACAGCCATGAGCTTATTCCCGGCGGCCATCTGGGCCTGAACAACGTGGACCGCATCGTGCGCCTGAGCTACGGCGAGAGCTGCGGTCTGAGCGCATATCCGAACGAGGGCGGCGGCAGCTGCGTGCAGCTGCGGCTCCCGATGCAGAAAGGAGAGGACCATGCTCAAGGTACTGATCGTTGACGACGAGGCCGTGGTGCGCCGCGGCATCGTGCTCGGCATCGACTGGGCCTCGCTCGGCTGTGCCGTGGTCGGCGAAGCCGCCAACGGCGAGGAGGGTCTGGCCGCCGCCGAGCGCTACAGCCCCAACCTCATCATCACCGACGTGCGGATGCCGCACATGGACGGCATCGAGATGATGCGCCTCCTGCGCGAGCGCGGCAGCACCGCTCACGTCATCGTGCTCACCGCCTACAACGACTTCGACTATGCCCGCTCGGCGCTCCGCTTCGGCGCGGCGGACTATCTTCTGAAGCCCTTCCGCGACCAGGAGCTCGTCGCCGCCATCGAGCGCGTGCGCGAGAAGGACGAGGCCTTCTCCTCCCGCAGCGCGCAGGACGATCTGCTGGCGCTGCCCAAGGGCGACAAGAGCAAATATGTGCTCCAGACGCTCGAATACATCGCCGCGCACTACGCCGACGCGGACATCAACATCACCACCATCGCCCGCTCCATCGGCATCAGCGAGGGCCATCTGAGCCATGTGTTCAAAAAGGAGACGAGCTACACCGCGCTCGGCTACCTCACGCTCTACCGCATCCACATGGCGCGCAGGCTCCTCGCCGACTGCCGCTACAAGGTCTACGAGGTCGCCGGCATGGTCGGCTACCGCGATGTCGCCTACTTCGGCTCGACCTTCAAAAAGCTCACCGGTCTCTCCCCCTCGGAGTATCAGGACCGCTGCCGGTAGAACGCGCAAGCTGCACAAAAAAGTACGGAACTTACCGGACAAGCTCGGCGGACTTTCACAGCATTTCGCAGAAATGCCCGCATAATCGCAGACTTGTCCCGTTCCGCGCCGGCGCCGCGGAAGGTATAATACTGTATGTGGTATTTTATGCCGCAACTACAAACGAAGGAGAACAACGATGAAAAGAAAACTCTTAGCGCTCCTGCTTGCCTCCGTCATGGTCCTCAGCCTTGTCGCCTGCGGCCAGAAGGAGACTCCGGACACGCCCGAGACGCCCGACGATCAGGAAGAGGTCAAGGACTACTCCGGCTACACCATCCGCATCTATTCCAACTCCAACTCCACCGAGCGCACCACCTGGCTCATTCAGGAAGCCAAGGACGCCGGCTTCACCATCAGCATTGACGATAACTCCGTCATCTCCGGTGATACCGCCGCCATCCAGGCCGCCAATGAGAACAAGGACGGCGACATCCTCTTCGGCCTCAACGAGACCCGCTGGAGTCAGGTCGTCGACGGCGTTTACGAGAACCTCAAGCTCGTTGACTGGACTCCCACCTGGGCAGGCGAGGTCGGCGAGTACGCCTATCCCGGCGCGGCCTACGGCCTCGTCATCCAGAACGTTCTGATGCTCTACCGCAACGATGAGCTCGGCACCAACGGCGAGAAGCTCCACTTCCAGCACTGGGCCGACATCGTGAACTGCGGCTACACCTGGTACCGTCAGAACAAGGTCGGCGGCACCACCAACGCCAACATCAACTCCGCGATGCTCTACGCCTTCGTCGATCCCTCCTCCCCCGCCGGCGGCATCTCCACCGAGGGCTGGGAGACGCTGTGGAAGTACTGCGCCGAGGGCAAGTACTCCTCCGACGACACCTATAAGTACGGCTTCGATCCTCTGAACAAGGGCGACGTCGCTGTTTCCACCTTCTACTCCTCTTCTCTCTACGGCAAGATCGACGCCGCAGCTGAGAGCTCCGAGCATCCCCTCAAGGGCGCTATGACTCCCGAGAACTGGGACCTCGTTGAGATCGACGACGGCACCTATTACATCGCCGAGTACATCGGCATCCTCGATAAGGCCGGCCGCACCGAGGAAGAGACCGAGGCTGTCAAGGCGTTCGCCGAGTGGTTCGGCTCTGCCGAGACGCAGGCGGCCTGGGGCGAGGAGTTCGACTCCTATCCCTGCAACACCGCCGCGGCTGACATCCTCTATCCCGACGGCATCCCCGCCATCTACACCCTCAAGAATTTCGCTCTGACCAAGGTCGACGGCACCGACATGACTTATGCCGAGTACGTTGCCGAGCACTCCAGCGAGTGGACCAACATCATGACCAACCTCGGCTTCTACTGGGCCGACGCCTCCGCCGCCGTGGCGGAGCCCGACTGGGCCAACCTCGACTGGGCGACCCTGACCCAGAAGGCCGCGTAAGGCAAGCCCCGCGCACCGCGTCCCGCGGAGAGGCTCAGCGGGATACCGACTGTTGTGTGTTTTCAGGCGAGCCGGGATCTCTCCGGCTCGCCTGATCTCTTTATTCCGAATACAAAAAGAGGAGAATTCATTATGATCCGGCTCAATGACATCGTTGTGAAGTTCGGCGACTTCACCGCCCTGCACAGCATCAACGTCCATGTGAAGGAGGGCGAATTCTTTACCTTCCTCGGCCCCTCCGGCTGCGGCAAGACCACCACGCTCCGCACCATCACGGGCTTCATCGAGCCGGCGGAGGGCTCCGTCGTGGTCAAGGGCCGCGACATCACGCGCGTCCCCATCGAGGACCGCAACATCGGCATCGTGTTCCAGAGCTACGCGCTCTTCCCGACGATGACCGTATACGACAACATCGCCTTCGGCCTCAAGGTCAAGAAGGCAAAGAAGGACGAGATCGACCGCAAGGTACGCGAGATCGCGCGCAAGGTCGACCTTTCCGACGAGCAGCTCAAAAAGGCGGTCTCTCAGCTCTCCGGCGGTCAGCAGCAGCGCGTGGCCATCGCCCGCGCCCTCGTCACCGGCCCCGCCATCATCTGCATGGACGAGCCGCTGAGCAACCTCGACGCCAAGCTGCGCGTGCAGCTGCGCAACGAGCTGAAGAAGATGCAGAAGGACTTCGGCATCACCACCATCTACGTCACCCACGATCAGGAGGAGGCGCTGACGCTCTCCGACCGCATCGCGGTGTTCAACAAGGGCTTCATCGAGCAGATCGGCACGCCCAACGAGGTCTACAACCACTCGCAAACTGAATTTGTCTGCAATTTCATCGGTGACATCAACCGACTGAATGACGATACCGTGTCCGCCCTCCGCGCTGCCGGCGCGGAGGTGGACGCAAGCAAGCACAACTACATCCGTCTCGAGCGCCTGCACGTCAACGTCGCCCCGCGCGGCGGCGAGATCGCGCTCGACGGCACGGTGGAGAACTGCGAATACTACGGGCTCTACATCAAGTATTACATCCACGTCGGCACGCAGAGCCTCAAGGTCATTGAGAAGAACGACGGCGTGAACATCTACGACCCGGGCCAGCGCGTCAAGGTCATCCTGAACCCGAACGACATCATGGCCTACGCGCCCTCCGCGGAGGAGGTGGAGTGATGGGCGGCTCTCTTGCTAAGTCCCGCTTCGACGCGGCGTTTGTGGTGCGCATGATCGGCATCGTGCTCTTTGCCTACTTCTTCTTCGGCTTCATGCTCCTGCCGTGCCTCAATACGCTCACGAGCATCTTCACCACCACGAACGCCGAGGGCGTGCGCGATCCCTTCGCGGTCATCCGCTTCTTCTTCGCGGGCAGCATGGGCCGCTACGTCTGGAACTCCCTCAAGCTTGCCATCTGCCTGGTCGTCACGGTCAATGTGGTGGGCGTGTCCATCGTGCTGCTGACGGAGTATTTCGACATCAAGGGCGCGAACATCCTGCGCCTCGGCTACATGACCACGATGATCTACTCCGGCGTCGCGCTGGTCACGGGCTATCTGTTCCTCTACGCCTCCGACGGCATTCTCACCACTGCGCTCGTCAACGCCTTCCCGAGCTTTGATCCAAACTGGTTCTCGGGCTTCAACGCGGTGCTCTTTACCATGACCTTCGCCTGCACGAGCAACCACGCGCTCTTCCTGCGCAACGCCATCCGCGGCATCGACTACAACACCGTCGAGGCCGCGCGCAACATGGGCGCGAAGCCCTTCAAGGTTCTCTGGAAGGTCGTTTTCCCGACGCTCGTGCCCACCATGTTCTCGCTGACGGTCATGACCTTCATCACGGGTCTGTGCGCCATGTCCGCCCCCACGCTGCTCGGCTACGACTCCATCAACCCCGAGATCGTGCGTCTCGCCGGCTCGTCCACGGCAGATGAGGCTTTCCCGCAGGCGCGCGCCGCACTGCTGTCCATCATTCTCGCGATGTTCACCATCGTGCTGCTCACCGTGCTCTCCGCCTACGAGCGCAAGGGCCACTACCTCTCCGTCTCCAAGACCAAGGCGCGGCTGCAAAAACAGAAGATCACAAATCCCGTCTGGAATACCCTCGCGCACATCTATGCCTATGTCCTCTTCATCATCTACATGATCCCCGTGGTGATGATCGTCATTTTCTCGTTCCAGACCTACGGCGCCATCCGCATGAAGAAGCTCGACCTTTCCAACTGGACGCTCATCAACTTCTTCGGCACGCAGGACTACCAGTACCTCACCTCGCGCGGCACCTACAAGGTGCGCAAAGGCTCCATCTCCGGTCTGTTCGCCAACGAGGCGACCCTCGGCGGCATCAAGATGAGCTTCGTGCTCTCCATCCTCGCCGCGGCGCTCGCGTGCCTGATCGTCGTGATCGCCTGCAACTACATCTTCAAAAACCGCAACAAGAAGTCCGGCGTGGTGCTTGAATACTGCCTGCTTTTCCCGTGGCTGCTGCCGACCATTCTCATCTGCTATTCCTACCGCACCTACTTCAACGCCGAGAACATCTGGTACGTCGGCAATGTGAACCTCTACTTCGCCGAGCACGTCCGCATCCTGCTCGTGCTGGCCTACACGGTGGTCAAGCTGCCGTTCTCGCTGCGCATGATCAAGGCGGCGTTTTACGCCATCGACGAGGAGCTGGCGGACGCCGCGCGCAACATGGGCGCGAGCGGCCTGACGACTTTCCTCAGGGTCAAGCTGCCCATCATCCTGCCGAGCGTGCTGGCGGTGTTCGCGCTGAACTTCAACGCGCTCTTTACCGAGTACGATATGTCCGCCACCTTTGCCAGCTCCTACGGCACGAGCTACGCCATGGTCATTCAGGCCATGTGTGCGGAGGAGGGACTGTACGGCTACAACGTCAACGCCTCGGGCCGCCGCTGCGCTTCGACCGTGTTCATCATGCTGGTGTCCGGCGTGATCCTCTATCTGGTCTACGGCGTGGGCGCGCGCGACCTCGGCGAGCGGCTGGAGGCCAAGGAGCGCCGCCGCAGACGCGTGGCAAAGCTGACGGGACTGTTCAAAAAGGAGCCCGCCGCCGTGGCGGCGGAAGCGGAGGAAGCGGCGGTCGCCGCCGCTGTCCCCGACGAGCCGGGAGAAAAGCTGTAATGAAGATCAATACCATTGTTTTTGATATGGGCGGCGTGCTGCTGGACTTCGGCGCGGAGCTGTTTTCCCGCCGCCTGCACGTCGGCGCAGAGGGCGAAGCGCTCCTCAGGCAGCACCTGCTGTGCACGACCGACTGGGTGCGGCTCGACCGCGGCACCATCACCGAGGAGGAGGTCTATGCCCACGCCTGCGCCAGGCTCCCCGCGGAGCTGCACGCCGCGGCAGAGTATATCATCTACCATTGGAACGAGCCGATCGTGCCCATCACGGGCACGGCGGACGTGGTGCGCGAGCTGAAGGCAAGGGGCTATACGCTCTATCTGCTCTCCAACGCCGCCCGCCGCCAGCACACCTACTGGCACGACATTCCGGGCAGCGAGTGCTTTTCCGGCACGCTGATCTCGGCGGACGTTCACCTGCTCAAGCCCGAGGCCGCTATCTATCAGGCGCTGTTCGACAAATTTGACCTCACGGCGGCGAGCTGCCTGTTCGTCGACGATTTCCCGCCGAACATCGAGGCGGCGGAAAACGCCGGTATGCAGGGCATCGTGTTCCACGATGCCGGTCAGCTGCGCGAAGAACTCAAAGCGCGCGGGATCCTCTGATCCCGCGCGTTTGCCTTGAAAGGAGATCGTTTCCATGTCCATTCTCAAGCTCACCCCCGCCTGTAAGGACTATCTCTGGGGCGGAATAAAGCTCATCACCGATTACAGCAAGCGATATGACGGCGCGCGTCTCGCGGAAACGTGGGAGCTGAGCGGTCATCCCGACGGTCCCTCCGTGCTCGCGTCCGGTCCCGACGCGGGCAAAACGCTCGCGGAATATCTCGCCGCGCACCCCGGGGCGCTGGGGGAGCACGGGCGGAAATTCGCGGAGCTTCCGGTGCTCATCAAGCTCATCGACGCGGCGAAGGATCTCTCCATTCAGGTCCATCCCGATGACGCCTACGCCCGCGCGCACGAGGGGCAGAACGGCAAAACGGAGATGTGGTACGTCCTCTCCGCCGAGCTGGACGCCTTTCTCTACTGCGGCTTTTCGCGCGATATTTCCCGGGACGAGCTAAAGCGCCGCATCGCGGACAACACGCTGCCCGAGGTCCTGCGCCGCGTGAACGTCAAGGCGGGCGACACAGTGTTCATCCCCGCGGGCACCATCCACGCCATCTGCCGCGGCATCGTGGTGGCAGAGGTGCAGCAGAGCAGCAACGTGACCTACCGCGTGTGCGACTACGGCCGCCTCGGTCCCGACGGAAAGCCCCGCGCCCTGCACATCGCGCAGGCGCTGGACGTGACGCGCCGGACCGCCGGCGTTCCCACGCCGGACTTCGGCGGACACCTTGCCCGCTGTGACTATTTCACTGTCGATCTGCTCGCCGCGCCGCAGGCGACGACGTGCGGCGCGGAGTCCTTCCTCTCGCTGCTGATCCTTGACGGCGAGGGTGAGGTCCGCTGCGGCGGTGAGACCGTCAGGGCGAAGAAGGGCGACAGCCTCTTTCTCCCCGCCGGCAGCGGCGAAGCGCGGCTCACGGGCACGCTCCGCGCCCTCGCTACGCGCATCTGAGTGCAGGCAATAAGGAAAAGCGGGAGAAGCGCGCCGCGCTTCTCCCGCTTTTCCTTACGGCTGCTGTTGCTGCCGGGAATTGGTCTGACTGATCTCGGGCAGAAACTCCACGAAGCGGATGGAATAGAGGTCCGCGCTGATGTAGCTCTGCTCGTCGGGCTGGTAAAGCGCGATGTAGTCGTTGCCGACCTCGTAGAGGATGCCGTGGGTGACGATGGTGTTCTGCGTGCCGATCAAAAAGCTCACGATCACGCTGCGGCCCACGTTGCGCGCCATCAGGCTCTTCCACGAGCTGTGGAGGATCTGCTCCGCCACGCTCATGCCGTTCGGAGTGGCAGGCAGCGGGCCAAGACCGGGTACGATCTGCTGCGTCCCCATCACAGCGTCGGGCGTAGCCGGCGGCGCTCCCCTCTGCGCCGCGCTGGGCGCCATGCCCTGCTGCTGGCCGTTCTGCGTTGTGCCGCCCTGCGCGGAGCCGAAGGCGCGGTCCACCATCTGCTGCGACCTTGTCTGCATAGTGCTGTTGTCGATCATGGTCTGGTATGTGCTCGCGTCTCCCTGCGTCATCACGGCGGGAAGATAGCGGTCGTTGTCCGGCGCGCCGCAGCGCGTGAGCTCGATCATAGCGTCCATTCCTTTCAGAGCCTTGGATTTCGTCTCCTATGTATCGTAGTAGGCTTCCGTGGGGTCGTAGAAGCAGTGGTCGCCGATGCGCACGCGGAACACCCCGACCTGCGAGGGAAAATTCTGGCGGCAGGTATCCGAAAAGGGATTGAAAAACCACAGCGCATCCCCGAGCCCCGTCAGGCGGTTGCCCGCCATCGCCCAATCCGCGATGGAGTAGTGGACGTCCGTCGGGCGCATATTGTAGATGTTCTGCGGATTGTAGGCCCCCCGCTCCGTCTCGCTCGCACAGACGAACTGCCCCGGCTGCATGATGATCTTTCGGATGCTGCCCTGCCCCACGCGGGCGTATTCGCCGCCCGAGGCGGTCACGCGGTTCATCACGACGCTCGCCACCGCCTTCATGCCGTTCTCCCCCTCGCCGCCCGCCTCGCACTCGATGAGCCGCGCCAGCAGCTCGCGGTCGGAGTAGGCCATCGCCTCGCCTCCTTGCCTGCTGTTTTGTTCATCTCAGCCTATGCGCCGGCGCGCGTCCGCGTGAAAATTTTTTTGAAAATGCGGGAACTTTTTTCCGCGCTTTTCGTCAAAGCTTATTGTGCGAGGACGAAAAAAGCCCCGGCCGAGAACGACAGCGCCCCACGGAAGCTTCGTGAGGCGCTGTTTTTTGTTTTATGGGATCTCTTCCTCGACCGGCGGGTTTTCCGCCGCCGCGTCCTGCGCGGCCATCGCCGCAGAACTCATCGCGCCGAGACCGCCACGCATCTTGATCTCCTCCCACTTTTCGCGGGTGATGAGGAGCTGCCGCGGCTTGGAGCCCTCGAACGGCCCCACGATGCCGCGCTGCTCCATCTCGTCGACGATGCGCGCAGCGCGGGAATAGCCGAGCTTCAAGCGCCGCTGGAGCATGGAAACGGACGCCTGTCCGGTCTCCATCACCACGTCGATGGCGGCAGGAAGCAGCTCGTCGCCCTCGTCGGCGACCGGCTCGGGAGCCGCGCCGGAGGGTGCGCCCTTGCCGCCCTTTTCCTTCTCGGCGACCGCCTGCTCGATCTTGTCGATCACGCTCTCATCGTACTGCGCGGCGCCGTTCGCCTTGACGAAGCCGACCACGCGGTCGATCTCCTCGGCGGAGATGAAGCAGCCCTGCACGCGGCGGGGCTTGCCCTCGCCGAGCGGGGCGTAGAGCATATCGCCGCGGCCGACGAGCTTTTCCGCGCCGGTGGTATCGAGAATGATGCGGGATTCGAGCGAGGACGCGACCGCGAAGGCGATGCGGCTCGGGATGTTGGCCTTCATCAGGCCTGTGATGACGTCCGCCGACGGACGCTGCGTTGCAATGACCAGGTGCATTCCGGCGGCGCGGCCCATCTGCGCCACGCGGCAGATGGACTCCTCGACCTCCTTCGCCGCGACGAGCATGAGGTCGGCCAGCTCGTCAATGACGACCACGACGCTCGGCAGCTTCTTGAGCGTTTCGTCCGCTGCGGCAAGGGCGTTATAGCCCGCAAGGTCCTTGACGTTGCGCTCGGAGAAGAGCTTGTAGCGCTTCATCATCTCGTAGACCGCCCACTGCAAGGCGCCCGCCGCCTTCTTCGGGTCGGTGACGACCGGAATGAGCAGGTGCGGGATGCCGTTGTAGGGCGCAAGCTCGACCATCTTCGGGTCGACCATGATGAAGCGCACCTCGTCCGGCGTGGACTTATAAAGGAGCGAAACGATGAGCGAATTGGTGCAGACGGATTTGCCGGAGCCGGTCGTGCCGGCGATGAGGACGTGCGGGAGCTTGGCAATGTTGCCGATGATGTTGTTGCCCGCAATGTCCTTGCCGACGGCAAAGGCGACACTCGATTTGTGCTGTGTAAACTCGCGGGACTCCAGCACGTCGCGGATGTGGACGGCGGAGACGAGCTTATTCGGCACCTCGATGCCGACGACGGAGATCTTATCGGGGATGGGCGCGATGCGCACGCCCGACGCGCCGAGCGCAAGGGCGATGTCGTCGGCAAGGTTCGTGATCTTGGAGAGCTTCACGCCCTGATCGAGCGTAAATTCGTAGCGCGTGACGCTGGGGCCGCGCACCACGTCGCCCGCGCGGGCGTCCACGCCGAAGCTCTTGAGCGTTTCGGCAAGGCGGCGGGAGTTGTTGCGCAGCTCCGCGCCCGCCTCCACGGCGTTGCCCGCGCCGCCCTCGTCGAGCAGCGTGATGGGCGGGAAGGTGTACTCGGGAATGTCCTGCTCCAGCTCGGATTCGATCTCACCGGCGACCTTCTCGGCCTCGGCAGCGACCTCCTCCGGCGCGGAGGACTTTGCGGGCGCATTGACCGCGGGTGCTGCAGACGCTGCCGTGGGAGCGGCGGACACGACCGGCGCGGCAGGTGTGCGAGCGGGCGCGGGAACCGTCTCGGTGAGAGGCGCGCCGGCGACCACCGTGTAGGTCGGCTCCGGCGCGGGAGCGGGAGCGCTCCCGCCCGCCGGAGCCTTGGCGGTCAGCAGCTCGTCCGGCGTGCGGACGGCGTCGGATTTATGGGTGAAGAACCCGGAGAGCTTGCCCTCCTTTTTCGGCGGCTCGCGCGTCTCGCCGTCGAGCGGAATGTCGATGCACGCCCTGGACTTCTCCACGCTCTTCGTCGCGGTGGCGCGAGTGGGCGGTGCTTCCTCCTCGTCGTCCTCCGGCTCATAGGGCACACGCTCATGCGAGCGCACCGCCTCGAGCACGGCGGCGGGCGTCAGGCGGAAGGCCAGCATCAGGCAGGTGACGAGCAGCACCGCGAGCAGGATCATCGCGAGCGTCTTTTTCACCAGCTTGACGAGCATGATGGCAAGCGTCGCGGAGAGGACGCCGCCGGATTCCATCGAAAGGCCGCTCTGCCAAAGGAGCTTTGCAATGCCGTCCACGCTATTGTAGTCCGTCTTGCACAGTACGAGGTGGAGCATCGCGCCGAGCAGCACCGGCAGCAGCGCCGCGCCCACCACGCAGGCGGTGACGTTCCTCCCGCGGTGGAAGAGCAGGATATAGCTCACGAGCAGCAGCACGGGCGCGACCGTATAATAGCCGTAGCCGACGAGTCCGCGGCACAGCGCCGCGGGCTGGTCGAGCAGCCAGCCGCCCTGCTGGAAGTAGCTGAACGCGATGCACAGCGCCAGCACAAGGCACACCACGCCGCCGACCTCACGGCGGATGGGGCGCTTCTTCGGCGCGGCGGTGCGCTTGCCGCCCGCCGTCGTCTTTTTGCCTGTCGTCGTCCGCTTGCCGGACGAGGATCTTTTCTGCGTTGCCATAGCTTACCCCTTTATACGATCGTAAAGATGAGCACCAGCGCGCCGACGGTCCAGCAGTAGTAGGCGAACGCGCCGAAGCGGCCGCGGTCGGCGATCATTTTCAGCAGCCGGATGCAGAGATAGCCCGTGACCGCGGCAACGGCTACGCCGATGAGATACATCGGCATTTCCGACCAATTGATCCCCGCGTCGACAGCGTCCTTGATGCTCAGGATATTCGCGCCGAGGATGGCGGGAATGGAGAGGATGAAGGAAAAGCGCACAGCGAATTTCCGCTCAAAGCCCACAAAGCAGCCGGTGGTAATAGTCATGCCGGAGCGGGAGACGCCCGGGCAGAGCGCGATGGCCTGCCCGATGCCGACCACGAGCGCGTCGCTCAGCCTGGCGGTCTTTTCCGTCTTGCCGCCGCGGCGCACGCGGTCGCTCACGAAAAGGAGTACGCCGGTGAAGAGGAGCGCGCCGCCGATGAAATACATATTATCGCTCAGGCCTTCAAAAAAACGACGGAACGGCACCATGACGAAAAGCGGCAGCGTGCCGACGATGACGAGCAATATCATGCGCCGCGCGGGCGGCACGACCCTGGGCGTCGTGTGGTGGACGAGATCGCCGACGCCCGCAAAGAATTCCACGATCATATCGTAGATCTCATCCCAGTAGGCGATGAACACAGCCACCAGCGTGCCGAGGTGCAGCAGCACGTCGTAAAACTGCGGGATCTCCGAGGCCCCCTGCATATTCAGCAGATGCTCGGCAATGGCCAGATGGCCCGAGGACGAGATGGGCAGAAATTCGGCAATGCCCTGCACCAGTCCCATGATGATGGCGGAAAGCCAGGTCATAGCATTCACGCTCCTTTACACAAAAATACAGATACGTTATAAGTATAGCACGGACGGGCAGAAAATTCCAGTAGGAATTTGACGTTATGTAAAGGAAAACCGTCGGGCTCCGCCCGACGGTCGTTTTCTTATTCCAGCCGCTCCAGCGCCGCGCGGGCGGCCATCTGCTCGGCTTCCTTTTTGCTGTGTCCTTCGCCGCGCCCGACGACCGCGCCGTTGAGCAGGACCTCAAAGGTGAAGGTCTTGTCGTGGTCGGGGCCGGACTCCTCCGCCATGCGGTAGACGAGCGTGCGGTTCGGCTCGCGCTGCACCAGCTCCTGCAGCACGGTCTTATAATCGCGGCGGCGCTCCTCCACGACCTCCTCGCGCTCACAGTCGAGCAGCACGCGGTGGATCAGGCTGCTCGCGGCGGCAAGCCCGCCGTCGAGATAGACCGCGGCGATGACCGCCTCGGTCGCGTCCGCGAGGATGGACGGACGGGTGCGTCCGCCGCCGGCCTCCTCACCGTTGCCGAGCTTGAGGTAGCGGCCCAGCTCCAGCTTCTGCGCGACCTCATGCAGGCTCTCCTCGCAAACGAGCGCCGCGCGGATGCGCGTCAGCTCGCCCTCGGGCGAGTCGGGATGCCGCGCAAAAAGATACTCCGCCGTGACGAAGCCGAGCACGCTGTCGCCCAAAAACTCCAGCCGCTCGTTGCTCACGCTCTCCGCGCCGCGGTGCTCGTTGGCATAGGAGCTGTGGCGCAGAGCCTCGGCAAGCAGGGCTCCGCTGCGGAAGCGGTAGCCCAGCTTACGTTCCAATTCCTGCAAGGCGTTTCGCCTCCTTTTTCATAAGTCCGCCCCGCCGGAAGCGGGGCGTTATCCGTTATTTCAGTTGAGCTTGGCCGTCAGGTAGCGCACGCAGTCGCCAACGGTCTTGAGCGTCAGCAGATCCTCCTCGGGGATCTCGTCGATCTCAAATTCCTCCTCCATCGCCATGACCAGCTCGACCAGGTCCACGGAGTCGGCGCTCAGATCATCCTCAAAGGAGCTGTTCATCGTCACATCGTCCGCATTCACAGCGAACTGCTCCGCGATCAGGTCCTGCATTGTCTTGAAAATTTCTTCCGAAGTCATCTCATCCAGTCCTCCTCAGGAAACGTTTGGCAAAATGATACGGCAAGATAGCCGGTCTGTCAATAGGCTTTTTGTAAAATCAGTCCTTTTCGGGCGTGACCTTCATCTTATCCACGTTTTGCGTGATGTCGGCGATGATGCCGCTCTCCGCGACGGCGATGGTCTGACGCACCGCGTTGCAGAAGGCCGCAGCGTTCGACGAGCCGTGCGCCTTGACGACGGGCCGGGAGATGCCGAGCAGCGCCGTGCCGCCGACCTCGTTGGGGTCGAGCATTTTCTTGAAGTCCGCAAGGCCGTCCTTGAGCAGCAGATACGCGAGCTTCGTCTTGGCGCTCTTTGTCAGCATTTTCTTCAGCTCGCCGCTCATCAGCTTTGCCGCGCCCTCGACGCTCTTAAGCATGATGTTGCCGCTGTAGCCGTCGGCGACGATCACATCGCAGCCGCCCGCGAGCGCGGTGTTGGCCTCGATGTTGCCGATGAAGTTGAGGTGGCCCTGCCCGCCGGCCTCCTTGAGGCGGGCGTAGGTCTCATGGCGGAGGGTGTCGCCCTTGCTCGGCTCGGCACCGATATTCAAAAGTCCGACGCGCGGTTGCACGACGCCGAGCACCTTTTCGGCATAATAGCTGCCTAAGTAGGCAAATTGCAGCAGATATTCGCTCGTGCATTCGGCGTTCGCACCGCAGTCGATCAGAACGGCCTTGCCGGTCATGGTCGGGATGGTCGGCGCGAGCGCCGCGCGGCGAAGCCCGCGGATGCGCTTGACCACGAGCGTCGCGCCCGCGAGCAGCGCGCCGGTGGAGCCGGCGGAAATAAAGCCGTCCGCCTGTCCGTCGCGCAGGAGGTTCAGTCCCACGGTGAGCGAGGAATCCTTCTTCTGCTTGAAGGCCGTCGCGGGATCGTCGCAGATCTCCACGACCTCCTCGGCGTTGGCGATCTCGATGCCCTGCGGGACCTCCTTGCAGCCGGCCTTCTCCAGCTCGCGCAGGATGTCCGCCGTGCGGCCGGTGAGAATGATGTCCGCGCCGTATTTCTCGCGGGCGAGCAGCGCGCCGCGGACGGGAGCCTCGGGGGCGAAATCGCCGCCCATCGCGTCAATGATGATCTTCATGGTTTTCCTCCTTTACGCCGTCGAGGACGCTCTCGCGCAGGCTGTCGATGATCTCCAGCGAGCGGCGGGAGAGCTCCGCGTTCTTGTTGCGTTTTCCCTTGATGCGGCAGCCGAGCGGCGGCATGATGCCGAAGTTGACGTTCATCGGCTGGAAATTGGCGACCGTCGTGTCGCTCACATACAGCCCCAGCGCGCCGATGGCGGTCTCGCGCGGGAAGTCGATGGGGTCCTGCCCCAGCAGCCGCCGCGCGGTCTCCACGCCCGCAAGGAAGCCGGACGCGGCGGACTCGACGTAGCCCTCCACGCCGGTCATCTGCCCGGCAAAGGAAATACGGTCGTCCGCGATGAGGCGGTAATAGCGGTCGAGCAGACCGGGGGAATTCAGATAGGTGTTGCGGTGCATGACACCGTAGCGCACGAACTCCGCGTTCGCGAGTGCGGGGATCATGGAAAAGACGCGCTTCTGCTCCGGAAAACGCAGATGCGTCTGGAAGCCGACGAGGTTGTAGATGCTGCCCTCGGCATTGTCGCGCCGGAGCTGCACGACGGCATACGGCTCGTGCCCGGTCTTGGGGTCCTTGAGTCCGCGGGGCTTGAGGGGTCCAAAGCAGAGCGTATCGTGTCCGCGCCGCGCCATGACCTCAACGGGCATACAGCCCTCAAAAACGTGCTTATCCTCAAAGCCGTGGACGGGAGCCTCCTCCGCCGTGGTGAGCGCGTGCCAGAAGGCGTCGTACTCCTCCGCCGTGAGGGGGCAGTTGATGTAGTCCGCCGTGCCCTTGTCGTAGCGTGAGGCGAACCACGCGCTCGACATATCCACGCTCTCGTAGGTCACGAGCGGGGCGGCGGCATCGTAGAAATTCAGCGTGTGACCGTCGCCGAGCTTCTCCGCGATGGCGGCGGAGAGCGCGTCGGAGGTCAGGGGGCCCGAGGCGATGATGACCGTCCCCTCGGCGGGGATCGACGTGACCTCGCTCTCGATCACCGTGATGTTCGGATGGCTCCGCACGCGCTCGGTGACGAGGCGGGCAAAGCCGTGTCGGTCAACGGCGAGCGCGCCGCCCGCCTCCACGCGCGTCTCGTCCGCGCAGGCGAGGATCAGCGAGCCGAGGCGGCGCAGCTCCTCCTTGAGCAGTCCCACCGCGTTCTCCAGCTGGTCGGAGCGCAGGGAGTTCGAGCAGCACAGCTCGGCAAAATCGTTGCTGTGGTGCGCCGGCGTTCTCTTCGCCGGCTTCATTTCATAGAGCGTGACCGCAATGCCGCGCCGCGCGAGCTGCCACGTAGCCTCGCAGCCGGCAAGGCCCGCTCCGATGACGGATACTTGCATCAGTTCTCTTCCTTCTTTGCCGTCTTTTTGGCGGCGGTCTTTTTTGCTGCGGCCGCTTTCGCGGACTTGGCGGCGGGCTTCGCCGCCGTCTTTTTCACGGCAGTCTTCTTCGCGGCGGTCTCCGCCTTGGCGGCGGTTTTCGCGGTCGTCTTCTTCGCGGCGGACCTCTTTGCCGGCTTTTCCTCCGCCGCTTCCGCGTCCGCGGCCTTTTTGCGCACAAAGCCGCGCTTGTCCTCGGGCAGGAAGTTCTCACACGCGGGGTTGATGCAGAACGGCTTCTTGAAGCCCTTGCCCGCCTTCTTGAACATCGTCTGCCCGCAGACGGGGCAGTCGTCCTTGGTGGGCACGTCCCACGTCATGAAGTCGCACTTCTTCTCCTCGTCGCGGCTCGTGCCGAACTCGCAGCAGTAGTAGGTGTACTGCTTGCCGGTCTTCTGGCTCTTGCCCGTGCGCTTCATCAGCCGTCCGCCGCACTTCGGGCAGCGGCCCGGCATCTCGACCACGAGCGGCATGGTGAAGCTGCATTCGGGATAGCCGGGGCAGGCGAGGAAGCGGCCGAAGCGGCCGGACTTGATGACGAGCTTGCGTCCGCATTCGGGGCAGACCTCCTCCGTCTCCTCGTCGGGCACCTTGAGATGGACGCCCTCGAGCTCCTTTTCCGCCTTTTGGAGATTGGATTCAAAGCCGCCGTAAAATTCACGCAGAACATCCTTCCACGCGATCTTGCCCTCCTCGACGGTGTCGAGTTCCTTTTCCATGCGGGCCGTGAACTTCGTGTCCACGATGTCGGGGAATTTATCCTCCATCAGCTTCGTCACGACGCTGCCGAGCGGCGTGATGCGCAGGAATTTGCCCTCCTTGACGACATACTCACGGTCGATGATGGTCGAGACCGTGGGCGCGTAGGTCGAGGGTCGGCCGATGCCGTTCTGCTCAAGCGCGCGGATGAGCGTCGCGTCGGTGTAGCGCGTGGGGGGCTGGGTGAAGTGCTGCTCCTCGTCGAAGCCCTGCAGCTCCAGCGTCTGCCCCTCGGTCAGCGGCGGCAGCGGGGAGGTCTTTTCCTCCTTGTCATCGTCGCGGGCTTCCTCATACACGGCGGTGTAGCCGGAGAACTTCAGGCTGCTCGCGCTCGCGCGGAATTCATGCACGCCCGAGGCGATCTCGACGGCGACGCTGTCATAGACGGCGTTCGCCATCTGGCTGGCGAGGAAGCGGCTCCAGATGAGCCGGTAGAGGCGGTACTGCTCGCCCGTAAGGTCACCCTTGAGGCGCTCGGGCGTGAAGTCCACGTTGGAGGGACGGATGGCCTCGTGCGCGTCCTGCGCGCCGGCCTTGGCCTTGAAGCGGCGGGTCGCGGCGGGATAATAGTCCTTGCCGTAGCGGCCGAGGATGAATCTCTTCGCGGCGGAGAGCGCCTCCTCGCTGATGCGCAGCGAGTCGGTACGCATATAGGTGATCAGGCCCACGGTGCCCTCGCCGGCGACGTCCACGCCCTCGTAGAGCTGCTGGGCGATCGCCATGGTGCGGCGCGGGGTCATGTTGAGCTTGCGGCTGGCCTCCTGCTGGAGCGTGGAGGTGGTGAACGGCGGGGAGGGCGAGCGCTGCTTGTCCGCGCGCTTGACGCTCTTGACCACGAACACCGCGCTCTTCGTGTCAGCGATGACCGCGTCGATCTCCTCGCGGGAGGAGGGCTCGAACTTCTTGCCGTTTTTGCCGTAATAGTGCGCGGTGAAGGTCTTATGGCTCGGCTCGTCGAGGAGCTGCGCGTCGAGCGTCCAGTATTCCTCGGGCTTGAAGCTCTCGATCTCCTTTTCGCGCTCGTCCACCATGCGCGTGGCGACGGACTGCACACGGCCCGCGGAAAGGCCGCGGCGTACCTTCTTCCAAAGGAGCGGGGACAGCTCGTAGCCCACAATGCGGTCGAGCACGCGGCGCGCCTGCTGCGCGTCCACGAGGTTCTGGTCGATCTCGCGCGGGCGCGCGATGCTCTCCTGCACAACGTTCTTCGTGATCTCGTTGAAGGTCACGCGCCTGGCCTTCTGATCGTTCAGGTCGAGCAGATACTTGAGATGCCACGAGATGGCCTCACCCTCGCGGTCTGGGTCCGTCGCGAGATAGACGGTGTCGCTCTCCTTCGCGGCCTCCTTCAGCTCGCGGATCAGGGCCTCCTTGCCGCGGATGGGCTTATAATCAGGCTCGAAATCGTGCTCGATGTCGATGCCCAGCTTGCTCTTGGGCAGGTCGCGCAGATGGCCCATGCTGGCCTTGACCGTGTAGCTCCTGCCGAGATATTTTCCGATGGTTTTCGCCTTGGCCGGAGACTCGACGATCACCAGATTTTTTTCTGCCATGTATTTGACTCCTTCATTCCTTTAGTTCCACCTGAATGGAAAAGCGCTTGCCGCCGCTCTGGGCCACATAGCCGTCGAGCTCGAGCATGGTGAGCGCCGAAAGCACGCGCCGCGCGGGAATCTGCGTCAGCTCGATCAGATCGTCCACCTGCTTCTCTCCCTGCGCGAGCTCGCGCAGGAGCTTCATCTGATCGTCCGTCAGGCCGTGGTCGCCGGTCAGGTCGAGCGCTGGCAGCGCTTCCGCTTCCGCGGGCGTCTCCGCCGCCTTTGCCTCCGCCTGCTCCGTCCGCGCCTGATAGCCGAGCGCGTGGGGCAGCTCGACGCGCTCGCCGAGAATTTTATGCGGATACATCGCTTGATACTCGCGCAGAATGTCCCAGCTCTCGCTCACAAGACCCGCGCCGTCGGCGATGAGGCGGTTGCAGCCGCGGCTCGCGCTCGCGTCGATGGGGCCGGGGACCGCGAACACGTCGCGTCCCTGCTCGAGCGCCGTATTGGCGGTGATGAGCGCGCCCGAACGCTCGAGCGGCGCTTCGACCACCACGGTCGCAAGACACAAGCCGCTGATGATGCGGTTGCGGATGGGAAAATGCCAGCCCTCCGCCGCCGTTCCCGGCGGGTATTCGGACAGCAGCGCGCCCGTGGCGGCAATGTCGCGGTAAAGGCCCGCGTTCTCCTCGGGATACACCACGTCCAGACCGTTGCCGAGCACGGCGACGGTCACGCCGCCCGCGCGGAGTGCGCCGCGGTGGGCCGCCGAGTCGATGCCCCGCGCCGCACCGGAGACGACGAGCGCCCCCTGCTTGGCCAAGCCGTAGGCGATCTTCTCCGCGCTCTGCGTGCCGTAGGGCGTACAGGCGCGGGTGCCGACCATCGCGACGGCGACCTCTTCATCGAACGCTGGCAGCGTGCCCTTGACGTACAGAAGGCAGGGCGGCTCGAAGATGCCGCGCAGCCGCGCGGGATAGTCCGCGTCCTGCATCGTCAGGATACGCAGGCCGAGCCGCTGGCAGTCGCCGAGGATTTTGTCCGCACCGTCCGTCGATTTGTCGGCGAGCAGCTCGAACTGCTTTTTGGATAAGCCCTCAACCAGCGCATACTCCGCCTCGTCGGCGTAGTAGACATCCTCGGGCGAGCCGAAGTGGTCGAGCAGCAGCGCGCGGGAGCGATTCGTCAGCCCCCGGCATTCGTTCAGCCAGACCCAGTATTTGAGTCCCGCCATGTCCGCTCCCTCCTCTCTATCGGTACATTTCCCACAGCACCACGCTCGCGGCGACCGCCGCGTTGAGCGATTCGCAGCGCGGCGACATGGGGATCTTGATGGTTTTCTCACATTTTGAAAGGATCTCCGCGCTCAGCCCGCGCCCCTCGCTGCCGACGGCGACCGCCGCGCGGGAAAGCTCCGCGTCGCGCAGGCTCACGGTGTCGTTCCGCAGCGCCGTGCCGTAAAGCGGCAAGCCGCACTTTTGAAGCAGCGCGCACAGCTCGTCCGCCGTGCATTGGTACACATCGCGGCGAAAGACCGCGCCCATCGTGGCGCGCGCCGTTTTGGGGCTGTAGGGGTCAGCGCAGGCGTTGACGAGAAACACACCGTCGCAGTCAAAGGCATCCGCCGTGCGCAGGATGGTGCCCACGTTGCCGGGGTCCTGCACACCGTCGAGCACAAGGTAGTGCGCGCCGCTCAGGGTTTCGGGCAGCGCGGTGTCCGGCAGGCGCACGGTAAAGAGCGCGCCCTGCGGCGTTTCCATCGGGCTGATCGAGCGCATCACATCGGCGGGCACCCGCACGGCGCGCACGCCGGAGGGAAGCGTGGGAGCGTCCACGCACTCGGAAAGCACGACCGTTTTGAGCGGCGCGTTCCACCGAAGCGCCTCCTCGAGCAGCTTCACGCCGTCGCAGAGGTATTCGCCGCTCGCGCGGCGATAGGCGCGGGAGGCGCTCAGCTTTCGGATGTGCGTCATCAGCGCGTTCTGACGGCTGGTAATGTGCTCCATGCTCTGCTCCCCTCGCTTTCCGGTATATTTTTGGCAACACTTCCGCATGATAAGTGTGGCTTTATAATATAGGTATCGTTTCCAAATGTCAAGCCGCAGTCTTCGACGGGATGCGGCAAAATTTTTGATTCGCGGTGTTGCGTCCGCAACAGACGCTTTTCAATTTTTCTGCTATAATTCTCCATAAACTAAGGCACGGCATGACAAGGAGGTTTGTTTCCATGACCGGTTTGAAGAACATTTCCAAGGCAGAGGTCCTGACGCTCAAGGACGAGGTCGCCTATCAGAAGGGGCAGGTCGTAAGCAAGACGCTCGCGCAGAACGCCGCGCTGAGCGTGACGCTTTTCTCCTTCGATAAGGGTGAGGAGATCAGCACGCACGAGTCCGGCGGGGACGCCTTCGTCACCTGCCTCGACGGCATGGGCCGCATCACCATCGACGGCAAGGAGTATCTGCTCCGCGAGGGCGAGAGCATCGTCATGCCCGCCAGACATCCGCACGCGGTGTATGGGCAGGAGCCATTCAAGATGCTGCTCGTCGTGGTGTTCTGAGCGCCGCGCTTGACAGCGCGAACGCTCTGTGCTATCATCGCTTCGTCCCCGGGAAGTATGCTCTGACCGGCGGACCGTATCATTTATTCTGCCGTTCTGCCGGTGAGGGCAAGCCCGAGCCGAAAGAGGAGGAAAAGCAAGGCACAGCCGGCGGCTGTGTCCGGTACCGGTTTTTCCATCCCTCCTGCCGTGCGGCGGGAGGGATACTCTTATTTTTCGGGAGGTCATGTCTATGGAAACGCGCGTCGCCGTGCTGGCCGTCATCGTGCAGGAGGGAAGCTCCGTGCAGGCGCTCAACGAGCTGCTGCACCAATACGGGCCGTACATCATCGGACGGATGGGAGTTCCCTACCGGGAGCGCGGCGTGAACATCATCAGTGTGGCGCTCGACGCGCCGAACGACGTCATCTCCGCCCTGTCGGGCAAGCTGGGCCGACTCGACGGCATCACCGCCAAGACCGTCTACGCCCCCGACGCCGCCATCAGAAAGGAAGTTGCCAAATGAAATCACTCAAAAAGTTTTTTGCCCTGTGCCTGACGCTGGCCCTCGTCCTCTCGCTCGCTGCCTGCGCGCAGAAGCCCGCGGAGACCACCGACCCGGCCGAAACACCGGATACGCCCGCGCAGGAGACCGAGGCCCCTGTCACCGCCCGCATCGCCGCGCTCAAGGGTCCCACGGCGATGGGACTTGTCAAGCTCATGAGCGACGCGCCCTCCTCCGCGAACGGACCGCTCTATGACTTCACGCTCGCCGGCTCCGCCGACGAGGTGACGCCCGCGCTCATCAAGGGCGAGCTGGACATGGCCTGCGTGCCCGCGAACCTTGCCGCCGTGCTCTACAATAAAACCGAGGGCGCGGTGCAGGTGCTGGCGGTCAACACACTGGGCGTTCTCTACATTGTGGAAAACGGCGAGAGCGTGCAGTCCCTCGCCGACCTCAAGGGCAAGACCGTCGTGGCCGCGGGCAAGGGCAGCACACCCGAGTACGCCCTGCGCTATCTTCTGAGCGAAAACGGCATCGACCCCGACGCCGACGTGACGCTCGACTGGAAGAGCGAGCACAGCGAATGCGTCGCGGCGCTGGCAAGCGGTCAGGCGAGCATCGCCCTGCTGCCCCAGCCCTTTGTCACCGTCGCGCAGAGCAAAATTGACGGTCTGCGCATGGCGCTCGATCTCACCGAGGAGTGGGATAAGCTGGACAATGGCTCCGCGCTCATCACCGGCGTGATCGTCGCCCGCAGTGACTTTGTCGAGGCGCACCCCGCCGCCGTCGGCAGCTTCCTCACCGCCTACGCCGCAAGCGTGGACTGGGTCAACGCCAACACCGCCGACGCCGCCGCGCTCATCGGCGAATACGGCATCGTGGATGCCGCCGTAGCGGAAAAGGCCCTGCCTTACTGCAATATTGTCTGCATCACAGGAGCAGAACTTCTTGAAAAGCTGCCCGGCTATCTCTCTGTGCTCTACAACGCCGACCCCGCCGCCGTCGGCGGCGCGATGCCGGATAACAGCTTCTATTTTGCGTGATCTTTTCGGCGGGCGCTGTCCCACCACCGTCACGCAGTAAGGCCGACACCCCATAAGAAAGGAGATGACCGCCGTGAAGCCGAAGAAAAAAAGCGTCCGCCTTTGGGCGGTCGTGTTCTGGCTGCTCGTGTGGCAGGGCGCGAGCATGGCGCTCGCCGTCCTCTACCCGCACGGCGCGCTGCTGCTCGCCTCTCCCCTTTCGGCGCTCGCGCGGCTCGGGGAGCTGGCAGTCACCGCCGCGTTCTGGCGGACGGCGCTCACCTCGGCCGCGCGCATCCTCGGCGGCTTTCTGCTCGCCTGCGCGCTGGCGGTCGTGCTCGCCGCGCTCGCCGTGCGGTACCGCCGTGTCGAGGAGCTGCTCGCGCCGCTTGTGTCCGTTGTCAAGGCTGTGCCGGTCGCGTCGTTCATCATCCTCGCGCTCGTGTGGCTTGAGAGTCGTCATCTGCCGCTCTTCATCGCCGCGCTGATGGCTTTCCCCGTCGTGTACCGCAACGTGCTTGAGGGCATCCGCGGCACGAGCCGCGAGCTTCTTGAGATGGCGCGGGTGTTCCGCATACCGCTTTCACGGCGGCTGCGCGGCGTTGATCTGCCGCAGGTGCTGCCCTATTTCCGCGCGGCGGCCGATACGGCGCTGGGCCTTTCGTGGAAGGCCGGCACGGCGGCGGAGGTCATCGGCCTGTGCTCCGGCACCATCGGCGAACGGCTCTACACCGCCAAGGTCTACTTTCAGACCGCTGACCTCTTCGCGTGGACGGCGGTGATCGTGCTGCTCTCCGTTTTGTTTGAAGGGCTGTTCCTGCGCGGCGTGGACGCGCTGACGGAAAGGTGGTGCGCCTGATGGAGCTTCGGGTGGAAGATCTCCGCAAAAGCTACGGCGGCGCGGCGGTGCTGCAAGGCGTGAGCTTCACTGCCGAAATCGGTCTCACGCGCGTCACGGGCAGCTCCGGCATCGGCAAAACGACGCTGCTGCGCATTCTGCTGGGGCTGGAGCGTGCCGACGGCGGCACGACCAACGCCGACCGCTTCCGCTGGGCGGCGGTCTTTCAGGAGGACCGCCTGCTCGAGCAGCTCGACGCCGCGGGCAACCTGCGCTTCGCGCTCGGCGCGGCTTACGATGAGGCCGCCGCGCGTGCCCTGCTCGCGGAGCTGGGGCTCGGCGAGGTGGGAGACAAGCGGGTGCGGGACTGGTCCGGCGGCATGAAGCGCCGTCTGGCCCTCGCGCGCGCCCTGCTCGCGCCCTCGGACGCGCTCGCACTCGATGAGCCGTTCACCGGACTCGACGCGGACAACCGCGCCGCGGCGCAGCGCTGCGTCGCGCGGGCCGCACGGGAGAAGATCGTCCTTCTCGTCTCGCACGAGGACGATGCCCTCACCGGCGCAGAGGTCCGCCTGCAATGACCGAAAAGGAGAGCCGCTTTCCGACGGAAAGCGGCTCTCCTTTTTTATCATGCTTCATGCCTCATGTGCGGCGAGGAATTTTTCGTACTGCGACTGATACCACGCCTTCAGCGCCTCCACGCCCTCGTCCGTCCAGGGGAAGGTCTCCTCCTCCACGTCCTGTGCCAGCTCGTAGCAGAGGTCGGAGTAGGTCGAGGCCTTGAGCGCGTCGCCGTCGTCACCCTTGACCTGCTCATAGCGGTAGCGGAAGTCGAGGTTTTTTTCGCGGTCGGTCACCGAGCCGGTGTAGACGAAGGCGCGGTGGAACCAGCGCTCGTCCATGACCGAAAAGTATGGATGCATCCCTCTTTCCTCCTCATTCGTGGTGATAGAGCTTCTTGCCGTCGAGCGCGAATACGCGATCGCTGAAGCCGCCGAGCGGCGTGGCGCCGAGCACCTCGCGGTAGATCTCCATGCGGCTGTCGATCATGTCGATGTAGCTCAAAAGCTCGCTCTCGGCGCAGACCGGACGCACCGCCGCGCCGAACTCCGGCTCGCCGTGGTGGGAGAGAACGAGGTGCTGGAGCAGAACGGACTTCTCCTCCGGAACGTCCAGCTCCTTCGCGATCTCCGCAATCTCCTGCGCGCCCATGACAAGGTGGCCGAGCAGCTGGCCCGGCACGGAATAGTCTGTCACCAGGCCGAGGGCGGAGAAGCGGAACTCGCGCTCCTTTTGCAGATCGTGCGCGAATGTGCCCGCGAGCAGCAGGCTGCGGTCCACCGTGTCGGCATACATCCCGGCGAGGAAGTCGGCGAGCTGCATCATATTGCCCGTGTGCATTAGAAGGCCATGCAGAAAGCCGTGGTGGACGCTCTTGGCGGCAGGGATGGTGCGGAAGCTCTCGCTGTGGCGGCGCAGCAGCTCACGGCAGACCGCCTTATAATCGGCGTCCGTGATGGAGTCGAGCAGCGCTTCGACCGAGGCGTACATCGCCTCCCCGTCGATGGGCGCGGTGGGTACGAGCGCGGTCACGTCGTAACGGTCGTCCTCGCCCGCGAGGCGGATGCGCTCCACCGTCACCTGTAGGGCCCCGCGGAACTCCGACACGCTGCCGCGGATCTTCACGACCTTGCCCTCGTCCGCCGCGCCGATGGGGCCGGGATAGTCCCACACCTTCGCGTCGACCGCGCCGGTCCGGTCCGAAAGGGTCAGGTTCAAAAAGGGCTTGCCGTTGTTCGCCACCTTGGAAAAGGCGGATTTGAGGACGTAAAAGCCCTCGATATCGTCGCCGCGCGCCATCTGCGCGACGGGCAGATCGTATTCCATGGTTCGCTTCCTCGCTTTTTCTGATTTTCCCGCCTATTGTAGCACACCGGCGCGGCGCTGGCAAGCTACTCGGCCTTCTTCTTTTTCGGCTTCGGCAGCGGCGTGACCGCCTCCAGCACCGCGACGACCTGCCGTGCGAGGTCGGTATCGTCGATATCGAGGATATAATGCTCCTTCGCGCCCTCATAGGGCAGGCCGCGCTCCGCGTCCGCCATGAGCGCGGCAAGCTCCGGCACGATCTTCACGAACACCGTGTTGTCGCACACGAGCAGCACGGGCTTATCGTTGACATAGACCATGTATTCCCCGAACATTTTGCGGTAACGCAGCCCGCCCGCGCCGTGCAGGCGTTCACAGACGTATTCAATGTAATCCTTTGTTGTTGCCATATTCTCACCTCGCCCTTATGATACCAGCGCGGCGCGGCCTGTGCAAGTGTTCAAATAGGTGCGGACGACCTGAAAATTTTTATAATTCCTATTGACATTATAGGTTTATAGTCTTATAATCCTATCAACTTGATAGGATTATAGAGCTGTCCGATCGGACAGACGCAGAAACGAGGGCAAGCAGCATGAAAAATGAAGCACTTTTAGAGGTCAATCGCCTGCACGTCAGCGCGGGGGAAAAGGAGATCCTTCACGGCGTTGACCTCACGGTCGGGCGCGACGAGACGCACGTTCTCATGGGGCCGAACGGCACGGGAAAATCCACGCTCGGCTACGCCGTCACCGGCAATCCGGTCTACACCGTGACGAGCGGCAGCATCGTATTTGACGGCGAGGACATCACCGCCCTGCCGGTCAATGAGCGCGCTAAACGCGGCATCTTCCTCTCCTTCCAGAACCCGCTGGAGGTGCCGGGCGTGACGCTCAGCGCCTTCATCCGCAGCGCGCTGGAGCAGAAGACCGGCGACCGTCTGCGGCTTTGGGACTTCAAAAAGCGCCTGAGGGAGACCATGAGGCTGCTGAGCATGGACGAGAGCTATGCCGAGCGCGACCTGAACGTGGGCTTCTCCGGCGGCGAGAAAAAGAAAGCCGAAATTTTGCAGATGCTCATGCTCGAGCCCAAGCTCGCCATCCTTGACGAGACCGACTCCGGTCTCGACGTGGACGCCGTGCGCACGGTGTCCGAGGGCGTGCGGCTCTTTCGTGAGCGCACGCACGGCTCGCTCCTCATCATCACGCACTCCACGCGCATTCTGGAGGCGCTGCACGTCGACGCCGCGCACGTCATGGAAAACGGCGTCATCGTCAAAAACGGCGGGGCCGAGCTGGTCGAGGCCATCAACGAAAAGGGCTTCGGCAGCCTGAAGACGGAGTAAGGCGGTGACATCGGCATGGCAGAGAACAGAGAAAAAACCTACGTTGCGGACGTAGACCGCAGCATTTACGACATCCGCGACGCGGAGCACGACGCCTACCGCATGGAGTCCGGTCTGACGCCGGAGATCGTGGACAAGCTGTCCAAGGAAAAGGGCGACCCCGTGTGGATGCAGCAGTTCCGGCTGCAATCGCTCCAGATCTACAACGAGCTGCGCCTGCCCGACTGGAGTCCCTCGCTCGAGGGACTGGACATTGACCACATCGCCACCTATGTCCGCCCGAACACGAAGATGCAGAACGACTGGGCGAACGTGCCGCAGGACATCAAGGACACCTTTGAGCGTCTAGGCATCCCGCAGGCGGAGCGCAAGTCGCTCGCCGGCGTGGGCGCGCAGTACGACTCCGAGCTGGTTTACCATAATGTGCGCGACGAGGTTGCCGCCGAGGGCGTAGTCTACACCGATATGGAAAGCGCCCTCAAGGGCGAGTATGCCGACATGGTGCGCAAGTATTTCATGAAGCTCGTCACCCCGCGCGACCACAAGTTTGCCGCGCTCCACGGCGCGGTGTGGTCCGGCGGCTCGTTCGTGTATGTCCCCAAGGGCGTACACCTCTCCATTCCGCTCCAGTCCTACTTCCGGCTCAACGCCAAGGGCGCGGGCCAGTTTGAGCACACGCTCATCATCGTAGACGAGGGCGCGAGCCTGCACTTCATCGAGGGCTGCTCCGCTCCCAAGTACAACGTGGCGAACCTCCACGCGGGCTGCGTGGAGCTTTACGTCAAAAAGAATGCCAAGCTGCGCTACTCGACCATCGAGAACTGGTCGAAGAATATGTATAACCTCAACACCAAGCGGGCGCTGGTGGAGGAGGGCGGCACGATCGAGTGGGTGTCCGGCTCGTTCGGCTCGCACGTCGGCTGCCTGTATCCCATGAGCATTCTCAAGGGCGACGATTCCCGCATGGAGTTCACCGGCGTGACCTTTGCCGGCGCGGGACAGGATCTCGACACGGGCGCAAAGGTCGTCCATGTCGGCAAAAACACCAGCAGCTATATGAACACGCGCTCGATCAGCAAAAGCGGCGGCGTGAGCACCTTCCGCTCGAGCGTCGTAGTGGAAAAGAGCGCAAAGGGCGCGAAAAGCGCGGTTTCCTGCCAGTCGCTGATGCTGGACTCCGAATCGCGCTCGGACACCATCCCCGCCATGGATATCAAGACGCGCGATGCCGCCGTGGGCCACGAGGCCAGGATCGGAGCCATCAGCAACGACGCGGTCTTTTACCTGATGAGCCGCGGCATGAGCGAGGAGGACGCCCGCGCCCTGATCGTCAGCGGCTTTGCGGACAACGTGTCCAAGGAGCTGCCGCTGGAATACGCCGTGGAAATGAACAACCTCATCCGCCTTGAGATGAAGGGCAGCATCGGCTGAGCGAAAGGAGCGAACGATATGGAAAAAACGATTTATGTCAACCGTCCCGCTTCGCGCACCTGGAACCGTCTCGGCGTGAACGAGGCCGCCGTCCGTTGGGACACGGACGCGGAGGCGCTGCTCTCGAACGAGCGCTTCACCGCCGTTTCCGGCGAAAACGCCCCTCTCCGCATCGAGGCTGCGGACGGCGGCGCAGCCTACGGCCGCCGCGTCTATACCGTGACCGCCGAGGCGGGCGCGGAGCTGACCGTCTTTGAGGTCTGCACCGCCGCGCAGCCCCTTGCCGCGGAGCTCAGGCTCACAGCGGCGGAGGGCGCGCACCTTCGCGTCGTGCAGCTTCTGAATCCCGCGCGGGGCGCAGTGCTGCGCCACGAGTTGAGCGCGCAGCTCGCCGAACACGCGAAGCTCGACCTCATCTCCCTCCAGCTCGGCGACGGCGCTGTTTACGCCGACCACCAGATCTCCCTTGCGGGCGACGGCGCGGCGCTGCGCGCCGACCTCGGCTACCTCGCCCGCCGGAGCGACACGGCGGACATTGATCTGACCGTTGAGCAGCTCGGCAAAGGCACCGTGAGCGAGATCCACGCTTCCGGTGCGCTGATGGAGCGCGCGAAAAAGGTCTTCCGCGGCACCATTGACTTCAAGCGCGGCTCCGCCGGCTCGGTCGGCAGCGAAAACGAGACCGTCCTGCTCCTCGGCGAGGACGCGGAAAACAAGACCGTCCCCGTCATCCTCTGCGCCGAGGAGAACGTCGAGGGCAGCCACGGCGCGACCATCGGCGAGCTGGACGCGGACACGCTCTTTTACTTTGCCAGCCGCGGCATCGACCGCGCCGCCGCCGAAGCCATCCTCGCCCGCGCCGCCGTGGAGCGGCTCGCGCGCATGGCGGAGGACGAAGCCTTTTCCGCGCGCGCCCTCGGTGCGCTCGCGCAGGTCCTGTGTACGAAGGAGGAACGCGAATGAGCACGAATTACAAAGCCGATTTCCCTCTGCTCGCGCAGCGCGACGTCGCCTATCTCGACAGCGCCGCCACCGCCCAGCGCCCGCAGTGTGTGCTGGACGCGGAGCAGGAGTTCTATACGCGCCACAACGCCAATCCCCTGCGCGGGCTCTACCCGTTGAGCATCGAGGCGACCGACGCGCTCGAGAGCGCCCGCGCCGCCGTCGCCCGCTTTCTCGGCGCGGCGCAGAGCGAGGAGATCGTCTTCACCCGCAACACGACCGAGGGGCTGAACCTTGTGGCCTACAGCTACGGGCTCAGCCATGTCAAGGCGGGCGATGAGATCCTGATCTCCACGATGGAGCATCACAGCAACATCCTTCCCTGGCAGATGGTCTTCCGTCAGACCGGCGCGCAGCTCAAATTCATGGAATGTGAGCCGGACGGCAGTCTGGACCTCAACAAGGTCGAAGCGCTCATCACGGCAAGGACAAGGGTCGTCGCGCTGCAGCAGGTCTCGAACGTGCTCGGACGCGAATACCCTATCCGCGCGGTCGCGGAGCTGGCGCACCGCGTGGGTGCGGTGCTGGTGGTGGACGGCGCGCAGAGCACGCCGCACCTGCCGGTCAACGTACAGGAGCTGGGCGCGGACTTCCTCGCCTTCTCCGGCCACAAGCTCTACGGGCCTATGGGCATCGGGGCGCTGTACGGGCGGCGCGAGCTTCTGGAGGAGATGCCGCCGTTTCTCACGGGCGGCGAGATGATCGAGTCCGTCACGCGCGAGGGCGCGGTGTTTGCCGAGGCGCCGCACAAATTTGAGGCCGGCACCGTCAACGCCGCGGGCGCGGCGGGCCTGCACGCCGCCATCGACTATGTGGAGCGCGTCGGCTTCGATACCATCCACGCGCGCGAGCTGGCCGTCACCGCCGACGCCCTCGCACGAATGCGCGCGCTGCCACACGTCCGCATCCTCGGCTCGGACAAGGCGGAGGAGCACAACGGCATCCTGACCTTTGTGGTGGACAACGTCCACCCGCACGACGTGAGCGAGCTGCTTGCCGCCGACGGCGTGGCTGTCCGCGCGGGGCATCACTGCGCCGAGCCGCTCCACCACTTCCTCGGCTATCACGCCACAGTGCGCGCGAGCTTCGCATTCTATAATGACAAAACCGATGTGGACCGGCTGGTCGGCAGCCTATCCACCGTCAGGGGGCGCATGGGCTATGACGACTAATCCTTTCTACAACGAGATCCTTACCGAGCACAACGTCCGCCCGGAGTTCAAGCACGACCTGCCGGACGCCGACCTCGTGCTCGACGGCGTGAACCCGAGCTGCGGCGACGAAATTCAGCTCCAGCTCAAGCTCGATGGCGATACCATCGCCGACGGGGCCTTTGTCGGCGACGGCTGCGCCATCTCGCAGGCCTCCACAGACATCATGCTCGGTATGATCGTCGGCAAGAGCCGCGAGGAGGCTCTGCGGCTTGGCGACCTCTTTCTGCGCATGATCCGCGGCGAGGCGAGTGAGGAGGAGATTGACAGCCTCGAGGAGGCCTCGGCTCTGCGCGACGTCTCCCATATGCCCGCGCGCGTGAAGTGTGCCATGCTCGGCTGGCGCACGCTGCGCGGAGCGTTGGGCGAAAAAACGCCCTCCTGATCACAAAATACAACGCGATTTTTGCGATATGTCTTGCAAAGCCGCGCGGGAATGCCTATAATAGAGCATACCTGCGCGGCTCTCCTGCATCCGCCGCGCAGAGACTACAATGTTTTGAAGAGGTAAATTGGAATGAAAAAGCTACTCTCTGTGCTGCTGTGCGCCGTCATGGTGCTCAGCCTTGCCGCCTGCGGCAAGAAGGAAAATGCTCCAACCCCCGGCCCCGACCCCAACGGCGAGACCGAGGGCCTGACCGTCGCGCTGGTCGTGGCGGGCAAGCTCGGCGACCGTAGCTTCTACGACTCCTCCAAGGAGGGCCTGGACCGCATGGTCGCCGACCTCGGCGTGACGCCCATCGTCATCGAGTGCAACAACGAGAACCACGACATTCAGATGAAGAACGCCGCCGAGAAGGCGAACATCGTCGTGTGCGTCGGCTGGGAGTTCTACAACGTCGAGACCATCGCGCCCGACTATCCCGAGGTCAACTGGATCTGGGTCGATAACGCCACCAGCGCGCCCGTATCCAACGTGCTCAACATCACCTACGCCCAGAACGAGGGCAGCTTCCTCGCGGGCTACATCGCCGCCGCGGTCTCCGAGACCGGCGTGGTCGGTGCGGTCGGCGGCGAGGATGCCGACACCATCAACGACTTCATCGTCGGCTACACGCAGGGCGCCGAGTATTACGGCACCGAGAACGGCAAGGAGATCAGCGTGGTGAAGAACTACTCCAACACCTACGACGATCCCGCCGTCGGCAAGGACTGCGCCATCGCGCTGAACGATCAGGGCGCGGACGTCATCTTCCAGATCGCCTCCGCCTGCGGCGACGGCGTGTTCGAGGCCGCCAAGGAGAAGGGCTTCTACGCCATCGGCGTGGACAGCGACCAGAAGTACATCGACCCCGAGGTCATCATCTGCTCCATGAAGAAGGAAGTCGGCAGCTCCATCTATGACGCCGTCAAGTCCTATCTCGCGGGCGACAGCCGCTTCGGCACCACCTGGACCGCCGACATGGCGACCGGCTACGTCGGCATCGGCTACGGCGACAGCGGCATGACGCAGCAGGTCCCCGACGAGGTCAAGGCCGCTGTCGAGGAGCTGGCCGCGAAGATCGCCTCCGGCGAGATCGTCGTGGAGACGACGCGCGCGTAATTTCATGCGCTTCCCTTGCGGCGCGGCAAAAGCCGCGCCGCTTCCTCTATTCCAAAGAAAGTGAGGTAACGAGCCTTGCAGGAAAATGCAGTCGAATTCCGCCATATCTCCATGGAGTTCCCCGCCGTGCTCGCCAACGATGACGTATCGCTCGACATCCGAAAGGGCGAGGTCTTTGCCCTCGTCGGCGAGAACGGCGCGGGCAAGACCACGCTGATGAACATTCTCTACGGCATCCACGAGCCGACGAACGGCGAGGTGTATATCCGCGGGAGGAAGGTCGAGCGCTTCTCGCCCAAAACCGCCATCTCTATGGGCGTCGGCATGGTGCACCAGCACTTCATGCTCGTGCCCAGCTTCACCGTGGCACAGAACATCGTTATGAGCCGCGAGCCGCGCAGGCTCGGTGTGCTCTTTGACAACAAGGCCGCCGAGGCCGCCGCGCAGAAGCTGGTGGAGGAGTACGGCCTCGTGGTCGATCCCGCCGCCGTGGTGCGCGAGATCGGCGTGGGCCTTCAGCAGCGCGTGGAAATTCTCAAAACGCTCTACCGCGGCGCAGACATTCTCATTCTGGACGAGCCGACCGCCGTCCTCACCCCGCAGGAGACGGATGAGCTGTTCGCCGTCATCCGCCGCGTGGTGCGCGAGCTGGGCATGACGGTCATCATCATCACGCACAAGCTCTACGAGGTCATGGCGATCAGCGACCGCGTGGGCGTGATGCGCAAGGGAAGGCTCATCGGTGTGGAGAACACCTGCGACGTGGACGAAAAAAAGCTCGCCTCGATGATGGTCGGCCGCCCGGTGCTCTACGACCGGCTGGAAAAGACCGGCGAAGCGGGCGCGGAGCAGATCAGAGTCTCCGGTCTCACCGTCTGCGACGACCGCGGGCTGGTCGCCGTGGACGGTCTGAGCCTGTCCGTCCGCGCGGGCGAGGTGCTCGGCATCGCCGCCATCGAGGGCAACGGCCAGAGCGAGCTTCTGGAGGCCATCACCGGTATGCGCCGCGTCGAGCGCGGCACGGTGGAGGTCTGCGGGCAGAACGTCACCGGAAAAACGGCGGGCGAGATCCGCAAGGTCGGGCTCTCCCACATCCCCGAGGACCGTCTCGCCACCGGCGTGAGCCGGAGCGCGAGCGTGACGGACAATCTTCTCATGGGCAAGCAGCGCGACAAAGCCTTCAGCGGCTTCGCGTTTCATCAGCGGCGCAGCTCCATCGAGCGCTACGCGGAGGAGGTCTATGAGAGGTTCGACATCCGCGGCGCGGGCATCGACACCGCCGTCGGCTCCATGTCCGGCGGCAATATGCAGAAGGTCGTCGTCGCGCGTGAGTTTTCCTTTGATTCCCCCGTGCTCATCATCGCCCAGCCCACGCGCGGCGTGGACGTGGGCGCCATCGAATTCATCCACACCCGCATCATCGAAAAGCGCAACGCCGGCTGTGCCATTCTCCTCTGCTCGGCCGACCTCGACGAGGTGTTCCGCCTGTCCGACCGCATCATCACGATGTACGAGGGGCGCATCACCGGCGAGTTCCGCACAAGTGACATCACCAAGGAGGAGATCGGCTGGTACATGACCGGCCACCGCGAGGGAAAGGAGGCGGCAAAAGCATGAAAAAGCTCGCAGGCGCGGTGAACTGCCGCTATCTGCTCTCCCTGCTGCTCTCGATCCTCTTCGCCTTCCTTATCGGCGCGGGCATCCTCGCCGTCTCCGGCTTCCACCCGCTCGAGGCCTACGGCGCGATGCTCTCCGGCGCGTTCGACAGCGCGCGCCACATCGGCGACTTTCTGGAGTACGCGATGGTGCTGTGCGTGTGCGGCCTTGCCTGCGTGCTCGGCGCGCGCGTCGGCATCTTCAACGTCGGCGGCGAGGGTCAGCTGCTCCTCGGCGCGATCTTTGCCGCGCAGGTCGGCGTGTGGATGGATGGGCAGCCCCGCTTCCTTGTCATCGTCTGTGCAGCGCTCGCCGCGATGGCGGTCGGCGGCCTGTACGCCTTCCTCCCCGGCGTTCTGAAGGTGAAGGTCAAGGTCAATGAGGTCATCACCACCATCATGCTCAACACCATCGCCGCCTACCTCTGCCAGTACCTCGCCAAGGGTCCGTGGAAGAACGCCAATAAGAACATGGTCGCCGCGACCGAACAGCTCGGCGCGCAATACTGGTTCGGCAATGTCATTCCCCGCTCCAACCTCACCAGCGCCGTGTTTGCCGCGGCGGTGATGGCCTTCCTTGTGTGGTATGTGATGGAGCGCACCTCCGTCGGCTACGAAATGCGCATCACCGGCGAGAATCCGCGCTTCGCCTTCTTCTCCGGCCTGCGCACCGATCAGATCGTCCTGCTCTCCATGGTCGTCTCCGGCGCGATGTGCGGTCTGGTCGGTATGTTCCGCGTCTACGGCGTGGAGCATCTTTACCGCGACAGCGTGAGCAAGGACTACTACTTCGAGGCCCTGATGGTCGCCATGATCGCGCAGTATAAGCCTGTGACCGTCATCCTCCTCTCGCTCTTCTTCGCCGTGCTGAAGATCGGCGCGCAGGGCATGGAGCTCATCGGCATTCCTTCGCAGATCTACCTCATCATTCAGACCGTTATCATCTTCTGCATGGCCGCCGAGAGCGGCATCACCCGCTCGCTCACCGCGGCGCACGAGCGCCGTAGAGCTAAGCGCGCCGCCGAAGAACGCTTAAAGGAGGAACTGAAACATGGATGACCTTTCCGCGATCCTCGCCAGCATTTTCTCCTCCGGTACCTTTAACGAGATGCTCCGCCGCGCCACGCCCGTGGCGCTCGCCGCCATCGGCGGCTCGCTCACCGAGCACGCCGGCATCATGAACATCGGCATGGACGGCATGATCCTCATGGGCGCGTTCTTCGGCGTGTTCGGCAGCTATCTCTTTACCTCCGCCTGGGGCGGCGTGGGGCTGGTGCTTCTTATGGGGCTGCTCATCGGCCTGTTCTTCGCGCTCTTCGTCGTGAAGTTCCGCTCAGACGAGTTCATCATCGGCTGCGCGCTCAATACCTTCGCGCTCGGCCTGACGACCTATCTCTCCCGCTCCGTGTTCGGCACCTCCGGCGCGAAGGGCTTCCCCTCCCTGCCGACGGTAGACCTTCCGCTGCTGGATAAAATTCCCTTCCTCGGCGCGGTGCTCAACGGTCACTCGCTGTTTGTGTATCTCACCTGGCTCTTCGTCCTCGTGCTGTGGGTGTTCATCTACAAAACCCCCTACGGCTTCTGGCTGCGCGCGAGCGGCGAAAAGCCCGAGACACTGCGCACCGCCGGCATCGAGCCGGAAAAAATGAAGTGGCTCGCGAGCATCCTCTGCGGCGTGCTGTGCGCGCTCGCGGGCGCGCACCTGTCGCTCGGCTACCTCAACGGCACCTTTGCCGAGAATATGTCCAACTCCCGCGGCTACATCGCCTTCGCCTGCGTGATCTTCGGCGCAGCAAATCCCGCCAAGGCCTACCTCGCGGCGCTGATGTTCGGCTTCTTCGACGCCATCGGCCTGAGATTGCAGGACTACGTCAGCTCCGACCTCACCGGCATCATCCCCTACGCCATCACCATCATTATGATGGTCTACGTTGTGGTGAACGCGCAGCGTCGCCGCCGCCACGCGGCGCAGCAGCAGCTGAGCCGCCGCGCGCGGAGCTGAACGCACATCGGAGGCAGCTATGCAGCAGGGCATTTTTGAAAAAAGCATCACCGTCACGCCCGACTACTGCGACGCCGCGGCGCAGCTCTCGCCCCTTGCGGCCTTTACCATCTTTCAGGGCATCGCCGCCCAGCACGCCGAGCTCATCGGCGTCGGCGGCGCGGCGATGGCGAAGCGCGGCGAGTTCTGGCTGACCGTCCACACGCGTGTGGACTTCCTGCGGCGCGCAGGTCTCATGGACGAGCTTACCGCCGCAACGTGGCCGGAGCCGTGCGGCGGCAGGGCCGTGCGCTGCTACCGCAGCTACAGTCTGCACCGCGGCGGCACGCTGCTCGCCCTCGGGCGCACGCAGTGGGCCGTCCTCGGCCTGGAAAAGAAGCTGATGCAGTTTGCGCAGACCGGCTTTCCCGCCGATTTCCCATTCTCCGACCGCACCGGCATCACCGATCACCCCACCCGCTTCGCGGACGACCTGACGCAGGAGAATTTCGCGCGCGGCTATACGGTCCGCTCAACGGACATCGACTTCGGTCGTCACATGAACAACGTTGCCTATGTCCGCGTGCTGCTCGACTGCTTCTCCGCCGCCGAGCTGGCCTCGGGCCGCATCGCGTCGATGGAGGTCCACTACGCTGCTCCCTGTCTGGAGGGCGAGGAGCTGGGCGTCTACTGCCGCCGTGAGGAGAGCGGCTGCCGCCTCGCCATCAAAAAGGCGGACGGAAAGGCCGCCGTGCTCGCCGCGGTGAAGCTCCGCTGAAGCAGCAAACGATCACAATACAAGCGCCGCGGTCGGATGACCGCGGCGCTTGCCGTTTTCTTATTCTTCCTTGCCGTAGAGCCAGGTGCAGCCCTCGTTCACGCTGTCGACCGCTTTGCGGTAAGCCCCGAGCACGCCGGGCGCAGGATGCGCGGGACGCTTGATGTGTCCCAGCCGCTCCGCGAGCTCCTCGTCGCTGACCTCGAGGTGGATGGTGTGTTTGTCGATGTCGATCTCGATCATGTCACCGTCGCGCACCGCGGCGATGGGGCCGCCGTCCCACGCCTCGGGCGAGACGTGGCCGATGCAGGGGCCGCGCGTCGCGCCGGAGTAGCGCCCGTCGGTGACCATGGCGCAGCTCGTGTGCAGGCCCATGCCGACGAGCATCGCCGCGGGAATGGACATTTCACGCATTCCCGGCCCGCCCTTGGGGCCTTCGTAGCGGATGACCAGCACATCGCCGGGCTTGACGGACTTCTCCGTCATGGCCGCGCGCAGCGCGTCCTCGGAGTCGAAGCAGACCGCAGGGCCGCGGTGGTGAAACATCTCGGGCACCACGCCGCTCTTTTTCACGATGCAGCCGCCGGGGGCAAGGTTGCCGTGCAGCACGGCGAAGCAGCCGTCGGGGTAGAGCGGCTCGTCGGCCGTGTGGATGATCTCGGGATCGACCCTGCGGCGGAAGCGGGCGAGGAACTCGCCCACCGTGCCGCCCGTCGCCAGACGCGCGTCGGGGTTGAGATAGCGCTCGATGGCCTTCATCGTCGCGCCCACGCCGCCGGCCTTGTAATAGTCGTACATATTGAATTTCGAGGACGGCTTGAACTTCGCGACGCAGGGCACGTCGCGCTGGATCGCGTCAAAGGCCGCGAGGTCCATCGGAATGCCCATCACGCGCGCGAGCGCACAGATGTGGAGCTGGGCGTTCGTCGAGCCGCCGGTCGCGGCGACGTGGCGCAGGCCGTTCTTGAGGCTCGCCTCGGTGACGATGTCGGAAAAACGCACCCCCTCCTTCGTGAGCGTGACGATGCGCTCGCCGACGTTGCGCGCCTGCTTGTACTTGGCGGACGAGCAGAAGAGCATGGTCGTGCTGTCGATGGGACACAGGCCGATGACCTCGGCGAATACGCCCATGGTGTTGGCGGTGCCGTACATCGAGCAGGTGCCGCAGGAGAAGCAGATGTTCTCACGGAATCGAGTGAAGGTCTCCTCGCTGATGGCGTCGATGTTGCGCTGACCGATGGATTCCTTGAGGTCGGGCGTGACATAGGTGCCCTCGTCCGCCTCGTAGGGCAGCATACTGCCCGCCGTGAGGAACATACAGGGCTTGTTGAGCGCTGCGGCAGCCATCAGCATACCGGGCACGATCTTATCGCAGGAGCAGAGGAACACAAGCCCGTCGAAGCCGTGGGCGCTCACCATCGCTTCGATGCTGCCCGCAATCAGGTCGCGCGAGGGCAGAATGAAGTGCATCCCTTCGCCCTGCGCCATGCCGTCGCAGGGGGCGGGCACATTGAACTCCGCCGGCGTACCGCCGGCCGCCCACACGCCCTCCTTGACGTAGCCCACCAGCTCCTTGAAGGCGCGGTGCCCCGGGTTGACGTCCGTAAAAGAATTGACGATGCCGATGACGGGCTTTTCCAGGTCCTTGGTGCGGTAGCCGCAGGCGTTCATCAGGCCAACGTAGTAGCCCTCCTGCGGGTTCGAGGGGGTGCGGTTTCCCTTCCAGCTTTCCATCGTGTTTTCCTCCGTTCGTCTTATCGGTTGTCCCCATTATAGCGCAGCTTTGCTTAAAAGAAAAGCAGAAATTCCAACGCCTTTCTACAAGAAAAAACTTGATATGCAGCCATTTTTTCGGTATGATGTGGGAAAACGACCGACCGGAGGACGCCGCCATCTGCGCGTGGCTGCGGGAAAACGGCGTCGGCGATCCGTAAACGGAATAGGAAACGGCAGCGGCTCAAAGAGCCGCTGCCGTTTCCCTGTAAGAGAGATCAGCGTATGCTGAGAGGATAAGCTTAGTACGCAGTGGTCATGGCGCCGTCGACGCAGATGACCTGACCGGAGATCGCGCTGTTCGCGGGAGAGCAGATGAACACCACGGAGCGGGCGTACTCGTCCGCCGTCTGGTAGCGCTTCTGCGGGAAGCTCGCGGCGTCGCGGGTGTTGTACTCCTCGAGCGTGATGCCCGCCTTCTCCGCGCGGATCGTGTTGAGGTACTTGATGCGGTCGGTGTAGATGCGGCCGGGACCCATGGTGTTGACCATGATGTTGTACGGACCGAACTCGCGCGCCATCGTCTTGCTCATGCCGACCACGCCCATGCGGAACGTGTTGGAGAGAATGAGGTTATCCAGCTCCTGCTTGATGGAAGAAGACGTGGAGTTGACGATGCGTCCGCCGCCGCCCTGCTTCATGTAGGGCAGCGCCGCGCGGATGGCGGTGGTGTAGCTGTACAGGCATTTCTGATAGCCGTCCGCCCAGTCGGCCTCGGTCAGCGCCTCGAAGGTGCCGGCCTTCGGGCCGGGGCAATGATTGACAAGGCCGTAGATGCCGCCGAGGTCCTCTGCGACCTTGTTGATCATCGCGGCGATGCTCTCATTGTTGAGCACGTCGTACATATAGGGGTAGGGACGGTTGCCGGTCTCCTTCTCGATGTCGACGACCGCCTGATTGAGCTCCGCCTTGAACGCCTCGCTGGTGCAGACGACTACCTTCGCGCCCTCGTGGGCGAACTCTGTCGCGATGCCCTTGCCGAAGCCGGACGCGCTGGACATACAAACGACGACCTTATCCTTCAAACCCAGATCCATGATAATTTCCTCCTGATATCTTAAAATTTTTGATCTTTCTCAGTGCAGCTTGAGATCCACAACGGGGTTCTTCAGCGGCTCCATCTCAAAGCCGTCGGGGCCGACGATGCGGCACTCGGCGATGTCGCCGTCCTGAATGTGGAACGCGCGCGGGGTGCCGGTGGAGAGCACGTCGCCGGCGTACCAGCCCTGGATGCTCGAGTGCAGGGAAACGAGGCGGGACGGAACGTGCGTCATGTGATCGACGGTGTTCTTCGCGTGGATCTCGCCGTTATGGACGCTCTGGACCTCTAACTTGAGCACGTCGGGCACCTCGTCGGGCGTGACGAGCTGGGGGCCGAAGGAGAAGAACGTCGGGAAGTTCTTGACGATGGTCAGATAGCGGGGATTGCCGGGCACGAAGTCGTTGCCCTTGAGGATGGATTCCTCGGTCATGTCGAGGATCGTGGTGTAGCCGACGATGGCGCTCTCCCACTCCTCCTCGGGAACGTCACGGCAGTCGCGGCCCATGATGATGCCGAGTTCCGCCTCCGCGGTGGTCTTCTGTGCCTCCTTGAGCTTGGGCAGCAGGATGTCGTCATTCGGGCCAATGAGCGTATCCGCCATCTTGAAGAAGCTGCCGGGGAAGCCCGTGGGCGCGGCGTTGCCGATGTCCTTGGCGTGGTCGGCGTAATTGAGGCCGATGCCGAAGATGCGCTTGGGATTGCGGTAGAGCGGGGCGTAGACGACCTCCTCCGCCGGCACGACGCCGGGGATGGTCTCAAGCTCCTCCTTGCCGCCCTCGTTGTACCACTTCGTCAGGCCGGGGATATGACCCGCCTGAATGAGGCTCATCATGTCCTCCTTCCAGCCCGTACCCTTGTAGGCGTTGAGCGCGGCGACGGGCAGGATGCCCTTCCCGGTGACGATGCCGGCGACCTCCGCGCCGTGCAGCTTGATCGTTGCGAGTCTCATGGTTGCTTTCCTCCTCTTAATCTTGTTCAGACGATGCGGCCTACCGGCTCTTGACCGGCAAGCACCGCGTTAATGTTTTCGGCTGCGATCTTGGAAACGCGCGTGGCGGATTCGACCGTTGTGGGCGCGTAGTGCGGCGTGACAATGACGTTCGGCAGCTTAAAGAGCGGGCTGTCCGGCGCGACCGGCTCGGGGTCGGTGACGTCGAGACCGGCGCCGGCGAGTCTGCCGTTCTCCAGCGCCTCGATGAGCGCGGCTTCGTCCACGATGGGGCCGCGGGCGCAGTTGATGAGCAGGGCGGTGGGCTTCATCAGCGCGAGGCGCTCGCGGTCGATGAGCTTGCGCGTTTCGTCGGTGAGCAGACAATGGAGCGTCACGACGTCGGCGCGGCGCAGCAGCTCGGAAAGGTCGTCCACCTTCTCGACGCCCTCGGGGACCTCGCTGATGTAGGGGTCGTAGACGATGACATGCATATCCAGACCGTCCCTGCACATATGCAGGATATGCTTTCCGATGCGGCCCATGCCGATCAGTCCCAGCGTCTTGCCGGTCATTTCAATGCCGGGGGCGTGGTTCTTCGCAGCAAAGCCGACCGTGCGGTACTCGTTGGAAACGGGAATGATATTCTTCGCCAGCGTGAGCATCAGCGTGAAGGCGTGCTCGGCGACGGAAAGGCTGTTCGCGTTCGGGGTGATGGTCACGGCGATGCCGTGGCTCTTGCAGTAGTCGAGGTCGATATTATCGTAGCCCACGCCGTGCTTGGAGACGATCTTGAGGTTCTTCGCCGTCGCGAGCAGCGAGCCGGGCAGCTCGATGATGCGCACGAGCACGGCGTCCGCGTCCACGATCTCGCGGCGGATGATGTCCATGTCGCGGTCGGCGTAGACGACGGTGTGCCCCGCCGCGGTCAGCAGCTCGGGTCCGATGGGGTGGACCGATTCGGTGATGAGAATTTTTGCCATGATGCTTCCTCCTTTACAGGCTCAGACCGTAGGGCTTGCCGAGCTCCAGCAGCTCTTCGTAGACCGGCTGCGGCACCTCAATACCGTTTGCAGCATTTTCTTCCGCCTTGCGGCCGGAGCGTTCGCCGGGCAGGAAAATTTCCTCCACACCATCGGCCTTTTTCAGCGCCTTGATCTCCCGTGACATGGCGGAAAGAGCCGACTTGAACGCTGCCGGTTCGATGAAATGCGCAATGTCGATGGCGCCGAGAAAATGGCTGACGCCCTGCGGCTCGTCCATCACATAGAGGTCATGCAGATGCGGACCGTAGGGGCCGCCGCTGAGAATGCCGCAAAGCACATCGACCATGATGGCGAGGCCGCTGCCTTTCGCGCCGCCGATCGGCACGAGCGAGCCGGCACGACCGGCCGCGGGGTCCGTGGTGGGTCTGCCGTCCTTATCCAGCGCCCAGCCCTCGGGAATAGACTTTTCCAGCTTCTGCGCCAGAATGAGCTTGCCCAGCGCCACAACGCTCGGCGCCATATCCAGCACGACCGGAAGGTCGTCGGACGGAGCCGCCACGGAGATGGGATTTGTGCCCATGTAGGGCTCAGCGCTGCCGAAGGGCGCGATCTTGCCCTTGAGATTGGTGCAGGCAAATCCGATCATATCCTGCGCGGCAGCAAGCCTTGTATAATAGGCGGCGGTGCCGAAGTGGTTGGAGCTGTGCACGCTTGCAAAGCAGCAGCCCGTCTCTTTTGCCTTGGCGATGCACCGCTCCATCGCAAATTTTGCCGCCGCCGCGCCCAGCGAGTTGCCGGCGTCCACGACCAGCGTGGAGGTCGATTCCCGCACGATGCGGATGTTGTTTTCACGCGACATCACGCCCGCGTCCATGCGCTGCATATAAACGGCCAGACGGCTCACACCGTGGGTGGACACGCCTGTCAGCTCCGCGTCGATCAGCGCGTCAGCCACCGCTTCCGCGCAGCTCCTCTCCACACCGGAGGCCGTCAGGACCGACACGCAGTAGCCCCGCAGCGCAGATGCTTCAAACCTTGGCATAATCTCCCTCTTTTCCGATGGTTTTTTGATTTCCCTGTTTGACTCTATCATAGTGCATCGCCGCGAAAAGGTCAAAGACTTAAATGTGACTACCCATATAGTATTTTTACTATACCGTGCTTGACGGCGCCGTATTTTTTGCTATAATCAAAGAGGAAAACGAGGTGATCTGGATGGTACAGGACCGGAATCCGGAATATTTTCTTGCCATTGCGTCCGAGAAAAGCATTTCCAAGGCCGCAGAGCGGCTGCACATCTCGCAGCCCTACTTGAGCCAATACGTCATCCATCTGGAAAAGGAATTCGGCGTCCGCCTGCTCGACCGCACCAAGTCGCCGCTGGCACTGACCGCCGCCGGCAAGGTCTACGCCAACTATCTCGAGGACAGCTCGCAGCTCTACGAGCAGCTTTTGCAGGATTTCACGCGCCTGAATGCCAGCCGCCGCCAGACGCTCCGCGTCGCCATGAGCAACTGGCGCGCCAGCACGCTCCTGCCGAGCATCCTGCCCGCCTTTTCGCAGGAGCACCCCGAGGCCCATCTTGAGCTGCTTGAGCGCCCGACGAGCGAGATGTTCCGTCTGGTGGCGGACAACACGGTGGATTTTGCCATCATGAACACCAATCTCAATACGCCCGACTACCTGACCACCGAGACCATTCTCTACGAAAAGATCCTCCTGGTCGGCAACCGCGGCAACCGCGCCGCGCAGGCGCTTGCGGAGGCCTGCCGCGCGGGACGGGAGCCGGAGCTCTCCGTTCTCGAGCACGAGCGTTTTGTCCTGCTCTACCCCGAGATCCTGCTCGCCATGCGCGTCAACAACTTTCTCGAACGGAAGCATATCACCGTCGAAAACGCGCTCTACACCACCAACGCCACCACAGCGCTGAATCTGACGGCGGAAAACTACGGCTTCTGCTTCGTCAATGAGACCGCCGTCCACAACGCGCCGAACCGCGGCGAGCTGCTCTTCTTCGACCTCGACTCCCCCGACCTTGTCCACCCGCTGAGCGTGGTCTACAAGAAAAAGCGCCACCTTCTGCCCGCCGCCCGCGCCTTCGTCGATGCCGCGCGCCGTTTCCTGCAATCGCAGTCGTGGCGCAGCGAGTGCGACTGCCGCGTGGAGCACGGCCGTCCGGTATAGCACGGCAAAGCCCGCCTCCGAAGCGATGTCGGAGGCGGGCCTTGTTCATTTCTTTTTCTCGCGCGCCAGAATACTGGAATAAAAGCGCTCGCCGAGGCGGCTGCTCAGAAGGCCGCGCAGCGCCGTGCGCTGCTCGTCCGTCATGGCTGCGGTCGGCACAAGGTAGAGCTGATCGGCCGTAAGGCAGAGCATGAACACGCTCGAAATTTCGATGGCTGAGGCGAGCTTCGCGAGCGCGACCGTGTTGCGGAGCTTCTTCTCGGGGACCTCGACCGAAAGCTTGCCCGCGTCAAAGCGCAGAACGTACTCCGTCCCCAGCAGCGACTCGTCGCTTTTGAGGTAGCGCAGCACGCGCTGCTCCTCGCGTCCGAGCAGCAAAAGCATCCAGACAAGATAGGCCGCCGCGATGTAGATCGGCAGGTAGCTCAGGGGAAAGGTGCCCTGCACGGCAAGCACGGTGTAAAACGCCACCGCCAGCACGACAGCGATGCCCACGCGGAAGGTATTGCGGTTTCGCAGGAACATGGCGTAGAGCGACGCCTGCCGAAACACCTTTTTATTGACGCGGTAACGGATCTCCTGAGCTTCCATGATTCTTCTCTCCTCGCTTGGATTCTTACGCTACAGTATACCGCGCGCCGGGGGCGCGGTCAATGAAAAAATATGAGGGTCCCTTTTCAGGACCCTCATATTCCGTATCCGGTTCAGCGGAGCTTACTTCTGCTCCTGCTTGGCCTTGTGCTTGTCCATGATGAACTTGGGGCCCTTCTCCCACTTCTTCACGTTGACGAGAAGCAGAGCGACCGCGATCACAAGACCGGCGATATCCGTCAGCGTGCCGGGGATGAACATCAGCAGGCCGCCGGCGATGAACACGATGCGTTCAAGCCAGTTGAGCTTCCACAGCAGCCAGCCCTGGAAGCCGGCGGACATGATGGCAACACCGATGATCGCGCTGATGGCGACGGAGATGATCTCGCCGACGCTGCCCTGCATCATCATTGCCGGGTTGTAGCAGAACGCGAAGGGCACCATGAAGCCGGCGAAGCCGAGCTTGCAGGCCTCGACCGCCGTGGTCATCGGGTTGGTCTTGGCGATGCCAGCGCCGGCATAGGCCGCGAGGGCGACCGGCGGGGTGATGGCGGACAGGCACGCGAAGTAGAACACGAACAGGTGCGCCGTCAGCGGGGCAAGGCCGAGCTTGATGAGGGAGGGAGCGAGGATGGACGCCGCGATAACATAGGCCGCGGTGGTGGGCAGGCCCATACCGAGGACGATGCAGGTGATGGCGGTGAAGAGCAGGGACGGGAACAGCAGGCTGTGCGCCGCCTGGATCATCATATCGCCGAAGATAACGCCGATGCCGGTGATGGAGACCATGCCGACGACGATACCGGCGCAGGCGCAGCCGATGACGATGGACATGGCGCTGAAGCCGGACTTGACCATGGCGCTGGGGATGGTCTTGATGGTGAAGCGCTTCTTCTTATCGAAGAGCATGACCACGGGCACCGCGCAGGTCGCCCACAGGGCGGAGTAGAGCGGAGAATACTGCGCGACGAGCAGGCAGTAGAGCAGGACCGCGATGATGAGCAGATAGATCCAGCCGTCCTTCATGACCTCGCGGCTCTTGGGAATATCCTTGGGGTCCATGAGCGTGACGTGCGCGATCTCCGTCTGGGACATAACGGCGACGGCGCAGCCCCAGTAATAGAGCAGCGCGGGAATGACCGCCGCGATGACGATGGCGATGTACTTCTGCTCGGTGAACGCGACCATCAGGAACGCGCCGGAGCCCATGACAGGGGGCAGGATCTGACCGCCGGTGGAGGCAACGGCCTCAACGCCGCCGGCGAACTGGGGCTTGTAGCCGCGGGACTTCATCAGAGGAATGGTGAACGTGCCGGTGCCGACGACGTTGGCGACGGCGGAGCCATTGATGGAGCCCATCAGGCCGGAGGCGACGACCGCGCTGAGCGCGGGGCCGGACTTGATCTTACCGGTGAGGGAAATGGCGATGTCGTTGATGAAGTCGGAGCAGCCCGAGGCCTCAAGGAACGCGCCGAACATAACGAACATGAAGATGACCGTGGCGGAAACACTCATGGTCGTGCCGAACAGACCGTCCAGGTCGGTAGCGAGGAACTTGCAGATACGCTCGAGGGAATAGCCGCGGTGCGCGATGGCCATGGGCAGATTCGGACCGGCGAGCGCATAGGCGATGAAGATGAGCGCGAGGACCGGCATGATGTAGCCGAGGGTGCGGCGGGCGCACTCGAGGACGATGATGACGAGGCAGGCGCCCGCGAAGGTCGCCATCCAGGTCGTCTTGCTCAGGCGCTCGGTGAGGTGATGTACCTCGTCCTGCGCCATCCAGACGGAAACCCATGTGAGGACGACGAGGATCATATCAAACGTGCGGCAGGCGGCGCGGAAGGCCTTGCTGCCGGCGAATTTATCCTTGAAAACGTGCTTGTAAAGGGGCTGGGTAAGCAGGATCAGCGTGAGGGCGAAGCCCAGATGCACGCCGCGCTGCACGGAGTAGTCGAACAGGCCGAAAAAGCCGGTGTAAATATGGAAGGAGGTCATCAGGAAGGCGACGACGGAGGCCATCATAATGAACTTGTCGCCCTTACCCTCTTCGAGAGTTCTCGCTGCTGCCAGTTCGCTGTCGAGCGAGGCGACGTCAATCTCTTTGATTTCTTTCTTATCGGACATAAACGCATCCTTTCTGTTAAGTGGGGGGTCTTAACGAAACCTTAATGAAAAGGGGGAGCCGGAGTTGGGATGTCCCAACTCCGGCCAAAAAATGCTTTTCGCAGGGACGGTCAGATCGTCCTTTTGATCAAGTTTTCAGAATTCCTCGATTAGATGAGGCCCTGCTCGCTGTAGTACTTCTGGGCGCCGTCGTGCAGAGGAATGGGCATCTGGGTGCAGAGGAAGCTGGGATCGGTCATGTCCTTGAGCAGGGCGTTACCGGCAGCCATCTCCTCAGTGTGCTCGTTCATGGCCTTGCACAGATCGTAGACGAGATCCGCGTCCATATCGGCGGTGACGATGATGAGGCACTTGACGCCGAAGGTGTTGGCATCATTGTCCTGACCGGTGTAGGTGCCGGCGGGGATCTTGGTCTGGATGTAGGCAGCGTTGCCCGCGAGGACCTTGTCGATCTCCTCCTGGGTCATGTCGAGGACCTGGATCTCCTTGGTGGCAGCGAGGTTCAGCTGACCGCCGATGGGCAGGCCGGCGAAGCCGAAGGCCGCGTCGAGGATGCCGTCGCCGACGGAGTCGGCGCCGTCGCCGAGACCGAGGTTCTCAAGGCTGGTGTTGTCCTTGGTGATGTCCATCGCTGCGAAGGCGGCGAGGGTGGCGTTCTCGGTCGCGGAGGCCGCGGGACCGACGGCAACGCGCTTGCCGAGCAGGTCATGGATGTAGGTCAAGCCGGAGCTCTTGAGCGCCACGCCGCTGAGCACGGAGGTGTAGACCGCGCCGATGACGCGCAGGTTGTCCAGCTTGCCGATGTCGGCGAACTTGCCGGTGCCGTTGTAGGCGTTGAGAACGACGTCGGAGGTGGCGACCGCGACGTCGACCTCACCGGTGGAGACGTCCTGGCAGTTCTGGAAGGAGCCGGTGGAGGTCTGGGTGTTGCACTTCACACCCTGGACGTTGTTCGTCCAAACCTGGGAGACGGCCGCGCCGGCGGGGTACATGGAGCCGCCGGTGTCGGCGGTGCCGAAGGTCATAATGACGTTGCCGCGGGCGGGCTTATCGCCGTCGCCGGAGGCGTCACCGTCGGAGGCAGGCTGCTTCTCGCCGCAGGCGACCAGAGCGAAAACCATTGCCAGTGCGAGGATCAGAGACAATACTTTTTTCATGCTGATATCTTCCTTTCAAAAATTATATACCCGGCTTGCGCCGAATACGACAAAAAAGTTAAATTCTCTGTTCCGGCTCGGAACAGAGAAAAGACCACATGGTCTTTTTCGCGTACGCCGCACCCTCGTGCGGTATGTTTGGTACGTTCACAGCTTATTCATTTTTTATGGACGGATTATAATTCATTCATCCTCGTCTTGTCAAGTCTTTCACAAGCATATTTTCCTGTTTTTTCGATGAAATTTTCTGGTCATTGTCATTCCGCACAGAAATGCTTCTTTCTTTTTGTGCTATTAGACACTTTCTTCTTTTGTTTTTTCAGCAAAATTCAAATTTCGCCGTAAAAACTTCATATTCTGCCGCATTTTCGCGCCCGTGCTCCCCCTGTATCTGGGGCGTTCAGGAGATGTTTTCCGCCGTAAGGACTCCGTTAAGCGCGCGCAGCCGTTTTCGTGAGAGCAGCGGATCACACGCAAAATGCTTTTGTATGAATATTCATTCTTCTATACATCAATATTTTGCCATTATCTTCTTGTTATCTGCTATATCCCACCAAATCAACCGGTTTTATTCTACGCTATTACGATAGCATAGTCAATCGCAAACATCACTTTTTTGGAATTTTAGGATATCTGCACAGCATTTTTCGCCGTTTTTTGACACATCCTTGACATGATCCGTCCGCAGGCAGGTCCCATCCCCCAAAGAGTTGCATTATTTCATGCGATGGGTTATAATTCAGGTGATATTTTCCGTGCAAGGAGGAAACGCGATGAAGACTAAGGTATATTTCTCCCGTGAGATCACGCCCGAGAAGGTCGTGGCGCTTTACCGTGCCGTGGGCCGCGAACTGCCGGGCAAGGTCGCCGTGAAGCTGCACTCCGGCGAGCAGGGCAACCAGAACTTTTTGGGTCCCGACTTCTGGCGGCCGATGATCGAGGCCGTGCATGGCACGGTGGTCGAGTGCAACACCGCCTACGAGGGCGAGCGCAACACCACCGAGAAGCACCGCCGCACGATGATCAAGCACGGCTGGAGCACGAATTTCGACGTGGACATTCTCGATGCCGAGGGCCCCGATCTGGAGCTTGCCGTTCCGAACGGCAGGAGCATTCAGAAGAACTTCGTCGGCAAGGACATTGCCAACTACGATTCCATGCTCGTCCTCTCCCACTTCAAGGGGCATCCAATGGGCGGCTTCGGCGGCGCGCTCAAGCAGCTCTCCATCGGCTGCGCGTCCTCCTACGGCAAGGCCTACATCCACGGCGCCGGCGAGCCCGAAAAGATCTGGACCGCTGACCACGACAGCTTCCTCGACGCGATGGCGGACGCCGCCTCGTCCGTGGCGGAATATTTCAAGAACAAGACCGTTTTCATCAACGTTATGAAGAATATGTCCGTGGACTGCGACTGCTGCGCCGTGGCTGAGGACCCGTGCATGGCGGACATCGGCATCCTCGCCTCGCTCGACCCCATCGCGGTCGATCAGGCCTGCCTCAATCTGGTCTACGCCTCCGACGATCCGGGCCGCGACCACCTCGTAGAGCGCATTGAGAGCCTCAACGGTGTCCGCACGGTCGAATCCGCGGCGGCGCTGGGCTTCGGCACGCGGGAATATGAGCTCGTGGAGCTGTAACATAAAACGCCATAAGGGAAAAGCACGGGGCTCCCCGTGCTTTTTCTTGTACATTATAATAGGTATGGGTCACAGGAACTTATCCAGCTCGCGCTCGACCTCTGGCAGCTTCTTCGGCGCGGGATGCTCGACGCGATAGCCGCCCTTGATGACCATGGAGAGCGTGCGCAGGGCCGAGAGATCCGCGAGCGGATCTTTCGCGCAGACGATCAGGTCAGCCGCCTTGCCCGCCTCGATGGAGCCGGTCGTCTCGCCGTCGATGCCGGCAAGCCGCGTGTTGAGCAGCGTCGCGGTGTGGAGCGCGAAGGCCGGCGTCACGCCGCAGTATTTCACGAAGTAGCACAGCTCGCGCCACATATCGTAGTGCGTGATATAGGGGCAGCCGGTGTCCGTGCCGAGGCCGACCGGAATGCCGTTTGCCAGATTTTCCCGCGCCATGGCGATGATGCCGTCAAAGACGACCTTGCCGTTCTCCTGCTGCTCATAGGTCGCGTGGGAGACACTGCGGTCAAAAAGCGCATAGGGCAGCGCGGGCGAGAGCGTCGCGACCTGGAACGTGCCCTTCTCCTTGTAGAGCGCGGTGATCGCCGCATCCGGCTGCGCGCCGTGCTCGATGGAGTCCACGCCGTTTTCCAGCGCCACACGCACACCCTCGGGGCTTTCGACGTGCGCGGCGACCTTCATGCCAAGCGCGTGCGACTTATCGCAAGCCGCCTTCACCAGCGCGGGCTGCATCCGCAGCACGCCCGGCTCGCCGACGACCTCGGCGTCGAGCACGCCGCCGGTGATCATGAGCTTGATGAGGTCCGGCTTCTCCGCCGCGATCCGCTCCACATAAGCCGCGGCCTCCTCCGGCGTCTTTGCTTCGTAGGCAAGGGAGCCGGCCATGTGCCCGCCCGGCACGGAGACCGCCATATTGGATGCCACCACGCGCGGGCTGAGGATCTTTCCCTGCGCGGCAAGGTCGCGGATGATCGTGTCGAAGTCCGCCACGCCGCCGACCGTGCGGATGGTCGTCACGCCGCTGAGAAGCTCCGTCTTCGCGTAGCCCTCGCATAGCTTCACACCGATGCGGCGCGTGAGCGCGTTGGCGGTGATGAGCTTCACGAGCTTCTTCGGGTCGCTCGCCTTTTTCTTCGGCTTACCGGAGGCGGGCAGATGAACGTGCAGATTGATCAGCCCCGGCAGCACATACTGTCCGCCGAGGTCCACGACCTCATAGCCCTCGCGGCGCGCCGCGGCATCGGCGACCGCGCCGATGCGCCCGCCCTCAATATAAATATCTCTGCCCGTCTGCGGCGTCATTTTCTCCGTGCCGTCGAGCAGCACGCCGTTTATGAGCACATAGTTTGTTTCATTCCGGAACATGGCATTTCCTCCGCTTCTTCCGTGTTTGCCCTATCATACCACACCGCTCCGAGGCCGGCAAACGGATTTTTTGCACACTTCGTGCATTCTGCACAATTTTGGCGCGACATTGTTTGACCAAAAGCGGGTGAAAAAGCCTTGCATCCGCCGTCGAATTATGGTATCATTACAATAGTTACAAATTGTAACCTTTGGTACCGTTCGGCGGCGCGCCCCATCTGCGCCGCTTTTTCATGAGAATTTGAGGAGGATGCCCTATGAAACTGCGCCACGCGCTCCGCGGCACGGCTGCCGGCCTGCTGCTGGCGGTCTGCCTGACCACCCCCACCCTCGCGCTCACCGGCGTTGTGGACGTCGGCGGCAGCGTTCTGCGTGTGCGCAAGACCGCGAGCACCGGCTCCGCCGTCCTCGATCAGCTGTCGAGCGGCAAACAGGTCGAGATCGTGGACACCGCGACGAACGGGTGGTACGGCATCCGGCTCGGCAGCGTGAAGGGCTACGTCTCCGCAAGCTACATCAAGCTGCTTGAGGAAGCTGCCCCCGTCGTCACGGCAGAAGTCAGCGCGGTGAGCGCCTCTGCCGCGCAGAGTGAGAGCACCTATGTCAAGGTCACGGCGGACGCGCTCAACGTCCGCACCGGCCCCGGCACCGACTATGCGGTCGCGGACGAGCTCGCGCAGGGCAAGGTCGTCAAGGTCCTCGGCGCGCAGGACGGCTGGTATCAGATCGGCAGCGGCTACATCGACGCGGCGTACACCGAGGCCGCCACCTATGAGGAGGCGCTCGAGCAGCTTTACATCCGCGTCGTGCAGGGTCCGCTCAACATCCGCTCCGGCCCCGGCACCGGCTACTCCAAGGTTGGCTCCCTCGCCAAGGGCCGCTGCGTGAAGGTCGTGTCCGTCCAAAGCGGCTGGTATCAGATCGAGCAGGGCTACGTCAGCGCCGCCTATGTGGAGGAGACGGACTACACTCCCGCCGCCGCTTCGAGCAAGGGGCAGGAGCTTGCGAACATCGCGCTCCAGTACGTCGGTTACAGCTATGTCTATGGCGGGGCCAGCCCGCGCGTCGGCTTTGACTGCTCCGGCCTTGTGCAGTATGCCTGCGCACAGCTCGGCTACTCCATCAACCGCACCGCCTCCGCTCAGCTGCAAAACGGCGTTACCGTCTCGTGGGACGAGCTTGCCCCCGGCGACCTCGTGTTCTTCAAGAAGCCCGGCAGCACCACCTCGAAGCCCGTCACGCACGTCGGCATGTACATCGGCAGCGGTCAGTTCGTCCATGCCTCGGACTATGGCGTCGGCGTCATCGTCAGCAACCTTTCCGACGCCTACTACACCACCGGCTATGTCAGCGCCCGCCGCATCGCGGTATAATGTCAAATCAAAACAGCAGGAGCCTGCGCAGCGCGCAGGCTCCTTTCCTTATGGCTTTTTTTCTGTCACACCGGGTAGGCGCCGATGCGCGCGATCTCCGCGTCGCACAGCGCGCCGACCGCGTCGAAGTCCACGCAGGGTCGGTAGAGCGCTTCAAGCGCGTCATGCCCGCGCTTGGCGCGCTTGAGGGATGCGACCGCTTCCTCCTCCAGCGCGCGGCGGACACGGCGGATGAAGCGCAGGTGCGCCTTTTCGGCGCGGGTCAGCTTCTCCTCCGCCATCGCGTCGACGCGCAGGCGGCGGTAGGGCTTCCCCTCATAGCGCACGCCCTCGCCGGTCGTGACAAACGCAAGGCCCCGCGCGGGGATCAGCAAGTGCGCAATCTCCGCGGGCCGCAGCGGGTCGCGGCAAGCCAGAACGTCCTCCCCCGCCTCCAGCGCCGCGTCGCGCAGCAGGCGCAACACAGGCGCGGCAAGGCCGTAGCTGTCGCACAGCTCATAAACACGCGGGCAGAGAGCGTCCACGCTGTCGAAGCGGCACACCTTGCCCTGGCAGGTCAGTCCGCCGAGAAAGACGTCCGCCGCGCGTCCCCGCATCTCTCCCCCGCCCTTGAGCTCGCGCGCGGCGATCCCCGCCGCACGGCGCAGCAGCTTTTCCTCGTCGAAGTGCGCGCGCACCAGAGCGCGGCGCTCCGCGTCCACGCTGCCGAGCGCCCGCAGAACATGGTACGCCTCGCGGTAGGACGCGCGATAGGCGTCGGTCAGCGCCGTCAGACCGTTTGCGACCTCCTTCGCCGCCGCGCTGTCACAGCACTGCGACAGGTCCACATAGCGCTCATGCGCCAGCGCGTACCGCGGCTCGAGGACATGGGGCGCGGTGCCGTCCACAATAGCGGTGCCGATGGCGGGAAAAATTACCCCGTCGAGTGAATCGGGATCGCCGGAGCAATGGATGTACACGGTCTCCAGTCCGCGCTCCTCCAGCGCCGCGGCCACGCGGCGCATGAAGGTCGATTTGCCGCAGCCGGGAGTCCCCTTGAGGATGATCAGATCGTAAAGCCTTGCGTCGAGGAGCTGGTCATACAGCCCATAAAAACCCTCCGCGCTGTTCGCGCCGAGGAAAAAATGCGTCTGTTTCATGGTCCGCCTCCAATGGTCTTAGTTTCTATCTCAACCTATGCGCGGCGGCGCGTCCATGTTTGCGTGGACGGAAAATGTTTTGCACAAAAAGGAAAAGCGCCCGTCACGGACGCTTTTCCTTTGATTTTTTCAGATGCCGAGCAGCTGGCGCTTCTTCGCCGCGAACTCCTCCTCGGTGAGCACGCCGGCGTCCAGCAGCGCTTTGTACTGCTTGAGCTCCTCCACGGTGCTCGGCGCGCCGCCCGCCTGCGCGGGGGCCGCAGTCTGCGCCGCGGAGGCGGCGCCGGTCTCCGGCGCGCCGGGGGCGATAAACTGCATCAGGTTGCGCGCAAGGGTGTGCAGCTCATTGACCTTCTCGTCGTACTTGTGCAGGAAGGAGTCCACGCTCGGATAGTCGTTTTCAAATTCCGGTGCGTCCAGCTCGTTGCGGTAGGATTTCCAATAGGGATGGTCCAGCTCCAGCTCCACCACGAACTGACGGAACGGCGAGGACTCGCGGAACTCGGGCTTATGGAACTCCAGCTCGCGCTCACGCTCGCGCCACTCCTCGTTGGTGCGGTCGAGATACTGCACGCGCTCAGCCTGCATGATGCGCTCATAGTCGCTTCTCTGCAGCTTGAACTGCTCGATGCGCGGCGCGAGCAGACGGACGCGCTCGGGGTTTTTGCTCTCGGCGCAGACAAGACCGGCGGCCGTGCCGGTAAAGAGCGGTTCCTTATCCTCCGTGATGCGGAAGGACTTGAGCGCGGACTTTTCAAACACAATGGTGCTCTCGTCGTCCTTCAGGCGGAAGAGTCCGTTGGTCACATCAAGCACCAGCTGCGTGTTGAACGCGCCGAAGCCGAAGCGATACTCGGGATGGAAGCGCTCGCGCAGCACCTGATTTTTGTTGTAAAAATCTATGTAGCGGCGGAAATCGTCGAGCGTCATGCTGTCCAGCACGCCGTTCGGCAGGTCGATCTTCTTGTCGCATTCCTTGCAGATGGGCACGCCCTCGACCTTGGTCGGCAGCAGGCGGGGCGTCGCGTTGCCGCAGATGGGGCAGGGCTTCTTATTATTGCTGAATAATCCCATAATGCTTCTCCTTCTATTCCCCGTTTTGTCCGGCGGCTGTCCGGCCGCCCCTCGGATACTCTTGCAGGAAAAGCATAGCACGCCCTGCGGAAAGATGTGCGTTTCTCGCCCGAAATGTATGATTTTGCGGCGCGAAATGCACTCTTCCTCCGCTTTACGCTTCAAACGGCGTGAAGGGCAGGGCTTCATATTGCTTGGTATAGCGCTCCATGAGCTGCTCCGCCTCGGCGCTGGGAATGACCTTGCAGCGGCCTTCGAGCTGCGTGTCCTCCAAGGACAGGGCATCGAGACCCTTGGCGTGGTACCACACGCCGCCGCGGTCAAAAACGCTTTCGATGGGCAAAAGCGTCTCGCCGTAGCGTAGATAGGTCCTCCCCCAATGGTCGGCGCCGCCCGACCACTCATGTGCAAGCGTACCGTCAGAGCAGAGAAAATACCGACTGCGGCTCCAGCCGTCCACGACGCGAACGGCTTTTGCGCCGTCGAGGCGGTAAATATTGAAGATCACGCCGTAGCCATCGCCCCAGTCCGCGCCGAGCAGCAGCTCGCTCGTGCCGTCGCCGTCAAGGTCGCGCAGCAGCCAGCCGGGCGTCTGGTAGTAGTCGTTCACGGACAGGAGATCATGGCTGAAGCCGGTCTGCACGTCGCTTGCGCCGGAGCGCCGCAGGTCGGCGATCTCGGCGAGCAGCGCGTCGTAGGCGGCGTAGCCGGTCGTGCTTGCCGTACCGCTGCGCGCAGGGGGCGGTGTGGTCGCGCACTTATAAAGCGCCGTACATCCGGCGGTAGAAAGCGTGTCGGAGCTGACCTCCATGTAGTACGCCTGCCCCACGGTCAGCCCGGAAAAACGAACGCCGTCGTTTACCTTGACGGTCACGGCATCCGACGCCCACTTGCCAGCGCCGGGCTCTCCCGCACAAAGCCGTACATTGTAATCCGTCGCGCCGGGTGCGCTGTAGAGGACAAACGCCACGTCCGCAGTCTTTGCGGTAAGCGGTGCGCAGGCATTTCCGCTTGCGCCGTCTCTGCTGCTTCGGGGCAGAAAGGCAGTCCCCGCGGCGGGGGCAGGCTCGGTCTGCGCGTCAAGTGCGCTTCGCTCCTCGGCGGTCATTGCATGGGTCTTAACAGAATACGCGGTATGCTCTGCGTCATTTTCGGACGTGCGCTGTTCTTCGCCCTCACCGGCGCCGGTAAGAATTTTATCATACGATGTATCGCTCACAGTGCCGCTGCGCACCGCGTCCGGCGGAGTGAATGCATCGCCGCGCGCAGGGGGCGAAAACACGGAGGAGGCAGGGCACATGTCATTTATGTGGATTCCGTTGTCCTTCAAAAATCGCGTGAGTACGCCTTGTGAGTCGCTTTGCAGTGCCTCGTATTGGCGCTGGCTGACAGGATCGTTTTCCAGGAACTGCACATCGGACGGCAACACCAGCAGATACACATACTCATCATCGGCTCCGAGGACATACTCGGCGATGCCGAGAATCTCGGGGACAGGCAGTGCGTCATAGCCCCTCCATTCCTTGAAATTATCCCAGCTCATAGCGACCAGCCACCATACGCTGCCCATTCCCCCGTCGGGATACGCCGCAAGCGCGTTCTTTTCCGACAGATGGAACAGCATGATCCCATATCCCAGATAGGCAGTCCCCTTGTCGTAGGCGGAGAGCTCTGCAATATCCTCCCATGCAGCGGGAACGGTGAGCGTCAGCGACAGCGTCGGCTCGGTCATGGTTTTCATTTCCTCCTCTGCCGGCTCGCTTGCGCCAATACATCCAAACAGATAGTCTCTCAACTCCGTGCTTCCGGAACGCAGCTCATAGAGCCGCGCTGTCTTGCCGTCAGTAATGGGGTTGACCAGCATTTCACGCTCAGAGAGCATGATCTCGCAGCGTTCGCCCGCGGCGCTGATAAAATAGAGCCTTGCATAGCAGTCCTGCATTGCTGACGCGGCACCAAGGCGTTTGTATTGCAGGGTGTCGAGCAGAGCATAGACGGCGTCTGTTTCCTCCGCCGTCAACTGGACGCTGGATGGCTGCGCGCCGCTTTCGTCCGTTACATCGGCATAAGTGACCTGTTCCCGATGGAAACCGACCAGTCCGGCGGCGTCTGTGTCTGTGCGCGGATTCGTCAGAAAGCACACCGCCACAACGACGCACACGGCGACCGACGCCGCGACCACCCAGAACGCGGGCTTTTTGTAGCGCAGCGCATTTTTCACGCGCGCACCCACGCCCACCTCGCCGAAGGCGAGCGGACAGGCGGCAAGCATACGCCGCGGCACGCTGCACGCGAGCAGCGCGCTCGAATAGTCCTTGACCTGCCCCGCGTCCATGCCGCGCAGCACGCGCTCGTCGCAGGCCAGCTCGATGTCGCGGCAGAGCAGGGTATAGGCAAGCCACAGCAGCGGGTTGAACCAGTAGACCGCCAGCAGGGCATAGCCCAGCGGCTTCCACCAGTGGTCACGCCGCGCGAGGTGCGCGCGCTCATGCGAGAGCACACTCCCCCGCTGCGCCTCGTCCAGCGCGGAGGGCAGATAAATGCGCGGGTGCACAATGCCGAGGATGAACGGCGAGGGGACCTCGTCGCAAACATAAATATTCTCCCGCAGCGGAATGGAGGCGCTCACGCGCCGCCGCAGCCGCAGGTAACTCACGAGTGCGTAAGCAAGCATCGCCGCGAGGCCGATGAGCCACACCCAGCCCGCGAGATACGTCCACACATAGAGCGGGTTGACGCTTGCCAACGGCGCGGCGGCAAAGCTCTCGCTCAGCGAAGGGTTCACCGCGTTGTCGATGAGCTCCACGCCGCTCGTGATGGTCGGCGCAGGGTCGAACTGCACGACCTCAGGGCTGAGGGTCTCCGCGCTCGGGATCAGGCTCAGCGCGCTCTCGATGGAGAACGGCAGCATCAAGCGCAGCGCGACCATGCCCCAGAGCAGGACGTTCACCCACTTCGGGGCCCTTTTAAGCACGAGGCGCAGCGCCAGCACGACCAGCACCAGCCAGCTCGCCGAAATGCTCAGATTGAGGAGCTTGAGAAAAATACCGCTCATACGCTCACGACTCCTTTCCGTATGCGTCGATCATCTCCCGCAGCGCGGCGACCTCCTCCGCCGAGAGCGCCTTGCGCGCGGTGAAGGCCGCGACAAAGGCGGGCAGCGAGCCGTCAAAGGCATCCTCCACCAGCCGTTCGCCCTGTGCGGTGTAGTATTCCTCCCGTGTGATCCGCGCGGTGACCACGCTGTTTTCATTTTGAAAAATGCCCCGCTCGCAGAGCTTGCGCAGCACGGTATAGGTCGTCGGCTTCTTCCAGCCCCATTCCCTCTCGCACAGCTTCACCAGCTCGCCGGAGCCGATCGGCTCATGCCTCCATACAAGCTCGGCAAACTGCGTCTGCACCGTGCCCATTTTTCTTTCATCCATCGGCGGTCTCCTTTCGGTTTATTTTGGATAAACCATTTCCTGCCGTGAGTTTATCATGGATAAACCATCCATGTCAAGACCCTTTTTCCCGCCTGAGGGCAAAAAACAAGCACCCGCCGAAGCGGGTGCTTGTAAGAAGAGCTGTTAACGCTTGCTGAACTGCGGAGCGCGGCGGGCGGCCTTCAGGCCGTACTGCTGATTTTCCTTCGTTGAATTACCATTTGTTTTCAAGGACTATGCATATTTATCTTGATATTTAGCCCTTTGTTTAGCCCTTTTATGAAGAGTTTTCTATGGTGAGACATCCTGCCGCTTCGGGGCAAAGGCGCTGTTGATTGTTGCCGCAATATCCTCGGGACGATTATATTTGACCTTTGCGTAGATATCAAGCGTCTCCTTGATATTTTCATGTCCAGCCAGATACTGCACCGTCTTCGGGTCCACATTGGCATAAATCAAATTGGTGATGTAGGTACGGCGCAGCTGGTGAGTCTTGACTTGAAAATCCATGCTGTAGATGACTGTATTGTTATGGGTGGCGCGCTGACCCAAAACAGGGGTGACGGTGCGCTTCAGCTTCTCTCCGTTTTCAAGATAACGGGTATAGGTGCGCGGCTTGGTGGAGCGAACCGTGACGTACTTCCACAGGCGTGCAAATTGCGTGTAGGACAGCGGGCCTCCGTCGATGCTGCTGGCGAAAACATACTCGGAGGTCGATTTCAACTTGACTTCTTTCAGGCACTCGACGAGCTGCGGCGGTATGGGGATATTCCGGCGTGCAGCCTTTGTCTTTAGCTGATCTGATATGACGGGGCGGTTGTGCTCGGTATGCCATGCGCGGCAGACCTTAATCGTTGGCGTCTTCCCGTCAAGATCGATGCTGTCCCATTTCAAAGCAAGTGTTTCCTCCCGGCGCAGGCCGGCATATAGACCAATCATGACAAACGGATAGGGAGGCAGGCCGCGAATCGCATCCAGCAGGATTTTTACCTGCTCGTCTGTCAAAGCTGTCGTTTCCTTCGGTGGTTTTCCACCTTTGGGGTTTAAATCTGCGGCAGGGTTGTCCTGGATGATGCGGCTTTTGACCGCGGCCTCGAAAATCAGCTTGTAGAGCATCTGAACAGATTGATAGACCGACTGCGACAGCTTCGATGCCGGGAGAATGGCCAGATTGATATCATCCGGCGTCACATCTGCCATGAGCTTATCCCCCAGCGGCTTGATAATATGCTGTTTCACCTTGGAGCGGTAATCCGCGAGGGTCGTTGCCCTAATGTTGGCCGTCTTCATTGTCAGCCACTTTTCGCAGTAATCGGCAACCGTTGGATTTTCAAGCCGGAAGGTTGCTTCCGCGATCTGCCGCAGAGCCTCGGCTTTCTTCGCCTCCAGCTCCTCGGGGGATTTCGCACGGAGCGAAACCCGCTTTCCATCCGCATCGACAATTCGCGTTCGGTAATAGGTATAGCCGTTGATTACATCGATGCTATACTGGGGCGTTTGCTTTTTCGGGCGGCCCATCAGTCAAGTTCTCCCTGTTGACCGCTTTCCAGCATCCGCTTGACCTCCTTATCGAAGTCGGAGGAGATTCGCTGCGTTTTGTTGAACTCGGCATATTCGGTTTCCGCTTTCTTCTTTGCGGCCTGAGCGGAAATGCGCCCCTTGTCCGGAAGTATTTTATATCTGCGAAAGGTCAGAAACTCATTTACGCTGGCGGCAAATTCCTCCATCGTGAAGGTGTTTTCCCGCTCGATCAGGTCTTCGATGTAGTCGAAATAGCCAGTGACGGCGCGCTCCAGCTGACGGATCTGTTTTTCCTCGAGATAGTTTTTCGCGACGGAGACATCTGACTTTAAAATGCGTCCATCCGGCGCGTGCTTCCATGTCATCAGCCCCATGTTGTCTTTGCTCCGGTCAGCGTGGGAGTAGACGATCTCGGCCGCAGTCTGACCGACAATGGCATAGTGAAATTTGTTCTGCACCATGGCGTAGAAATCATGTGTGATCTGGGAATTGCGGTCATAGTCGATGCTGCACTCGGCGAAAATATCTGTGATCTGCTGCCAGATGCGGCGCTCGCTGGCACGGATTGAGCGAACGCGCTCAAGCAGCTCACGGAAGTAATCTTTTCCGAAAGCGGTCTTTCCCTGTTTGAGACGATCATCGTCCAACGCAAAGCCCTTTGTCATGTACTCCTTCAAAACGCCGGTGGCCCAGATACGGAACTGCGTTGCGCGGTGGGAGTTGACGCGATAGCCGACAGAAATAATGGCATCCAGATTATAAAACTGTGTGTCCTTGGTTTGCGTTTTTCCTTCAATCGCACCGTGCGGAGTGGTTGTTGCAAATTTTGCAACAACCACTTCCTCCTGAAGTTCACCCTCCGCAAAGATGTTCTTCAGATGTCGGCTGATGGAGGATTTGTCCACGCCGAACAACTCGCCCATGGCTTTTTGCGTGAGCCAAATGGTTTCGTCCTTGACAACAGCGTTGATTGAAATATCTTCTTCCGCTGTGCGATACACCAAAAATTCAAACTGATTATCCATTTCAACAATCCTCCCTTGTCACGGCTCGGAGGAAATGGTAGAATGATTCCGAGCCGTGTATGAGTGTTTCCCTTGTGCATTGCTTTCCGCCGCTCCAGAGTATCAGTCTGGAGCGGCATTTTCATTTTGAGCTGTCCGGTGTTCCACCGGCGGCTCTTATTTTTTTTGCTTCCTCAATGTCATCCGGAAGCATACTTGTGCCAGGCATTGCGAGCTTTAGTGTGTCTGAATTGTTTTCAATGAATGAGGTGACATAGCGGATTCTGGCGGGGTAATCCTCGTCCGGCATTCTCGGGTCAAAGCAGAGCTTTTCCAAATAGGCTGTGTGCTCCTGCTCAGCTTCTGCAATTTGTCGGTTGACTTCTTCTTGACTAAGAATCTTGCGGCTTTTTTTACGCTTCGCAGATTCAATTTCGCCTTTAAGAGCCGACGGGGTTGTCCCTAAATTTTCTGCAATTAGCTCCAAGGTTTCTTCCTGAACTCTATTCTCAATCTCTGCTGTATTCAGAAGGACGGAAACAGGAACATCCAATGCTATAGCTATCTTTTTGACTTGATCGATTTTCGGTTGTTTCGTAACGCCTCGTTCATATTGCTGCAACGTAATTGTAGGTATACCAGCCGAAGCGGCCAAATCCTTTTGCTTTATTCCGCGCTCTAATCGAATCTGCCTAATTTTACTTCCAATGGTCATTCTGAAAATCACCCCTTTTTTATGATACACGATAGGCAATTCAAAGTCAATGCAAAAGCATTAAAACAAATGTAAATTATACCTTGACACATTTGAACGAATGTTGTATTATGTGAACGGGCATTAGTTCAAATGTTTAATTGAAGAGGTGAGTAGATTGAAGATTCAAAGACAGAAACTCGAAATTGCAATGGCGCGGGCATGTATGAACGCAGATGACCTTCGGAAAGCAGCAGAAATGCCGCGTCCAACGCTCAACAATGCAATTTCAGGTCGTGGCGTAAGTCCGAAAACGGCTGGCCGCATTGCTCACGCGCTGGGCATTGATGTGACGGAACTGGTGGAGGTGTGTGATAGTGACTGATCTGATTACCCGCCAACAGCTCGCCGAGCAAATTCCGTGTGCGTTGTCGGTCATCGACGAGGCACGGGCCGCAGGGCGGCTGGCATACATCCAGTTGCGGCCTGGGGGCAAGGTATTCTTCCGGCAGGAGCACATCGACGCATGGCTTGCCCGCTGCACGCACCCGGCAAAGCCGCTGAACGCTGTTGCAACAACCTACCGCAAGCCCAGACAGAAAGGACGGTGACGCAGATGGCATACTATCGAACCTGCCCTCACTGCGGTGCCAACCTCGACCCCGGCGAGGTCTGCGAGGACTGCCGCACAACAGAAAGAGACGCCCACCAGCCGACCAAGCAGTGTGAGCGTCCCTATACAAACCGACCGCCGAAGCGGACTGTCAGCCCTATTTTACATAAGACAGGCTGCGCAGTCAACGCCTCCGGCAAATTTTGAGGAGGAAATTTTGATGGAAAAGTTAACTTGTGAAAAGACCCGCGCCGCTTATCTGCTGTCCGATGAGATTTTCGGTGCTTTTCGTGGCGCACAGCTTGCGAATCATCTGCTCAACAGTGCGATGGACTTCCGTCTCGATGACGAGGAAATCGATGACACAGACCAATATGTCCTGCGTGCCACCTTCAAGGAGCTTATCTGGCGCATGGACATTCTGAGCCATTACCTGTCTGAGGTCACGAGTGACCTGTATCTGCTCGATACCGCAGCGCGGGAGTACACGCCCGGCAAAGCTGCTCTCAAGGCCACGTCCCCGAAAGCCCGTCCCCAGTCCGACGCTGAAATCCTTGCACGGGTGAAAGAGATCGTTGCCGAGCTTGGCTCTGCCGCACAGCAGCGTGTGCTGGAAACCTCCGGCGAAGATCCTAAGGCAAAGGAGGTGCAGCACGATGAAGCATGATCTGTTGATCTATGCTGGCGACAACCTTGCAAACGCCTTTGACGAACACAAAGTGATTCGTCTCAACGGAATTTCTGTTGCTGAGGCAGAAAGCCTCGCAGCTATTCTTTTGAGTCATGATGTTTCTGTCGGTCTGCTTCCGTACGAGGAGGACTGACCCATGGCTGAGAAACGAATGTTTGCGCGAAAAATCATTGACAGCGATGCCTTTCTTGAAATGCCGCTTTCGGCACAAGCGCTTTATTTTCACCTCAATATGCGTGCCGATGATGATGGTTTTGTCAACAATCCAAAGCGTATCACAGACTATGTGAACGCGTCGGTCGATGACTTGAAGATTCTCTTGACAAAGCGGTTTGTCATCGGATTTGAGTCTGGAGTCATCGTCATTCGACACTGGAAAATCCACAACACTATCAAAAGCGACCGGTATCGCCTTACCGACTATCAGGAAGAGCTTGCAAGGCTCCTGATTGAGCCATCGAAAGCATACTCGGAGGCTCCTCTGACACCTCAACTTAGCCAAGCTGAGCAAATGGTTCCAAATCGGTTCCAATCTGGTTCCACTTTGGAACCACAGATAAGAATAGGAAAGATTAGTATAGGTTTAGATGAGAAAAAGAGAGAAGAGAGGGAGAATAGGGGCGCGGGGGAAGGAAAACCGCCAGTTTCGGATTTGACCAAGCAATCCGGCGCTGCCGCGCCCACTCCCGCAGGGGCGGCTACGCGCCACAAGCACGGCGCGCACGGCTGGGTGCGGCTTACCGAGGAGGAATACGCCCGGCTGATCGACGATCTCGGCGAAGAGGAGTTGACACGCTGCATCGACTACATAGACGAGTCCGCGCAAAGCACCGGGAATAAAAACCGATGGAAGGACTGGAATCTGGTCATTCGCAGATGCAGCCGCGACCGTTGGGGCATCCGAAACGGCAGCGGCAATGGAGAACGGCGCGGCTTTGGCAGGAACGCTATGGACGAGTTGCAGCAGCTTCATCAGATGTACGAATCGTGGGAGGGGGAGCAAGATGGGTAAGCGTTTTTACGGAGTCATCAGCGCTGCCGGGTTCCTGCTCCTGATCGGCACTGCCGGGGCCAGCGACCAGGACTTGATTCCGCTCAGCCGTGTCATCTGGCAGAGCTTGGCGGGACTCGCTCTCTTTGCGGGAGCGGGCACCCTCGGCGGTTTCATCGAATGGAGGTAGAGCATGGGGCGAATCAACAGCATCAACACCGGCTTTTGGACAAGCCCGCAGGTGGTTGATAATTTCACGCCGGAAGAGCGGTATGTCTACCTGTACTGCCTGACCAATCCCCGCACCAATCTCTGCGGGTGCTATGAGGTCAGCATCAAGACGATTGCGTTCGAGACAGGGCTGGAGCGGTATGAGGTGAGGGACATTCTGGACCGGTTGCAACACCGCCACGGCGTCATCTGCTACGATGCCGACACAAGGGAACTGTTCATCATCAATTGGCTCCGGAATCACTGGAACAACTCTCCGAAGTGGGCAGAGAACGCCCAGCGAAGTATCCGACGAATCAAAAGCCGCTGGCTTCGGCTGATGGTGCGGGCGCAGTTCCTCCGTATGCAGGATATGTACGCAGCGAGCAAAAAATTGAGACTATCACCCTCGGCGGCACGAAGGAGGTTTGTACCATGACCCGTGCGGAACTGGAAAGGCTTTGGAAGCTCAAAGCCGAAATCATTGCACATGAAAGGGCGCTGTCCGACATTGAGGCGAAAGAGGCCGCAAGAACTCGCCGAGGCACCAGTTTTTTGCATAGCCTGTCGCCTCCTCGCAGCGAGCCGGATCTGAGCGGTGAAAAAGCTCGCATCTTGGAAGAGATCGCTGACAAGCGGCGAGATTTTTTGGAAATGCGCGCAGAAATAGAGCGCTCGATCAGCACGGTACCTAACCAGCAGGTGCGCCTTGCTATGAGCCTGCACTATGTTGATCTTTTGACGCTGCGCCAAGCGGCCCGCCTTATGGGCGGAAACTGCACGGAGATATCTTTGCAGGCACTGATATCGCGTTATATTCGGAATTTGAAGAGAGAAGGCCCTGCAATCTTTGACAGCAGTTGATTTGAATGGATTGCCATATATCGCAATCAGCATAGAAAGGCTCATGCGGATCATCGAAAGCGATGCTGGAGGAGATGGCCGGTCTTTTCACGGACAGTCTGTTATTCCGACAGGCCCAATGTTTAGACAAGTATGCAAAGCTGAACTTTTGGAGCTGATGGGAGAGTATCGCCGTACTCAAATGATACCGCCCCTTACTTCGCTGGGGAAATGATCTCGACAAGGAAACTCCCGACAGTTAAGCGAGAAATACTCTGCCCCAAGGTAATACCATGTCAAAAACACCATGCATGGAGGCACATATTCAGATGACAGGACCTTTCCAAAATGCCATTCGGGGACCTCCCGTAGGATAATCTATCCGCCATCTGCGGTCATCCGGTGCACCGCCCTTCTTCATTACGCGTCATAGTCAGCGCGTTCCTCCTTCGTCAGCCCAGGATGACCGCAGAGGGTTATAAATTCAAGAATTCAAGGCAGGTGAAACAAAACATGGCAAAAGATGTGTTCTCTCATGCTTTTGCTCAAAGTGCTACGAACAGAGATCGCGCAGTCGCAACCTTTGGAAAAGCATATAAAAAAGCAGCATCCAAGGATACTGACCCCTACGGCTTGCTTCGAGCAGCCCTTCGATGGGGTTCAGCACAGGCAGCTGCAGCGCCACCGGTACAGAAGCCAATGGACGCTGCGCGCGCCAGGGTAAAAGGCCTTGCTTGCGCAGCCCCCACAGGAAAACGCCAACGCAGCAAATGCTCGTGAGCTGATGCACGGCCTCCTTCACAAAGAGCAATAAATCCGAAAGCCCCCTCGCAGGATTTTACCGTCCTGTCGAGGGGGCTTTTTCTGTTTTCCGGCGCTTTCGCGTTTACGGGGGCGCAGGAGCGTTTTTTGCATTTGGGTGGGCGTCTGCCCTCCCACGCCGCAAAGGTGGTGTTGCAACTCTCCTACGGCGGCGAGAGAGGTGCTTGCGCGTGGCCGCTGCGCTTTCCTTTCAAAAATCCCATGTGTCCCGTGCTGGAACAAACTCAATGATCGTTCCCTCCGGCACAGGGTCGCAGGGCTCGCCGTCAAAGGCGTTGCCCTGCTTCGTGTAGATGTCTGCCGGTCTGCTCCGGCGCGGGTCGACATCAACATAGAGCCGACCGTCGCACTCGTAGACGGGGCGATCCCAGCTGTCGCGGCCTCTGTGTTCCAGCCGCAACACTGGCGCGGCGCAGAAATCCTCGTAGCTCATGTGGCCCTTCGCTTTCATCGCGGCACTGGCAGCGGCCAGCTCCTCGGGCGTCCAAGATTTACTCATGCTCAATAGTCCTCCTCGATACATTCGTCTGCTTCGGTATAATAAGCACCGTCGTAGCCTTTCCCCATGACCTTATCATAGCAGTCGAAACACACCAGCCGGAAAGTGATGCCGTGGCAATCCCGAGTGAAGTCCATGTCCTCCCGATGAAACTCTTTCCCGCAAACCGGGCAAGTCAGCTTCGGCACATCTTCCGATGTCCAATCTTTGCTCATATTAGCACCTCTCATATTTCCGTTCGATACTACGCATCAGATTCAAGACATCCTGCGCGAAAGGATATTCGCCCGTGTTGTCCCGCACGACCTCTGATAGAAAGCTTCGCAGCTCACGCCAGCATTCTGTGTAGAACATCAGCTCGTCGTCACGCCTCACACTCACTGCCTCCTTCCTCCATGCGCCAGTTTTCTGGCGCGGCGACGATAGCCCATGCGGTCAGCGGAGTTATGCTGTCCATCATGTCCTCCAATGCCTCCTGCATTCCGCAGGCATCGCAGATATGGCCCGTCGCCCTGCGGCTCAGTGCGTTGCGGGTGACGCTCTCCGCATCCATCGTCATCTTCCCGCAGCGGGGGCAGGCAAAACGCCCGCCCTGCTGTTTTTTTGCAAAACGCTCGATCAGCGTCCTGGCTTCGTTCTCATTCATACAGACGCTCCTTTCTCAAAATCTGAATACCAGCCCTTTGACCTCGCGGCGGCCTGATGGATCGTGCAGTGGATCGCGGGTAACAGTTCCGATGCCCTCCAGATACGCGCCCTCGGCTACCAAGGCGTGGACACTTTCCATGAGCGCGGTTGACTGATCTGTGACGATAATCTCGTCAATATCAGCTGCGGTTAATGCAGCAACGAATTCTTTCATCACGCCGTCCTTAATCTGACTGCCCCATGGAAGCCCTCTGACCTCAAACATATCGGCTCGGTCTTCCGTGCTCTGCTCCCAGCTCCGGTATGCGTAAACCTGTCCGCGAGTGGGGTTCTTCTCCGTGTCGCGGAGTTTTTCAAAGTATTCCTTTACAGTATCTCTGTTGAGCATATCCAAAATCTCCTGCCTGATTTCATCGGTGATATTGATCTTCATCGTGGTTGCCTTTCTGCCCTCGTGACCTCCGGGGCGGGCGGTGATTTAGCAGCAGTAGAAGCGGAGCTCGCCGTTGACCAGCTCATACATGAAGCTGGCGCAGTCAAAGCGGACATAATTCCAATCGGTGGACTCGTACACGGGCACGCGGTCGAAGGTGCCAGACTTGCGAAGGCGGCGGTGCTTGTTGACCTCGTAGGTGTTGACCTCATGCAGAATGCTGATCTTCTCGGGAGCGAAGCCACACTCGTCAGCGATAAACGCCTTGGCCTCCTCGTCGGTCATCGCCTTGCCGTATTTGGCAAGCTCCTCGTAACGCTTCTGCTCCATGTTCGTGCCAGCACCATCGCTGGGCTTCCATTCAAGCTCACGGTCCAGCTCGGCGGTCAGCTCGTCGATACGCTTCTCGCGGTCGGCGACATCTTTCTTGTACTGTCGCTCGCTTTCCATCAGCAGGCTGTTCAGTCGGTCGATCTCGGCGGCTCTGGCCTTGCAGAGCTTCCTCGCCCCGCCGTCTTTGACGAAAGCCTTACAAAAGGCGTCCTTGTCACCGTCGAAGTCGTAATAGGCTTCTTCGATCTTGGCGTACTCTTTGGCGGTCGGCTCGAAGCCGGTTCGGTCAATAAATTCGGACATCATCATTTTGCGTTCCTCCTTGATTTTTCTGCCTTACTCGGTTATAATCAAGGCGGCGGGAGTAAGGCTTCCCGCTCGCCTTTCGGGGTGTTGTGAGCGGCGTTCTTTGCGGGGCGGCCGCTCACTTTTTTACTTACCCATGATTCGCTTCACGCTGGCTCTGAGTTCTTCAAGCGTCTCGCACTTCTCAATGAGTTCGAGGATCGCTCTCAGCAGAGCCTCCGCGACCTGCATCTCGTTCATTCACCTCACCGTCCTTTCGTAAGAGGCTTTTCCTCTGCCTTACGAGTATTATTATAAAGGATTTCCTTTCAGATGTCAATGGTTTTCTTTAATGTTTTTCTGTATATTTGAAGCTTTTTATTTGACATTAGAAAGGTTTTCGTTTATATTATGTTCAGGAGGTGTGCACATGGATATTTCAACAAAGATCAAGCTCGCGGAAACCTATGCAAAAATGAGCGAAGCCGAACTTGCTCGCAAAATGGGGACGACTTCACAGGCCTTCGGTCAGCGCATCAAGACTGGAAAGTTCTCTTCTGCCGATCTCGACGCGATTGCTTCCGCGCTTGGAGCGGAATTTGTTTGTTATTTCAAATTTCCCGATGGGACAGAGATATAAAAATAGCAGGCGTCAGAGCGGCGCCTGCTATTTCTTCATTTATGCCCGGCACGGTGGCGGAGTTGCTGTGCTACATAGGGCGAATCTCTTTTGCTTCGGGTGAGCAGGTCACTTATATCGCAGTCGAGGGCCTCACAAAGCAGGTCCAGATGCTCAAGGCTGATTCGTGTGGCGATTTCATGGTAGAGGTCGTTGATCGTACCAGCCCTGATCCCGGTCATCCTTGCTATGTCTGCCTGGGTCAGCCGCTTCTCACCCAAGAGCTTTGATAGCTGAATTCTGATCATTGCGCGTTTACGACCTTAGACAAGAAGGACACGAAATCACTTAGAGTAATTGCAGCATGAAGATCGATCGGGTTGTCCTCCATCCAGCCCAACGCAACTGCTGTTTTTATCCCGGATTCCGCCCAGTGACCAGTTATGTCCATATGCCTGATGCCGTACTCTTGCGGCTCAACAAAGCGAGCGAAGATCATAATCATCTGCGCGCGGGTCAGAGGACTGTCTGGGGCAAACCTGCTATTTCCGCATCCGGAGAATATTCCATCCTCAGTGAGCGAATCTATTTCCTTCCGATAGGCAATGTTCTCTGTGTCGGAATAAAAGGCCGGCGTCTTTGGAGAAGTGCCAGCGGTTGCTTCGCGATCCAAAATCCCATAGAGATAGCCGGTTGCTTCCGCGCGGGAGATAATCTTGCCTTCTGGAATATATTTCGGCAATACTTGGCACAACTCAGCTGCTGCAGAAGTGTTGATCTCGGCGGTGCCACAACGCAACGGAGTTCTTGTGGGTTTATTATTTTGCGCCGGTGAAGTTGTCCCACTGCTGTGATGTCTGGAAGACGATGAAGGCGGCGTTGTTGGCACCGGCGGATCGGACTGGGAGTCATTGCCGGAATCCTCCTCCGGCGGATCGGGCAACGAAACCCGGCTAAGGGCGAATGCCAACGCAATCGGCTGGCCGTTGGCTTCGCTCGGAGTTGCAAATGCCATAGTTGGAGAATTTCCGGCATAGCGCTGCGAGGCGTCATCAAGATACCAGCCTGCGGCGTTCATCTCTGCGGCGGCGAGTTCGCTTTCATAAAGCGTCAGGTAGTCCCCAGCGGTGTCAAGTGCTGTGAGGCCATTCGCTGCATATAAGTCTGCACCCGCAATTTCTGCGGAGTTGCCATAGATTTTACACCGCTGGATCTCGGCGGTACCTGCGCTCCATACTCCGCCGCCGTACTGTCCAGCAGAGCAGCTGGTGATCGTGCAATCGGCAATGGAGATGTCTCCATCCGAGCCGATTCCTCCCCCATATCGTGAAGCGTACCCCTGAGCGAAAGAGCAGCCTATGATTTCAGCGGCGGTATCGGAACAAAAGAGCTGTCCGCCCATGCCGGAATTGCCGCCATAAAAGGTGCAGTCTACCAATCGCAGCGGTCCTGCCGCGTAGACGCTGCCTCCAGCATTTTCAGCACCGCCATTGGAAAAAGAGCAGTCCGTAATATTGACAGAGCCGAGCGCGTAAATGGAGCCGCCGCATTCAGACGCAGCCCCTGTCATAAAGACACAGTTATCCGCGTGGACTGCGGCATCGGTTCCCGCATAGATGTGACCGCCCTTTTCTGCGCGGCCTTCCTCGAAGTGGCAGTTTGAAAAAGTAGCATTACCAGCTTCAACGAGACAGGCGCTTTTCCCCGAACTCTCATTCGGGTGTTGAAATCTCACTGTCTGGAAATAAGAGGTGCCCCCGCTCTGGACAAATGAAAGGCCGCTGCTCTGACCGCCACAAAATACAAGATTCGCAAAAGAGACAGACTGCCCATCTGGAAAATCCGGCGATATTGAAAGGACAACGCTTGTCCCTTCGGCTCCGGCGAGGAACACGGTCTTGTCAACGCTTCCTAAGCTTACTTCCTCCTGGATATCTATATCCTTGGCAATGTAGATCATATCCCCATTGACTGCTGCAGCTATAGCCTCCTCAAGCTCTGGCAGAGAATTCACTGTCACCTCGGCTTCGACGGCATTTGCGGGAATAGCGCCCAAAGCGGAAACCATAAGCATCACAGCCAAAATTGCAGAGAACAGTTTTGATGATTTCTTCATGATATTTCGCTCCTTTCTATTTTTGATAAATGCCCGGTGCAACTGTTCCAATATCCCCTCCTACTACAAGGTGATACGAATTCGTTCATATAAAGCATACTGAGCCGGAGCGGATAAGTACAGGCAAAGCAGGTGGGTAAACTCATTTTTTCCACCTGCGGATTGTGGAATCATCGGCTGGACAGAGAGAATCATCCCCCTGCTGTACAGTCTTGATGACCTCAGACGCATAGTGCTTGTACGGGATCAAGCTGTCTGGGATCTCAGCATGGATCTGTCTACACACCGGGCAGCGCAGGCGCCGGATCAGAAAGATGCGAGGCTTGCCGTCTGCTCCTATGGCCTTCCTTTTCCGGTGATCGTAGCCGGACATCAGAACACCGCATTCAGGACACATAGGCGCGTCTTTGTTCCTCACCACATAAACACCCTTGCCAATGTCTAAAGATACCGTGTAGTGCGTTGCAACAAGCATAAAAGCCCTCCTTTCGTGCAAAGAGCATATCGCACGAAAGGAGGACTGCGGGAAAGCGCAAGATCACCCACCCGGTTTGCCTGTTCCAAAGCGTTCCGAGCTGGTATCATGACGCCAGAGGTGCAAGGTACTGTGAAGAGGGGGCGGCCCTTTGCCGCGGGCTCGCCGACCCCGATTTTCGCGTAGTTGCCGGAGCGAAAAATTGTCATTTCCGTTCCGCTTTGCGTTGGAAAAATCGGTTAAATATCAGCTGCTTTTGGTATTGTTTTGGCGAAAGGGACGGGGAATATGGCTGTTGACGATTACATGTCTACGAGGGAAGCTGCGGAGCAGTGGGGTATGACCATGGCAAGCGTGCTTCGCCTGTGTAACCTCGGCAGGGTCGCTGGTGCCGGAAAGGTCGGCCATGCCTGGATCATTCCCAAAGATGCAGGTCGGCCATGTGACGCCAGGATAACAACAGGAAAATGGATCGGATATTACTCGCGCCATCGGCGCAATCGGAAATATTAAAGCGGCAACTGCTCTCATGGCAGCTGCCGCTTAGATTATCATATCACCTATTGTTTGCCGGACAGACACGTCCAGCACCGTCGCCAGCTCTGTCGTGCTTACCTCCGTTTCCTCGGCAATGACATCAATAGCTTCAGACATGGCGCTCATCCTTCCTTGCGCAGTCCAGCCGGCTTGACTGTCTGCGCAAATTGTGATATGGTTGTGATATGGTATCGATAGTGCAAAACCATATCGCCTGAGGGCGCAAGACCTGACTGTTGCAGCAGTCGGGTCTTTTTTTATGTCCGAATGCGGGACTCACCAGAATTGCACTGGAGCATCGCCCGGAGGCGGTGATGTTATGCTATATTGCGGGTGGACCGATAGTCCAAATAATTATGGGGGTATTGATTATGAAGCAAAAGAACGGTGAATCAAATTCCGCAGCGTACAAAAGCAGAACGAAGCCCGCGCAGTATATTGTGGTTGTCAAGCTTGACGGAAGTACACAAAAAGCGGAAAGCATTGAACATGAGGGAATCATCTATGACCGCACCGATCATGTTGAATTTGACCTTGATTCCGTGCCGGATTATGTTAGAGACAGACTTGCTGCGGCGACATTGGAATGCTACAGAGAATTCATTAAAAAGCCGGGAGCAATAGAGCTGCTTGACAAGAAAATACGAGAGAGAAAGGCAGCTAAAAATTAGCCCTTTTTTTAGCCCTTTTCTCGCAATTTAGCCCAGTTTTAGCCCATTCTAAAAGGGCTGTTGCAGGTCAAAACAAACCAGATCAAGCAAAAAGAAAAAAGCCAGAAACCATTGCAGTTTCTGGCTTTTCTTGAAAAATCAGCGCTTGGAGAACTGAGGCGCGCGACGGGCGGCTTTGAGGCCGTACTTCTTGCGCTCCTTCATGCGAGGATCGCGGGTGAGGAAACCGGCCTTCTTGAGGATGGGACGGTAGTCGGGATTGACGAGCAGCAGAGCGCGGGCAACGCCGTGGCGCAGGGCGCCGGCCTGACCGGACACACCGCCGCCCTCGACGGTGGCGACGATATCGACCTTACCGAGGGTCTCGGTCGCGGCGAGGGGCTGACGGACGACCATCTTGAGGGTCTCGAGACCGAAATACTCGTCGATGTCGCGGCCGTTGATGGTGATGGAGCCGGTGCCGTTCTCAAAGAGATGCACGCGGGCAACGGAGGACTTTCTGCGGCCGGTGCCGTAGAGGTAAGGCTTCTTGGACTGATACATTCTTCTTTATCCTCCTTTACTTGACTTCCCAGACTTCGGGCTTCTGAGCCTGCTGCTCATGAGCCTCGCCGGCATAGATGTGTAGGCGCTTGAGGGAGTCCTTGGTGACGGTGTTGCGGGGCATCATGCCGCGGACCGCGACGCGCATCGCGAGCTCGGGCTTCTCCTGCATGAGGATGCGGTACTTGGTCTCCTTGAGGCCGCCGACCCAGCCGGAGTGAGTACGGTAATACTTCTGCTCCATCTTGTTGCCGGTGAGGACTGCCTTGGCGGCGTTGATGATGATGACGTTGTCGCCGCAATCAGCGTGCGGGGTGTAGGTGACCTTGAGCTTGCCGCGCAGCAGATCGGCTGCCGCCACGGCGGTCTTGCCCATGGGCTTGCCGGCAGCGTCGATAACGTACCACTTACGCTCGATGTTGCCCTTGTTCGCCATAAAAGTGGACATGGTGTTTTTCCTCCGTTTGAAATCTATCATGTAGGCTTTCGCTTTACATTTTCTCTGTTCCCTGTTAAAATCGGAACAAGGCTATTTATAGCACTTCTCCGCCCCTCTGTCAACACCATTTTAATTTAGCGCAGTCAATACTCTTGAAATCTCGTTTTTTCTTCGATTTGCTCTCGTTTTCTGAAATGGCAAATTGAAATTTTACTCTGTTACCCGGGAGGAATACCGAACCATGCAGGAAATTCTGGGCCTCGTGCGCCGCTGCGTCGAGGATTACGACATGATCCAATCGGGCGATACCGTCGCCGTCGGCGTCTCCGGCGGCAAGGATTCGCTCCTCACGCTCACCGCGCTCGCGCGGCTGAGCCGCTTTTATCCCAAGCCGTTCCGGGTCGTCGCCATAACCGTTGAGGCGGGCACGCCGGGCATGAGCTTCGACGGCGTGGCGGACTACTGCCGCGCGCTCGGCGTGGAGTACATCCGCGTGAGCGTCCCCATCTACGAGGTCGTGTTCCTCGAGCGCAGGGAGAAGAACCCCTGCTCGCTGTGTGCCAAGCTGCGCCGCGGCGCGCTCTCGACCGCGATGAACGAGCACGGCATCAGGAAGATCGCGCTCGGCCACCACTACGACGACGCGGTGGAGACCATGCTCATGAGCCTTATTTTTGAAGGACGGCTCGGCTGCTTCCAGCCCGTGACCTACCTCAGCCGCACGGACGTCACGCAGATCCGCCCGCTTCTCTACGTCAAGGAGCGGCAGGTCGTGAACGCCGCAAAGCGGCTGGAGCTGCCCATCGTGGAGAATCCCTGCCCCGCCAACGGCGAAACGCGTCGGCAGGAGATCAAGGAGCTCATCGCCTCGCTCGAGGGCCGCTATCCCGACCTCAAGCAGAAGATCTTCGGCGCGATGCAGCGCTACCCGCTCTATGGCTGGGGCGTCGGCGGCGAGGACAAGTGAAAAGCCGCCGGTCGGCGGCCTCTCCGAAAATATGTAGGCTAAACGAACAGCATCTGCAGCAGCACCAGCAGCACCAGTCCGGGCACGCCGAGGATGCCGACGGTGAGCGCGTTGAAAAAATTCAGTCCCAGCGAAAAGCCGGTGACCGGCTCGGTCAGGCCGAGCAGGAACAGCGCAAGGAAGCCCAGCGCCGTGTTGAGCAGCACCTTCGCCGCCAGCCTCAGTGGTGCGGCGAACAGCCGCACCACCGAAAAAAGCACGAAGGCGCAGAGGATCGCAATGCCTATTTTGTCCGTCAGACCCATGTGACCGCCCCCTCCGAGTAGATCCTAGACGCGGCGATGCCGCCGCTCTCCTTGACGAGCCGCAGCAGATAGTTGTAGCGCGACTGGAGCGCGTTGAGCTCGAAGATGCAGGCGTCCACCAGCTCCGGCTCGGTGGTGTTGTCGAAGCGGACATAAGCCTGCGCGAGCGCGAAGCGCGTGTCGCTCAGCTCGGTGAAAAGCTCCTGCAGCCGCGGATCGCTCGCCGTCGACTGCTGCAATAGATTGATCTTACGCATATGTTTCAACTCCCCTACCATTTTACGGAGAGTATGGCCAATTATGCCTAAACTTAAACCATGGGAGGAACGCGCATGACCGAGCAGGAAAATTACATGGCGCAGGCGCTCGCGCTGGCGCGCGAGGCCGCTGCGGCGGGCGAGGTGCCGGTCGGCTGCGTGATCGTGCGCGGCGGCGAGATCGTCGGCCGCGGGCGCAACCGCCGTGAGGAGAAGCAGTCTACCGCCTCGCACGCCGAGATGGAAGCCATCGCGATGGCGAATGAGACGGTCGGCTCGTGGCGGCTGGACGACTGCACGCTCTACGTCACGCTCGAGCCCTGTCCGATGTGCGCCGGCGCGATCCTCAACGCCCGCATCCCGCGCGTCTACTACGGCGCGCGCGACCGCGCGATGGGCGCCTGCGGCGGCGTGCTGAATCTCTACATGGAGCCGTTCGCACTCACCCCCGCGCTCGTCGGCGGCATCCTCGCGGACGAGTGCCGCGCAGTGCTGGAGAGTTTCTTCCGCGGCATACGGGCGGACAAGTTACCATAATTTTTATTCGATTTAATACTTTTGTAACAACTGACCCGAACTTTATTAAAACTCAGCCGTTATCTTAATACTTGCAAGAGACAATAGCTTCTTTTCATCCAATCTTCCAATCAATAGGAAAAACGGCTGCGAGAGCAGCCGTTTTTCCGTTTTTGGCATGATTCCGTTGTTACCCCTCGAAATCCCCTGCCGCCTCCAGATAGGCAAGGAGCAGCAGCGCCGCGCCGAGGCAGGCGGCAAGACCGGCGAACCGGCGCGCGAGCGCCATATCCACGCAGCAGGCCGCCGCCAGCGTGAGCGCCAGATGTGCGGCGGGCGCAAAGCTGCGCGGAGCGCCGCAGCGATAGGCGAACGCCGCGAGATAGAGCGAGGCGAGGCAGAGCGCCGCGAGCAGCAGAAGCTCCACATAGAAATGCCCCAGCACGCTGTCGCGCGCGTTGGCGCGGTAGGTAACGATGAGCTGCACGACGAGGAAGCACACCGGCACGAGCAGCGCGGTCGGCGCAAACGCACCGGAGCGCCGCTGGGCGATGAGCGCGTAGAGCACTGCCGCGCCGGAGCAGGCGAGGAACACGGAAAGAATCAGCTCCAACCCCGCCATTCCCCCGCTCACGAGCCGCAGCGCCGCGGCGGCCAGCAGCAGAAAGCCGCCCAGGACCGCAGCGGTCAGCGTGAGCTGACCGTCAAAGCGGAAAATACCGCCGAAGTCCGCCGTGACCGCGTCCCGCGCGGGCAGTCCGCGCGCCGAAAGCAGGAACACGACCGCCGCCGCAGCCAGCACGGCGGGCAGGTACGGGAAGCCGCCGGTCGGCAGACCGGCCGGGTCATAATTGTTTTTCAGCTCCAAAAACCGCGCGGCGGGCGCGGCAAGGAGAAAAAGGATCGTCGCAAGACGATCGGAGGTCTTCATACAGGGCATCGTCCTTTCCGATAAAATATCCGATCGACGCTATTGTAGCACGGCGGAGGTGATTTGTCCACGCATTTCGCGCCGCGGTCTATCCTTGGGACAGCCCCTCATATAGTAAATGAGAAACAGCCTGCAAAGGAGGAGCTTCAACATGAAAAACGCCCTGCGCATCAGCCTATTGCTGATCGCCCTTCTCTTTCTCCTCGCGTGGCGCTTCGCGCCCGCGCGGCAAGCGTCGGACGAGCCGGAGCCGTCCGGCGAGGTGCGGCGTCCCGATGCCGCTGTGCCCGACCATACGCGCACGCTGCGCGTGCTGCACGGCGGCGCGGTCGAGGAGATGACGATGGACGAATACCTCCTCGGCGTGCTGCGCGCGGAGATGCCCGCCTCGTTCGAGCTTGAGGCGCTCAAGGCGCAGGCGGTCGCCGCGCGGACCTACACGCTGCACAAGATGGCGCAGGGCGCCATTGCGCGCCATCCCGACGCGGACGCCTGCGACGACATCACCTGCTGCAAGGCCTACGAGACCGCCGAGGATGCGGCGGCCGGATGGGGCGCTGGAGCGCTCTACTACGAGGAAAAGCTCGCGCGGGCCGTGGCGGAGACGGACGGTGAGGTGATCGTCTACAACGGCGAGCCGGTGCTGGCAGTCTTTTTCTCCTCCGCCGCCGGACACACGCAGGGCGCAGGCGAGGTCTGGCAGACCGACCTGCCCTATCTTCAGAGCGTGGACAGTCCCGAGGACGATTCCCTCGTGCCGAATTACTACTCCGTTGTGACCTTTACCACGCAGGAATTCCGCGACCGCTTTCTTGCGGTCTACCCTGCGGCAAAGCTCAACGGGGACGCGGGCAGCTTCCTCACGGACATCACGCGCAACGACGCGGGCTTTGTCTCCACGCTGCGTGTCGGCGGCGTGACGGTGCGCGGCAACGAGCTGCGCACCATCCTCGGCCTGCGCTCACCGTCCTTCACGGTCGAGGTCAGCGGCGACACGCTGACCTTCCACGTCACCGGCTACGGTCACGGCGTCGGCATGAGCCAGTACGGCGCGAACGCGATGGCAAAGGAGGGCCATACCTGCGAGGAAATTTTAGAGCACTACTTTACCGGCGCGCAGGTCGTACAGTGGGCGGGATAAGGGATTGCAAAGGCCGCGCGGATTTGTTATACTATAATATAGAAGATTATTGAGTCATGGGAGGTGCGGTAGATGACGCGAAGAAAACGGCTGCTGAGCCTGCTGCTCAGCGTGCTGATGCTCTGCACGCTGCTGCCGCCGCGCGCCTCCGCCGCGCCGACGTTGTACTTCACCGCCGTGAACGACCGCATGTGCGACCTGAACGACGAAACGATGCCGTTCTGGCAGAACGGCTTGCTCTATGTCGCCGGTGCGACGGTGGACGGGCCGGACGACCTCGGCATCCGCTACTCGTACAACCAGGAAAAGTCCGTCGCCATCCTCTACAAGGGGCAGCGCGTGCTCTACTGCGACCTGACCGCCGGCACGATGGAGAATAACCGCACCGGCGAGCAATACACCGGCTCGCCCATCGTCCGCAGCGGCATGGTGTTCTTCCCCATCACGGCGCTTGCCAAGATATTCGACCTCAAATATTCCAGCACGAAGATCGCCTACGGCTATCTGCTTCGCATCCGCGACGACAACGCCGTGCTTTCGGACGAATACTTCATCGACGCGGCGACCGACCCCATTCAGAAGCGCTACGCGCAGTACGAGCGCGCGCACGCGGCGGCGGAGTCGGAGCAGCCCGAAACGCCCCCGCCGGTCGATACGCCCACGCGGCGCGACGATCTGACGGTCTATCTGCTGCTCCCCGCGGCGGAGGAAGCGGCGCTCACGCAGCTGCTCTCCACGCTTGAAAAGCATCAGAGCCATGCGACGCTGCTCCTCACGCCCGAGCTGCCGGAAAGCGCGGGCGACGGCGTTCGCCGTGCCGCCGCAACGGGCAATGCCGTCGCGCTGCGCATCGACGCGGCGACCGCAGCGGAGGCGCTCGCACAGATCGAACGGGGCAACGACGCGCTGTGGCACGCCGCAAGCCTGCGCACGCGGCTCGTCTATCTCGAAAGCGCGGACAAGACGCTGCGCGCGGCGGTCGTCGGGGCGGGCTACTGTCCCATCACGATCAACACGTCCGACTTTACGCGCAGCGGCACACACTGGGCAGACACCGCGCTCAAATGGGCCGGCCGCTCCACCAGTGTGCGGCTCTACCTCGGCGCGGAGAGCGGGGTGTCCTCCGCGCTCGGCACGGCGCTCAGCCGCCTGCGTGCGGAGAACTGCACGATTGCGGCGCTGAACGAGGTCACGGCCTGATCAAACCTTTACAAAATGTTCAGGAAAAGCGCGGAAAACCGATTATAATAAGAACATTCCAAAGATAACTGATAAACGGAGGGATCTGCCATGGCGCGCAACATCCTTGTGGTAGAAGACGACAACAACATTTCCGACCTCATTCGGATGTATCTTGAAAAGGAGGGTTTTGAGGTCCGCATCGCCGCGGACGGCGGCAAGGCTGTGGAGGAATTCAAGGCCAGAGAGCCTGACCTCGTGCTGCTTGACGTGATGCTGCCCGTGCTCGACGGCTGGGGCGTGTGCGCCAAGATCCGCGAGACCTCAAAGTGCCCCATCATCATGCTCACCGCCAAGGGAGAGGTCAACGACCGCATCCACGGTCTCGAGATGGGCGCGGACGATTACCTCGTCAAGCCCTTTGAGATGAAGGAGCTCATCGCGCGCATCAACGCCGTGCTCCGCCGCACGGAGATCCCCGAGGACACGAAAAAGCGTCTCGTGTTCGATAAGCTCATCATCGACCTTGACTCCTACGAGCTGATCGTGGACGGCAAGAAGATCGACACACCGCCCAAGGAGCTGGAGCTGCTCTATCATCTGGCCGCAACGCCCAACCGCGTCTACACGCGCAATCAGCTGCTCGATGAGGTGTGGGGTTTCGACTACTTCGGCGACAGCCGCACCGTGGACGTTCACATCAAGCGTCTGCGCGAAAAGGTGGAGAACGTCTCCGACCAATGGGAGCTCAAGACCGTCTGGGGCGTGGGCTACAAGTTTGAAGTGAAGAAGTAATGAAGGGCAAGAGATGGGAACTTCCGCAGAAGTTCCGGACGATCTACTGGCAGAATTTCGCCCTGACCGCGAGCATCGTCATGCTGACGCTCGCGCTGCTCGGCGCGTCGTTCTTCGCGCTCAGCTACGCCTACGCGGCAGATGAGCGCAGCGACGAGATGGCGCAGAAGGCAAGCGTTGTCGCGCGGCTGGTCGCGTCCTACGCCTCGAGCGGCGATGTGCGCGATATGCGCGAGATGGCGGGCGTTGCCGCGTCGATGACCGACGTGGACTTCCTCGTGTGCAGCACCGAGGGCAGCGTCCTGCTGACGACGGACGAAAATCTGGTCGACCATGTGCTCACCGTGCCGTCCGACGTGATGGAGACTGCGCTCTCCGGCGAGCGTTACAGCGCGCGCACGACGCTCGGCGGCATCTACGAGAGCAAGCGCTTCGTTGTCGGCGTGCCGATCGAGTCCGACATCTGGACGGTCGGCGCGGTGTTCGCCGTGACCGAGACAGGCCGGCTGACGACGATGTGGCGCGCGTTTTTCGCCATGTTCCTGATGACGAGCGTCATCGTGCTGCTGCTCTCCTTCGTCGCTTCGGCGTGGGTGAGTATGCGTCAGTCGCGCCCCATCCGCGAGATGGCGGCTGCTACGCGCGCCTTTGCCGAGGGCAATTTCGACACCCGGATGCACGACTACGGCGCGGGCGAGATCGGCGAGCTGGCGAGTGCCTTCAACGCGATGGCGGACTCTTTGCAGGAGACCGAGCGCCAGCGCCGCGAGTTCATCGCGAACATCTCGCATGAGCTGAAAACGCCGATGACGAGCATTGCGGGCTACACCGACGGCATCCTCGACGGGACCATCCCGCCGGAGAAGGAAAAGGAATACCTGCACATCATCTCCGACGAGAGCCGGCGGCTGAGCCGCCTCGTGCGTCGGATGCTCGAGGTCTCGCAGCTTCAGTCGCGCGACGTGATGCGCAGCAAGGCGCCCTTCGACGTGTGCGAGAGTATGCGGCGGGTGCTTATTTCAATGGAAAAGAAGATCACCGACCGTGGGCTGGACGTGGAGGCCGACATCCCCGACGAGCCGGTCACCGTGCTCGGCGACAACGACCTCATCACGCAGGTCATCTACAACCTGCTGGAGAACGCGACAAAGTTCGCCCGCGCGGGCTCGACGCTCTACCTCGGTCTCGCGGTGACGAACGGCAGGGCCGTCGTCTCCGTGCGCAACGAGGGCGACACCATCCCCGCCGAGGAGATCCCGCTGCTCTTCGAGCGCTTCCACAAGAGCGACAAGTCCCGCAGCGAGGATAAGGACGGCGTGGGCCTCGGGCTCTACATCGTCAAGACCATTTTGGAGCAGCACCACGAGCACATCGCCGTCACGAGCGAAAACGGCCTGACGACCTTCGCCTTCACGCTCTCGCTCGCCAATTCGCTTGCCCCACAGCCGTAACACAGGAGCTTTTACATGGAGCAGTATCCGTCTGACAACTTCATTCCGCAGCGCGAGCCCAATGAGGTCACGCTCGAGTACGTCGCCGAGCCGAAGCCCTACGTTGCTTACTATGTGCAGGACCGCCCGCTGCCCGGCAGAAAGCCGGAAACCGCCGCGCAGGAGCCGCCCGCCAAAACGCGCCGCAAGGGACACCGTGGGCTGAAAATTTTCCTTATCTGTCTGGCCGCGGTCCTCGTTCTCGCCGGCGGGCTGTACGCCGCCTGGTGGTTCGGCCTGCTGCCGGACCGCTTCTACGGCGGCGATCACGGCGACTACTATGACAATCCCGACTACTATTATTACTATGGCGAGCTTGACGAGAGCGCCGAGCCGGAGCTGCCGGTCGTATCGGCGGACGACGGCGTACGCCTTGTCTACGCGGACGGTCACGGCGACGCGCTGGCCATTCAGGAGATCTACCGGAGGGTCAATCCCTCCACCGTCACGGTGGTGACCGAGCTGCCGCGCGGCGCGTCCGTCGGCACCGGCGTCATCCTGACGGAGGACGGCTACATCATCACCAACGCGCACGTCATTGCCGGCGGCACGAGCTGCTACGTCGCCCTTGCGGACGGCTCGATCTTCGACGCCGCCCTCGTCGGCTACGATGCGGAGCAGGATCTTGCCGTCATCAAGGCGCAGGACACCGACGGCCGCGCGGCACAGGGGCTTCCCGCCGCGGAGTTCGGCGACTCCGACGCCCTGAGCGTCGGCGACCCGGTCTACGCCATCGGCAACCCGCTCGGCGTGGAGCTGCGCGGCACGCTGACCGACGGCATCGTGTCCGCCATCAACCGCGACGTGGATGTAGACGGCGTGACCATGACGCTCATCCAGACCAACGCCGCGCTCAACAACGGCAACTCCGGCGGTCCGCTCATCAACCGATATGGGCAGGTCATCGGCATCAACGTGATGAAGATGGGCATGGACCGCTGGTCCACCGCGAGTGTGGAGGGGCTCGGCTTCGCCATTCCCATCGCCTCAAGCGCCTACATCGTCAACGACATCCTCCGCTGCGGCGAGGTGCAAGGCGAGCCGGTGCTTGGCATCTCGGTTGACCGCACGCCCGCCTATCTGCCCGATGGGCAGCAGGCCGCCCGTGTTTACACGGTCGATCTCAACGGTCCCGGCGACAAGGCCGGACTGGAGGTAGACGACCTCATTTACGAGGCCGACGGCGTGCGCGTCGAGACCTCCAACGATCTGCTGCGCGTGCGCCACCGCCACGCCGCAGGCGAGGAAATGATCCTCAAGGTCTGCCGCGGCGGGGAATACCTGACCGTTTCCGTCACACTCGAAGCGAAAAAATGAGGAGAGCATGAAAAAGAACAAGCAATTTCCCGCGGCGATGATCCTGCTTGCCGTCGTCTCGGCGGTGTGCTACAAGGGGATGCGCGCCATCGAAAACAAGCTGAAAGCCAAGAAGGAGAAGTCTCAGAAATGAGACTTCTCCCTTCTCTTTCGTCAAATTGCACGAATGGCTTGACAAAATTTTTACGCAGGCGTAAAATGCCATCATCGCTTATTGCCTATCGCATTTGTAGGATTTTCACAAAGGAGCTCCCATGAAAAAGAAAGCATTCCGCGCCGCGTTGCCCTATTCCCTGCCCATTTGCATCGGCTTTTTGTTCATCGCCATGTCCTATGGTTTTCTGATGCGCAGCCGCGGCTTTTCCGTCTTTTACCCGATGGCCATGAGCGCCTTCATCTTCGCCGGCTCGATGGAGTTTGTCGCGGTGGAGCTTCTGCTCTCGGCCTACGCGCCGCTGCACGCCTTTCTTCTGACGCTGATGGTCAATGCGCGGCATCTGTTCTACGGCATCTCCATGCTGGAAAAGTACAAGGGCATGGGCTGGAAAAAACCCTACCTGATCTTCGGCATGTGCGATGAGACCTTCTCCATCAACTGCACCGTCACCCCGCCGGAGGGCGTGGACCGCGGCTGGTTCATGTTCTTCGTCACCCTGCTCAACCAGACCTACTGGGTCGCGGGCGCGACGCTCGGCGCGCTGCTCGGCTCGGTCCTGCACTTTGACACCACCGGCATCGAATTCGTCATGACGGCGCTGTTCACCGTGATGTTCGTCAATCAATGGGAGGAGGCCAAGGACCACCGCCCCGCCCTCACCGGCCTCGGCTGTGCGGCGCTTTGTCTCACCGTGTTCGGCAGCGACGGCTTCATGCTGCCTGCAATGGCGCTCATCATCGTCTGTTTCCTCGTGAGCAGCAAATCGCAGAAAAAGGAGGAGCCCGCCCTATGACCATGACCGTCACGCAGAGCGTGATCACCATCGCGGCCGTCGTGCTCGGCACAATGACGACGCGTTTTCTCCCCTTTCTCGTCTTCCCCGAGGGGCGCGAGCCGCCCGCGTTCATCCGTTACCTCGGCACCGTCCTGCCCTACGCGGTCATCGGGCTGCTGCTCGTCTACTGCCTCAAGGACGCGGTGTTCACCTCGTACCACGCGCTGCCGGAGCTGATCGCCATCACCGTGACCGCCGCGCTGCAACGGGGGAAAAGGAACATGCTTTTGAGCCTGTTCGCCGGCACAGCGCTCTATATGCTGCTCGTGCAGACCTGCTTTGTATGAAAAATGAGACAATGCGTTCGGCATTGTCTCATTTCTTTTTTTGCAGCAGCATATTGGCGCCCGCCCAAAGCAGGAAAACGCCGAACGGCTTGCGGAATACCGTGATGTCGACCGAGGTCGCCGCCCACGCCGCGGCAAGCGCCGCGAGCGTCCCGAGCGGGATCGCCGCGCGCATCACCTCGCGGTCGAGATAGCCGTTTTTCCTGTGCTCAAGGAGCGACATTCCGGCCGTCGGCAGGAAGTAGAGGAGGTTGATGCCCTGCGCCTGCGTCTGGTCGACGCCGAGAAAGAGCGTCATGAGCAGGAGCAGCAGCGTCCCGCCGCCGACGCCCCACGCCGAGAGGATGCCCGTGCCGAAGCCCGCGAGCGCGGGCAGAAGCCAGTCCGTCATCGCTCAGCCTCCCGTGAAAAGATAGCGCCAGCCGCCATAGAGCAGAAAGAGCGCGAAAATGCGCCGCAGCCAGAGGTTCGGCACCTTTTTGAACAGCTTCCCGCCGACCAGTCCGCCCGCGAAGCCGCCGAGGAGATACGGCAGCGCCGTCAACAGCGAAAGCTCCGCGCGCCACAGGTACAGCGTCGCCGACACCGCGCACATCGGAAAAATGACCGCCACGCAGGTGGCGAATGCCTTCTTTTCCTCCACACCCGCCCATTTCGTCAGCAGCACGAGCAGCGGAATGCCGCCGCCCCCGCCGAAAATGCCGTTCGTAAGTCCTGCGGCGACGCCGCTGAGGCGGTACTTCGTTTTCTTCTCCATGTCCCCCACTCCCTATGTAAGAAGCGGCCGTGCCGCTTCTTTGCTTACTTCTTGCGGAAGCTCTGGCAGTCGGTACACTGGTCCATGGTGGGGTTGGTCTCATGGGTGCCGACCTGAATGGCGTTCAGACCGCAGTAGGACTGACTCTGGCAATGGTTCGCGCAGGAAGTGACCTCGCATTTGATGGCTCTGTTGGGGGTGCAGGCGCAGCCGCTGTTGGTATGATCGGACATGAAGAAATTCCTCCTTGCAAAATTCGCGCGAAGCGAACGTTCGGACCTCGCGCAGAGGATAGTTTGCGCCGAGGTGCGAAGAATATACACCGTGCGCGGACGCTTTGTGGAAAACAGGTGGACAGGCTTGTATTTTTGTGCTATGCTTTCGTTCGATAAATCGGAATTTGCAGGAGAGTCACCGTTATGATTAGAGAATTACGAAAAGCAGATATAAATAAAGTTGCAAATATATGGTTGGACACCAATATAACCGCACATTATTTTATTCCTGCGCAATATTGGCAAAATAATTTTGAATTAGTGAAAGAACTGCTATTACAGGTAACCGTCTATGTCTATGAATACAATCAAGAAATACAGGGGTTTATAGGACTAAACGATGAATATGTTGAGGGTATTTTTGTTTCTGACGAAATGCAGTCGCAGGGTATAGGTAAAGTTCTGCTGAATTATGCAAAGGACAAACGGAGCAAATTACTTTTGAACGTATATCAAAAAAATACACGGGCAATATCCTTTTATCAAAGAGAAGGATTTGAAATTCAGCATAGCGGTTTGGATGAAGCTACTGGAGAAAAAGACTATGTAATGGCATGGCACCAAAAATAAAAATTCCAGTTCGCCGAACCGGCAGAGCTTTAGCGCATTTGCACAGCAAGCCTTCGCCGCACACGAGGCTCGTCCCTCGCTTCGCGGGAACCCTGCGCTCACCTCAGATCGAAATGCGCTCCGCGCATGGGTGGAGGCAGCCGGAGCTTCATTTTGGCGAGGCTCGAACTCGCTTCCCGGCATCCCACGAACCGCCTGGCGGCGCTTCGCGGGAACCCTGCGCTCACCTCAGATCAAAATGCGCTTCGCGCATGGGTGGAGGCAGCGAGTTCGAGAAACCAGTCTCCATTGCAAAAAATAACACCACGACGATGTCGTGGTGTTATTTTTTGGAGCGGGCGACGAGGCTCGAACTCGCTACCTCCACCTTGGCAAGGTGGCGCTCTACCAGATGAGCTACGCCCGCGGAACATTGACGATAATAGCAGATTCTTTCGCGTTTGTCAAGCCGTAATTTTCATTTTTCCGCAGATTTTGGTCCTGCCGCCTTGCAAATGCGGAAAAGCTATGATAAACTGCCTATTTGTATTGACAAACACCGTATGCAAGGAGACGACACTATGGCCACGCTTCACGAAGAGATCTCACGCCGCAGGACCTTTGCCATCATTTCTCACCCCGACGCCGGTAAGACCACGCTGACCGAAAAGTTCCTGCTCTACGGCGGCGCCATCGCGCAGGCCGGCGAGGTCAAGGGCAAGCGCGCGCGGGCCGCGACCTCCGACTGGATGGAGATCGAAAAGCAGCGCGGCATCTCCGTGACCTCCTCCGTCATGCAGTTCCAGCACGGCGGCTACTGCATCAACATTCTCGACACCCCGGGCCATCAGGACTTCTCCGAGGATACCTACCGCACGCTCATGGCGGCAGACAGCGCGGTCATGGTCATCGACGGCGCGAAGGGCGTCGAGCCGCAGACGCGCAAGCTGTTCCGCGTCTGCGCCCTGCGCCACATCCCCATCTTCACCTTCATCAACAAGATGGACCGCGAAACGCGCGACCCGCTCGAGCTGTGCGAGGAGGTCGAGCGTGAGCTTGGCATCGACACCTACGCCGTCAACTGGCCCATCGGCTGCGGCAAGGAATTTCAGGGCGTTTACGACCGCGAGAAGCAGTGCATCATCCACTTCACCGACGCGGGCCACGCGAAGAAGGCCGGCGTGACCGAGATCGCGCTGGACGATCCCGCGCTGGTGGACCTCATTGGACAGAAGCGGCGCGACAACCTCGCCGATGAGATCGAGCTGCTCGGCGCGGGGCGCGAGTTCGACCTCGACGCCGTGCGAAACGGCACGCTCTCGCCCGTGTTCTTCGGCAGTGCGCTGACGAACTTCGGCGTGGAGCCGTTCCTGGAGGGCTTTCTGCGCATGACCACCGCGCCCCTCTCGCGCGAGAGCGACGCGGGCGTGATCGACGCGTTCTCCCCCGACTTCTCCGCTTTCGTGTTCAAGATCCAGGCGAACATGAACAAGGCGCATCGCGACCGCCTTGCCTTCATGCGCATCTGCTCGGGCAAGTTCGAGCGCGACGCGGAGTATTACCATGTGCAGGGCAACAAGAAGATGCGCCTTTCTCAGCCGCAGACCATGATGGCGAGCGAGCGTGAGATCGTGCAGGAGGCCTATGCCGGCGACATCATCGGTGTGTTCGATCCCGGCATCTTCTCCATCGGCGACACCATCACCGTGCCGGGCAAGAAGTTCCGCTTCGGCGGCATCCCGACCTTCGAGCCGGAGCACTTCATGTCCGTCAGTCCCAAGGACACGATGAAGCGCAAGCAGTTCGTCAAGGGCATCGAGCAGATCGCGCAGGAGGGCGCCATCCAGATCTTCAAAATGCCGGACTCCGGCTTCGAGGACGTCGTGGTCGGCGTGGTCGGTACGCTGCAATTCGACGTGTTTGAGTACCGCATGAAAAGCGAGTACGGCGTGGAGCTGCGCATGAGCGCGCTGCCCTACGAGCACCTGCGGCTCATCGCGGAATGTCCCGGCGACCCCAAGGACCTGATGTTCTGCACCGGATCGAAGCTGCTCGAGGATTTCAAGGGCCGTAAGCTCATCGCCTTCGGCGGCGAATGGAGCGTCGGCTTCCTCACCAAGCACAACCCCGGCCTCGTGCTCGACGACTGGCTGACGGTATCCAAATAAGCGTAAAAAAGGACGGCTTACGCCGTCCTTTTCTTATGTAATTCCGTGCGTCCCGTGTTACGCGCCAACGAGATAGATGCCCACAAGGCAGACGAGAACGCCGAGGCCCTGACGCAGCGAGACCGTCTCGTGATAGACCAGCAGACCGACCGCGAGCAGCACGCAGGCCAGCGCAATGTTCATCACGAGCGAGGCGACGCTGATCTTCCAGCCCGCGCGATACACGCAGATAGTGCCGAATTCCAGTCCGACGATGATGGCGCCGAGTGCCCACGCCGTCCAGTTCGTTTTGCCCAGCTCGCCGATAAAGCCGCGGTTCCCCATCAGATAGAACGCCGCGGCCGAAAAGGCCGCGCCCACGAGATAGGTGATGGTGAGCGAGGCAAAGGCGTTCACGCCCTCCGGCGTGGACTTTGTTGTGATGTGATAAAACACGTTGACACCGACCACCAGCGCGATCGGCCAGATCATGCTCCACATAGCTGCTTCTCCCTCTTTTATTTCAGCAAAATTTCCACGATGCCCGGTTCGTCCGTGTCCGGGTAAAAGCTGACCTGCCACGGCGCGGCGAGCATACCGGCGTCTCTTCCGCCGTCCTTCTCCTCCTGCATGTCGCGGACCATCTGCTCCACGCCCGCGCGGTCGGTGGAAAAGTAGCTCACGCGCACCACCAGCCGGTCCGCGCCCTCCGCCGCTGCGGCGCGCAGCAGGTCGGGGATCGCCTCGGTGCTCGTGGCGTTGATGATGCTCTCCTGCTCCTCTGCCGTGCGGCGGTAGCCGAAGCTGAGCGAGAGCTCATAGAAGCCGCGCTCGTCCGTGCCGGCATAGGTGATGTAATCGAGCAGATACGCGCCGAGGTCCGTTTCCTGCTGCACCTCGTTGCAGGCCTCCGCGGCCAGCTCGGCGTATTCCGCGTCGCTGCCGAAATAGCAGCGCACCACGCCGCGCTCCGCGTGATTTGCGACCAGCATCAAGATCGCGTTCACCGCATCCTGATAGCTGTCGGCGCGCAGAGTGTCCTTATCGCCGTTTTCCCAGTAGCCGGCGCTGTGCGGCGTGACCGACGACCACTCGCGCTCGAGCAGCCCGCCGCCGCAGCCGGAGCAAAGCAGGCACAGCGCCGCGGCAAGAAGCAGTATCCTCTTTTTCACGGCGCTCCCTCCCCGCTGTTTTTAGTAGCCAAGGTCCTCGTTTACGAGCACGACCTCCATATCGCTGCCCATCATCGCGCCCCAGAGCACGGTGAGCGCACGGCAGATGCGGCCGGGACTCTTGCAGTCGTAGCAATGGTCAGCCTTGACGGCGCAGGGCGTCTTTGCGTGGAGACGCTGCGCGTTCTTCGGCGCGGCGATGTTGCGGGCGCGCCAGAGCGCCTCGTCGTAGGTGGGCGCGAGCTTATTTTTGCCCGCGATGATCCAGACCTTTTTGTGGCCGTAGATCGCCGAAGCCACACGGTTGCCCGCACCGTCGATGTTGATGATCTCGCCCGTCTCGGCGATGCCGTTGGCGGAGAGCAGATAGTGCTCGCTGCCCGCCGCCTGCGCACGCAGCGCGGCGGCGTCCACGCCCTCCGGCAGATGCCAATGGCTGAACACCGTGTTGTGTCCGCTGAGCAGGGCGTACAGCCCCAACTCCTCGAGCGTGATGCTGCCGCCGAAGCCGACGGTCGCGCCGTCGATCTGCGTGTTGAGGTATTCGGCGGCCTCCTTCGCCGTCTCAAAGCTCGAGACCTTAAAGCCGCGCGCGGTCAGCGCCTTTGTCACATTCGTAAAGTCCATGACATTGCTTCCTTTCTTTTTCTTGCCCCCTCCACGCGGCGGCGCGGGAGAGCGGTTTATCTTTACAGCCCGTCGGGCCTATATTCGCCGAAGCCCTCGCCGAGCACCTCGCGCGCGTCGCAGACGATGAAGAAGGCGGTCGGGTCGATCTCGTTCACCAGCCGCTTGACCGCCACGATCTCGCGGCGGCGGACAGCGCAGAGCAGCACGGGCTTGTCGTTGTGCGTATAGGCTCCCTCGGCGGTCAGGCGGGTGACGCCCATATCGCGTGCAAGCAGCTCGTGCGTGATTTTCTCCTGCTCGTTGGAGATAATGTAGGCGAGCTTCGCGGCGCTGCCGCCGTAAACCACCATATCCATCACCTTGGTGGAGATATAGAGGGCGATGCCGCCGTAGAGCGCGTTTTCCAGGCTGCGGAACACCGCGGCATAGAACACGATGATCGTCAGGTCGATGGCAAGGCAGAGCGTGCCGATGGAGAGGCCCGGGATCTTCGCCTTCAGCAGCCACGCGCCCAGCTCCGTGCCGCCGGTGGTCGCCTCCTCGCGCAGCAGCCAGCCGAGCGACACGCCCACGAGCACGCCGCCGTAAATGCAACCGAGGAGCTTATCCATCGGCTGAAAGGTGCAGACGGCGTTGATGAGGTCGATGAAGATCGAGTTCGCCGCCACGGCGAAGAATGAGCGCACCAGAAAGCGCTTGCCGAAGCGCTTGAGGCTCATCAGAAAGAGCGGCGCGTTGAGCACGATGACGGTGACGCCGACCGGCAGCGCGGGCACAAAGAAGTTGATGACCTGCGCGATACCGGTGAAGCCGCCGAGCGTCAGCTCGTTGGGCGCGTAGAACCAGTCGAAGGCCAGCGCCATGAGCGCGCAGCCGAGCGTGATGGAAACATACTGTTTGAGCAGATTCAAGCAATGACTTCCTTTCTCAATCCATCAGGGAGATCTGTTTTTCGTCGCTGTCCTCCACCTTTAAGAGCGCGCCGACCGCGGGGAGACTGCGGGCGCGGTAGCGGGCGAGGTTGGCGATGCCGGTCGCTTCGGCGGGACAGGCGTAGTCGAGCGTGAATTTCTTTTTGAGCGTCAGCACCGCGACGCCCTGCGTCGCGCGCGTGGTCTTGCTCCCCAGCAGCGCGGTGGAGAACACCAGCACGCGCGGCTCGGTGGAGTAGACCGCCAGCTCGCAGTCCTCGCGCAGACACAGCGCCGTGCGCAGCGGAGACTTATCCGAGTACGCGCCGGTGAGCTTGCGGCGGTTCGAGGTCGTCCGGTAGGCGGACAGCTCCACCTTGGCGGCCTTGCCGTTTTCAAAGAAGAAGAGCATCCAGCCGCGGTAATCGCCGGGCAGCACCATATAAACGACGCTCTCGCCCTCGTCCATGCCGAGCTTTGCGGGCAGATAGTCGCCGAGCGCGGACGCCTTGGTGTCGTCGAAGTCCGAAAGGCGGGATTTGTAGACCTGGCACCTGTCGGTGAAGAACATCACCTCGGCGGCGTTGGAGGTCTCAAAGCTCTGCGCGAGCGCGTCGCCCTCCTTATACTTCTGCTCCGCGTTCATGCGCAGCGAGGCGGGCGTGATCTTCTTGAAGTAGCCCTCGCGGGAGAGGAATACGGACACGGCGTAATCGTCCACCGTGGTCTCCTCGGTGTATTCCTCGACCTCGTGGCCGTAGACGATGCCGGTGCGGCGCGGCTCGGCGTACTTTTTGCGCACGTCCTCCAGCTCGGTGACGATGATCTTCTTCACGCGCGCAGGACGGGCGAGAATATCCTCCAGATCCTCGATCTCGTCCTGCAGGGCGCTCGTCTCCTCCACGCGCTTGAGGATATATTCCTTGTTGATGTTGCGCAGCTTGATCTCCGCGACATACTCCGCCTGCACTTGGTCGATGCCGAAGCCGATCATCAGGTTCGGCACCACGTCGGCCTCGGCCTCCGTCTCGCGGATGATCTTGATCGCCTTGTCGATGTCGAGCAGGATGCGCTTGAGACCCTTCAAAAGGTGCAGCTTGTCCTTCTTTTTGCTCATGACGAAGTAGACGCGGCGGCGGACACATTCCGTGCGCCACGCGCACCACTCGTCGAGCAGCTCACGCACGCCCATCACGCGCGGCATTCCGGCGATGAGCACGTTGAAGTTGCAGGACATGGTATCCTGCAGCGTCGTGGACTTCATCAGCTTCTGCATGAGCTTGTCGGGATCGGTGCCGCGCTTGAGGTCGATGGTCAGCTTGAGACCGTTGAGGTCGGTCTCGTCGCGCATATCGGTGATCTCCTTGACCTTGCCTGCCTTGATCAGCTCGGCGACCTTGTCCATGATGGCCTCGGTCGTGGTGGTGTAGGGGATCTCATAGACCTCGATGAGGTTTTCCTTTTTGTCGTAGCGCCAGCGGGCGCGGACCTTCACGCCGCCGCGGCCCGTGCTGTAAATTTCGCGCAGGGCGTCGACGTCGCAGATGACCTCGCCGCCGGTCGGGAAATCGGGCGCAAGCAGCGTCTCTGTCAGGTCGCAGTCGGGATTCTTGAGGTAGGCGATCGTCGTGTCGCACACCTCGCCGAGGTTGAAGCCGCACAGCTGGCTCGCCATGCCGACGGCAATGCCCTGATTGGCGCTCACGAGGATGTTCGGGAAGGTCGTCGGCAGCAGCGCCGGCTCCTTCATGGTGTTGTCGTAGTTGTCGATGAAATCGACGGTATCGGAGTCGATGTCGCGGAACAGCTCGGCGCAGATGGCGGAGAGCTTGGCCTCCGTGTAGCGGCTCGCCGCCCACGCCATGTCGCGCGAGTAGACCTTACCGAAGTTGCCCTTGGAGTCCACGAACGGGTGCAGCAGCGCACCGTAGCCCTTGGAAAGGCGCACCATCGTGTCATAGATGGCGGCGTCGCCGTGGGGATTGAGCCGCATGGTCTGACCGACGATGTTCGCGCTCTTCGTGCGCGCGCCGTTCAGCAGTCCCATCTTATACATGGTATAGAGGAGCTTGCGGTGGCTGGGCTTAAAGCCGTCGATCTCCGGAATGGCACGCGAGACGATGACCGACATCGCGTAGGGCATATAGTTCGTCTCCAGCGTATCGGTGATGCGCTGTTCGACCACGTCCGCACGCAGGCCGAGGACGTTGGGGTTATTGCGGTGCTGGGCGGTGGTTTCCTTCTTTTCGTTCTTCTTCATGGTGTCCCTCGAACGTTCACATATTCTGTCATTATGGATTATATCAGCTTTTCCGCACGCCGTCAATGCGTGGGCGCGGCGCAAAGCGTCGTCTGTTCTTTGCCGCATTGCACAAAAGGGGCAAACGTCTTTCGTGTTTCTTGGCTAAAATCCCATCTTGCTTTTTCCTCTCCCGTCCTGTATCATTTGCAAAAGAAACAAACGAGGGAGGACACAGCCATGACGCAGTATGTGTACAAAAAGAAATTCCTTCCTGCTGGTGTTTCTATTTTTATCAGCACCGTTTTTGTTGATAATGATATTGTTTCCTTTGACCGGTAATTTTTTACCGGTCTCTTTTTTTGCCCGCGCGGGGCGCTGAGTCGTTTGGTCAAATAAGAACATACATCAAAATCAGAAGAAAGAGGGAAAATCACATGAAGAAAGAACTCGGACACGAAGCCATCTATGACGCCCGCCAGCTGGGCACCCCCAGAATGCTGGTGCTGGGCTTGCAGCACATGTTCGCCATGTTCGGCGCGACGGTGCTCGTCCCCATCCTCGTGCAGGGCTACGGCCTGCCGCTCTCCATCCAGACCACTCTGCTCTTCGCCGGCCTCGGCACGCTCCTCTTCCACGTCTGCACCAAGATGAAGGTCCCCGCGTTCCTCGGCTCCTCGTTCGCTTACCTCGGCGGCTTCGAGACCGTCGCCAAGCTGGACGCCGGCAAATACGCCGGTATGAGCGGCGATGAAAAGCTCGCCTACGCGCTCGGCGGCATCGTGATCGCGGGTCTTCTCTACCTCGTGCTCGCGCTGCTGTTCAAAATGCTCGGCGCGAAGAAGGTCATGCGCTACTTCCCGCCCATCGTCACCGGCCCCATGATCATCATGATCGGTCTGAACCTCTCCGGCTCCGCGATCAACAACGCCGCGACCTGTTGGTGGCTCGCGCTCATCGCCATGGCGATCATCGTCGTCGCCAACATCTGGGGCAAGGGCATGGTCAAGATCATCCCCATCCTCCTCGGCGTGGTCGGCAGCTACCTCGTCGCGCTCATCGCCACCGCCTGCGGCGCGCAGCTGCCTGATGCGGACGGCGTGATGCAGCCGCTCGTCAACTTTGCCTCCGTCAGCAAGGCGAACCTGATCGGCCTGCAGCAGTTCGTCATCGCCAAGTTCGACGTCTCCGCCATCCTCGTCATGGCCCCCATCGCCATCGCCGCCATGATGGAGCACATCGGCGACGTCTCCGCCATCTCCTCCACCACCGGCAGGAACTTCATCGAGGACCCCGGTCTGCACCGCACCCTCGTTGGCGACGGTCTCGCCACTGCGCTCGCCGGTATGTTCGGCGGCCCCGCCAACACCACTTACGGTGAGAACACCGGCGTGCTCGCCCTCTCCAAGGTCTACGACCCCCGCGTCGTGCGTCTCGCCGCCGTCTATGCCATCATCCTGAGCTTCTCTCCCAAGTTTGACGCGCTGGTGAACTCTATCCCCGCAGCCATCGTCGGCGGCGTCAGCTTCATCCTCTACGGCATGATCTCCGCGGTCGGCGTGCGCAACATCGTGGAGAATCAGGTCGACCTCACCAAGTCCCGCAACCTCATCATCGCGGCGGTCATGTTCGTCAGCGGTCTCGGCTTCAGCTCGGTCGGCGGCGTGACCTTCACCGTCGGCGGCGCGGCCGTCACCCTCTCCGGTCTTGCCATCGCGGCCCTGTGCGGCGTGATCCTCAACGCCGTCCTGCCCGGCAACGACTATGTCTTCGGCGTCAGCGTCGAGGGCGACAAGTCCGCCGACCTCGGCAGCTATTAAGAAGAATATCACTCATCCCCCCTATGGAGAGAGGCGGCGCGGCCTGCGGGCCGGGCCGCCTCTCTCTATCCTTTTTCCTCCTCCGCCGGCAGGAGCGGCCCCGCTTCGCCGTAGGGCAGCGAAAAGTCCACGATGCCCTCCGCCGCAGGCGCGACGGAATACATCGGATAGAACCAGTGCAAGCCGTCGTCCGCCAGATAAAAGCTCCTGCTGGAAAATGCGCGGCGCAGCAGCGCGCCGTAATTGGGATAGTACGCCGCCGTGCCCGTCTCCATCTGCTCCCGAGCCGTCTCCCGCGCCGCGCGGACAAGGCGCTTTTTTACCGCCGTTTTCGGCGGAAAAAACGCCGTGAGCGGCAGGAGAAAGCCCGTGCGCCGATCCCACGTCTCCGCGCGGCGGAGCGTGAGCCGCGGCGGCAGATGCTCCTCCCGGCCTTCGGTATAAAGGCTCAGGATGTCTCCCCGCACGAGCGTCACCCGATAGGCGAGCACCGCGCGGGCGCAGCTCCACGGCGCGCTGCGCTCCAGCGCCGTGTGCATCGTTTCGGCAGCGCGGGGCAGCAGCTCCGCCTCGCAGTATTTAAGATAGGCGCGCGCGTATTGGCGGTAGTAGCGGTCGAAGCGCCGCGCACGGCGGCTCTTTCCCCCGCAGCACGGCAGCGTCACCTCGGCGGTCAGCACCGGTACGCCGCCGCTCTCCCACGTTTTCTCCAGGTGCAGCGGCGTTTCCGACAGCCGCAGAAGCTCTCTTTCCATACCGTCCTCCCGTTTTTTTCTCACTCCAATGTATGAAGCGTCCGTGCAGGCGGTTCCGCCGCAGAAAATGCGAAAAGTTCACACTTCCGCCCTTTACTTTCATGCTCTGTTCTGTTAAACTATAAAGTAGGGTGCGCAGGTCGCACTACTGTCATATTTCGGAGGGGTCTATCATGGCTGCACCGGGAAACCGCATCGGAAAGAAAGAAAAAAACGAGGACTTTTATAAGGCCATTCTGCTTTTGAAGGACGAGGAGGAGTGCTACAGCTTCTTCCGCGACGTGTGCACCATCGCTGAGCTGCGCGCGATGGAGCAGCGCTTTGAGGTCGCGCGGATGCTCACGCAGGGCAAGGTCTACAGCGAGATTCTGGAGCGCACCGGCGCCTCCAGTGCGACGATCTCGCGCGTGGCCCGCTCGCTGACCGACTCCGACGGCGGCTACGAGCGCATCTTCGCGCGCATGAAGGGCGAGAAGTGATGGAAAGCTATTCCGCCCTCGCCGCCTCCTACGACGAGCTGACGAAGGACGTCGGCTACGAAAAGCGTGCCGCCTTCGTTGAAAAGCTCTTCCTGCGCAGTCATATTCCGGTTCATACCGTGCTCGACCTCGCCTGCGGCACCGGCACGATGACCGCCCTCCTCACCGAGCGCGGCTACGAGCTCATCGGCGTGGACGGCTCGGAGGATATGCTGCTCGAGGCGCGGGAGAAGGCACAGACGCTCACCGGCGTCCCGCCGTTGTTTTTGCACCAGTCCATGCCCGAGCTGGACCTCTACGGCACGGTGGAGGCGGCGATCTGCTGCCTCGACAGCCTCAATTATCTCACCGAAGCACGCGAGGTGCGCGAGACCTTCCGCCGCCTGCACCTGTTCATCGCGCCCGGCGGCTCGCTCGTGTTCGACGTTCATGCCCTCGGCAAGCTCGAGGCGATGGACGGTCAGGTCTGGCTCGACGAACGCGAGGACGTCTACTGCGTGTGGCGTACAGAGTATTCCCGGCGCTCGCGCCTGCTGGACTATTACGTTGACATTTTCTCCGTCCGCGCCGACGGCGCATGGGAGCGCAGCTTCGAGGAGCACCGCCAGCGCTGGTACAGCGTTTCGGAGCTGACCGAATGGCTGACCGCCGCCGGCTTCGGCGAAATTCGCATCTACGGCGACTGCCGCCTCCGCGCCCCGAACGAAACAGACGGGCGCATCTATATTTCCTGTATCCGAAAAGAGTGATTTTATGAACGACACATTAGTAAGAGCCATGTCCAAGGACGGCATGGTCAAGGCCAAGGCCGTCTACACCCGTGCGCTCACCGAGCGCGCCCGCCAGATCCACCACACCAGCCCCGTCGCTACCGCGGCGCTCGGCCGTGCGCTCGCCGGCGTCTCCATGATGGGCAATGCCCTCAAGGGCAACGGCGAGAGCGTCACGCTCCAGATCAAGGGCGACGGCCCGCTCGGCACCATCCTCGCCGTCTCCGACGCCGAGGGCAACGTGCGCGGCTATGTGCAGGACGCTTCCGTGGAGCTTCCCCTGCGCGCAGACGGCAAGCTGGACGTCGGCAGCGCCGTCGGCCACAGCGGCACCCTGACCGTTATCAAGGACCTCGGGCTCAAGGAGCCCTACGTCGGCACGGTCGACCTGCTCGGCGGCGAGATCGCCGAGGATCTGGCTGCCTACTTCGTCGAGTCCGAGCAGATCCCCTCGGCCTGCGGTCTCGGCGTGCTGGTCGACCGCGACCGCAGCGTGCTCGCCGCCGGCGGCTATCTCATTCAGCTCCTCCCCGGCGCGGGCGAGGATACCATCGCCAAGGTCGAGGGCGGCATCTACGCCGCGCCCAGCGTGACGAATCAGCTCCGCGACGATCCCGATCCGGCAAACCTCCTGCGCACGGTGCTTTCCGATTTTGACCTCGAGATCCTGGAGACGATGCCCATCGAATACCGCTGCTACTGCTCGCGCGAGCGCACGGAGCGCGCGCTGCTCTCCCTCGGCTCGAAGGAGCTGGAGGACATTCTGCGCGAGCAGGGCAAGGCAGACCTCACCTGCCAGTTCTGCGACCGCATCCACAGCTTCTCCGGTGAGAAGCTGCGACGCATGATCGATGAGCTGAAAAAAATCGGCAAGTAAGGGCGCGCATACCGCGCCCTTCTGCCGGGTCAAAAAAAGTTTCAAAAGTCTTGAAAAAAATTGTTGACACGGCGAGGGGGATTTAGTATAATAACCCTTGCCGTTCGTAAGACGGCTTCGAGTGGGGAGCATAGCTCAGCTGGGAGAGCACCTGCCTTACAAGCAGGGGGTCACAGGTTCGAGCCCTGTTGTTCCCACCAAAATGTGGCCATGTAGTTCAGTTGGTTAGAACGCCGGCCTGTCACGCCGGAGGTCGAGGGT
>ERZ1673699.48-NODE-48-length-164101-cov-46.780458_pt1 | contig 164101 bp, 136 predicted proteins | sample MGYA00580229_ERZ1673699 | MGnify/ENA primary metagenome ERZ1673699 (study PRJEB41218, sample SAMN15661785) | gut metagenome | host: Homo sapiens | place: Canada: London | collected 2015-08-20/2019-03-30 | study: EMG produced TPA metagenomics assembly of... | reverse complement strand
CATCTCCCGTGAAGAGGTGTTGGGTTCGAGTGCTGTGGAGAATGCTCCACCAAAAGACCCGACTCATTCGAGTCGGGTCTTTTTGTTTTGGTGGACGGTACAGGACTCGAACAGGGCGGCCACGCCGCAGGCGGGGCAATCAAAGCCCCAGTGGGGCTTTGATTAGTGCGCGGTTCCCAACGCGTAGGAATGTCTACCGGGATGACTACCGTCTGGTGGCGGACGGTACAGGACGAGAACAGCAATGAATAAAGGCAGGGTATCACCATGGCGGTGGTGCCCTGCCTTTTGCTATTTTTCACAAAGTATGATATACTCGGATTCGTTCAATAAATTGAAATTTGGAAGGTTGAATTATGTGGAATGAATTAGGCATAAGCGGAGGAACCGCAATTGTTATTTTGATTGCGCTGTATTTCGTTATCAAATGGGCAGTGAAAAATGGCATCAAAGAAGCCTACCGTGCTATCACTGGAAAGAAAACCGATGAAGACATCCAAAACGAAAAAGAACTGAAAGAACTTGGATTGGATTCAAAAGATCAATAACTTCCCGTTTGTCGTACTCGTTTCTCGCAGGGTTTGGGGCACCGCACGCCCCAACAAGAGCACTTCGGAAACTCGCAAGAGTTTGAGAAGTGAACTCTGTGCCCCCAACACCCCTCTCCTGAACAACAAAAACCCAGAACTGCAAAGCCGCTCCGGCGGTGCAGTTCTGGGTTTTTGCTGGTCTTATTTACACCACCGGGCAAATTCCTCGTCGGTGCATTTGACGTAGTGGCTGCTCTCCACATGGTGGCTGGTGCCCTCGCCCTCCAAAGGAGAATAGTCCCAGTCGGTTTCTTCGTCAATATATCGCCGCCCATCATCCGGCAGTTCCAGCGGTTCCGCAAGGATGATGGTGCCCCAGCGGTTGACCATCACAAAGGGTGCAATCTCGCAGGGAATGCCCCGGCACTCATCATCATGCCGGACATCGTAGGTATACAGGCCATCCGGGACAGTATCTCTCTTGATGCGGATGCTGGTGAACAACGCAGGCTTTCCGCAAACCGTAATCTCTTCGTAGCGTTCGGTCATTGCATGAAAGGTCATAAGGCGTTCCTCCTTAAATTTCAATGATAAAAGCTCTAAACTTCTCTTTGTAGAAATCCATTGCACTCTGCGGCAGGGAAGTCAGATTCCCTTCGTTGTCGCATCCGGCCAGAAATCCCGGCCCGGCAAGAACATCGGCTCCATCCCACAGCGGACGATTGAGCGGCAGGCCAAGCAGCTTGCCTTCATCATTGCAGACCAGTGTGACCGCTGAACCGGAATCATAGAAGGTCAGGCATTCGATGTTGCCATCTACAAATTTCTGCATAGCTTCAAGAGTGTTGTCCAGCTCAATCTCCTTTGGCAGCTCCATTGGCAGGAGCGCAAGGACTTTGATTTTTTCTTCTTTCATTGTGTACCTCCAAATAAAAACAGGACAGACCACACGGACTGTCCTGCAAAAAGTAAAGGGGAGCATCCGAAGATACTCCCCTAAGTGAATAATTATTTCTTCCTTACCATACAGCGTTTCTTGAAGAATGCGATGCCATAGCAGAGGATGTCATCATAGTCGTCCCGAAAATCTGCCGCATACATCCGGTCATTGATCTGCTGAATGGCAGTATCACAGGCATCCGGCAGAGCATCCAGAGTTTTTGCATACTTGGCTTCAAAAATTGCCACACGACCATTGCGGATGTCCTTTACAATGACATCGCTGCGTCCTTCGCCATGCTCTTTGTTGGATTCTACCACATAGCCAGCACCAGTAAAGATGCCTGCAAGGAAAGCGTGGTAAAAATCTTCCCGATAGTCATGGTAGCTGATGGTCATGCGCAGCAGCTTGGTCATTTCTTTTGTCAGAGCTTCGCTGTTTCCGCTCCAGACTGCATCAAACAACGGGCTGCGGTTCCACGCCTTTGCACTGTCATCAAACCATTTGCTTACAGTGGTTTCAAAAATTTCCCGAATCTCTGCATTGGGAATCGTCAACGCAGAGCAGCCATCCGGCAGCGAATCTGTCAGATCTTTATCCCGAACCTTGGTCAGATAGCCTGTCAGATACAGCACACTCCAAAGATTTTCCTCAGAGGAGTGCAGATAATCGTAGGTCAGGTTTTCTTCAATATGCTGGACAATGGAGCCGCCAGCCATCAGCGTTTCAAGCTTTGTGGTGATATTGTCGCCTGCATAGTCGATGAAAGAACGGATGATGGCGTTATCACTGGTGTTTTTCCAATAGCTTTTCGGCTTCTGTGCTACACCATACTGGAAATCCCGCAGATAACTGATCACGTCCCATGGACAATAAATGTCTGCATCGCCAAAATGATAACCGTCGTACCATGCCTTGATTTCAGCAGACTGCGATTCAAGACCAGCATCTTTCAGCATTTGATCTACATCTGTCTGTGTGAAACCAAAAGATTCGCTCAACCGGGGAGAAAGAATCGTATCCGAAACGAAATTGTTCGTCCCGGTAAAAATGCTTTCTTTGGCAATTTTCAGGCAGCCAGTAACAACAGCAAAGTCGAGGGAGGTGTTGTCTTTGAGCGTGGTGCTCATCATAGCCCGCATCACGTCCAGCATCTGCGAATAATATCCGTTGCTGCTGGCTTTGGCAATGGGAACATCATACTCATCCAGAATGACGACCGCCGACTTTTTGAAATGGATTTCCAGCATCCGGGTCAATAGCAAAAAGCAGCTTTTGGTTTCATCTATGGATGCAGTGCGTCCCAGAATTCGCTTAAAGATGCCTTTGTCATCATCGGAAATAGCAGCGTCATCCAAAAGAAACTGATAATCCTGAAATGCAAATGCCAGCTTCATGCACAGCATTCCATAGGCGCTTTCAAAGGTCAGACCGTCCGTGTCCTTGAAAGAGAAAAATACCACAGGACACTGGTTCATCCATTTTTTGCAAAGTTCTGTATTTTTGGAAATCGCCAATCCCTCAAACATCTGCTTGCTGTCTTTGGTGATGTCCAGAAAATTTGCGAGAGTGCTCATACCAAGTGATTTTCCGAAACGGCGAGGACGAGTAATCAATGTTACTTCAGCGATACCTCCGCTAAGAAGTTCAGAAATCAGATTGGTCTTGTCGATATAATAATACCCGCCTTCTCGAATCTTTTCAAAATTCGAGATTCCAACAGGAAACTGCAAATCTTTCATGCAATGCTCCTTTCCGCTCACAGAGGAGAGCTTTCAGAACTCACTACTGTAAGTGTACCATGAAATATAGAATCATACAAGAATCAAGTGACATCGAAATAGAGCAGTTTTATTATGCTACGTTCAATCTGGTGGCTTTATAGCAGTCAGCGCACATTCCCTCATGGGTGGCTGCAAACTCTGCCGCCTGCATGATGGAGCCATCTTTCAGCTTGACCCTCTTGATAGGCTGGTTGCACCGGGCACAGATGCAGGGCACAGGCGGCTGTTCCTGCTTCTGGCTGGTGGATTTCGGTTTCGGCTGCTTTTGCGGCTCTGATTCCGGCTGCGGTGCAGCATCTTCCGGCAAATCCTCTCCGGCATAAACGTACAGGCCCAGACCAAACATAGCGAGGTTCTTTACCAAGCACCGCATGATAGCTTTATTCACATCGAACATGGAGGCTGCTTCTACGGTGCGCTCTTCCATGCCGACTTTTTCACGGCGGCGAGTCTGCGGATTGTAGTCCCATTTCGGGGTGGAGTAGGTGTAAGGCACAGCTTTCATGGCTTTGTTTGCGCCATCCAGTACAGGCAGCCACATTTCGTGCGAAACGCCCTCTATCGTGACCGAGGTATACACCATGAAGCCGGTGATCGGGTCATAAACATAGGGCAGGCCGTTGAATTTTTTGACTTCGTAGCTGGCAGCAGGATATAGCTTTTTCACCTCTGCCCAGGCATACGCCCAGCTTACATATTTCAGTTCCGTGCTGCCGGACTTTTTGACTTCCAGATGATCTTTGAAGTCAATAGCAAATAATTTTACGAATGGATTTTCCATAAGAATGCCTCCAATTCTGATAAAGAAAAAAGGGCACAACAGCGTCAACTGTTGTGCCCCATGATGTGAAAATTACGGATTGAGCAGAAAATCAATGATGTTTCGATGAATGATTCCGTTTCGGCTTAAATTCATCAAATCACCACTGATAACATACTTAGGATAGTTGTCGTGCAGCCGCTCAAGATTACCGAACTCCTGTTCTTCATCGGCGGGAGTGATCAGGTAAGCAACCTGAATATAGAGCTTTTCATCTCCACGGTAGCAGATAAAATCAATTTCGGTGTCGTCCAGCTTGCCGACCTGAACTTCATAGCCACGGCTCCGCATTTCCAGATATACGATGTTCTCATACAGCTTGTTGCTGTCAAGTTTTTCGCTTTTTTTGATAACATTCCGCAGGCCAAGATCGACTGCATAGTATTTTTCTGTGCTGGACAGGAGTGCTTTTCCTTTGATATCATAGCGGCTTGCATTCAGAAGGATAAAGGCTTCCTTGAAATAATCAACGTAGTTCAGTACGGTAGCAGTGGTTGTCTTGATTCCTTCCGAAACCATGCGTCCACTGATATTACGGGCAGAAAACGGATTGCCGATATTGTCCAGCAGGAATGCAAGGACATTACGTAATGCGGTCTGTTCGCGAATATTGTGGCGCAGCATGATGTCACGGACAATGATAGCCTCGTAAAGATCGTCCAGATAGGTGGTGATTGAATGATCGTCAGGGAGGAAGAAACGCTGCGGAAAACCGCCGTACTTCAAATAGTCTGCGAAGAGCTTTTCATCCGAAGTATAGGTTCCGTTTTCAATGCATTGCTGTTTTGCTTCGGCCAGCGAAAAGGGGAAAATCTGAATCTGGATGTATCGTCCGGAAAGATAGGTTGCCAGTTCGCCGGAAAGCAGCTTGGAATTGGAGCCGGTCAGGTAAATATCACAATCGAAATCGACACGAAGAGAATTGATTGCAATCTGCCAGCGCTCTACCTCCTGAATCTCATCCAGAAGAATATAGATTTTGCCGGTGCAGCCTTCCGCTTTTTCTGCGATGTAGTCGTAAAGCGTTTCTGCAGTACGGGTGTTGCGGAAGCGCATGGACTCAAAATTGGCCTGAATAATGTTCTGTGCGGGAATGTTGCGCTGAAGGAGCACGTCCTTGATCTGACCGAGAAGGACTGTTTTTCCACAGCGCCGGATTCCAACCAGAACTTTGATCAGATCCTGATCGATAAAAGGAATGATCTTATCCAAATAACTTTTGCGCAGAACCATCGTGCATCACCTCATATTCTTATCTTAGCATACAATTATTATTGTGTAAACAGTATTGTGCTTTTCTGTTAAACAAAAATGGCTGCAGCACAAATTTTGTGTGCCTATAGGCGTACAAAAATTATGCTGCATGGATAATGGTAAACCTGCGGCTGCTTACATTTTTGCTGTACCGATTGAAAATATCGGGCTGTTCTTTCTTCAAACGCTGGGAATCCACACGCTTACTTTCGGAGGACACCCAAGACACCTTATAGCCCGGTGCTGTGCCATAGGCGGCATCCTGCATTTGCAGCTTGACCTGTTGCTCGATGGCAGTCTTTTCCTGCTCCAGCTGTTCAATCTGATCAGAAAGCTCCTGCCGCTTATCCAACAGGTCGCGGATGGGATTCAGATCGGCAGTTTTGTTTCGATCATCTGCAGAGTATAGCTGATTGATCTGCTGTGTATCCCCCTCGCTTCCGGTAGGTACAGGCGGAGTTTCGGGCATCACGTTGTATTTCCAGAAGTGCTCTTCTCTGGCAATGAGGTTGTTCAGAACTTCTTTGTCGGTTGTGATCTTGTGGATCACCAGCTCCTTCCCGAAAATCAGAGCAGCAATGTACCAGCAGTCAAAACCGCTGACAGCCAGATAGTGATTGACCTGAGCCATGTAATGTGCAGGGATTTTTCCATCAGCCCATTTGTCCGCAGAAAACGGCGAGACTGTCTTGCACTCCAGCCCGGCCTTCTGTCCAACGATCAGGCGGTCAAAATCTGCCAGAAGCAGCGGATGTTCCTCACTCTGGTAAATGGCATTTGCTCGGCGTACCTTCAGACCGGTGGCCTCGGTGAAGCGTTGTACTACATAATCCTCCAAATCACGACCCTGCCGCATGGCTTCGTTGTCGATATTTTCAATGGTATCGCTGATTTTATCGTGGTACACCTGAAATGCCGAGCGGTAGGGATTCAGGCCAAGGATAGCCCCGGCATCCGTGCCGGTAATGCCGCATTTGCGATAACGGAGCCAATCTTCTTTGGACAGGTTCAAAGTTGAAATCAATCTTTTCATGCACTTTGCATCCTTTCTCTCATAATTGATTCGGTAATGATGAAGTCGTATTCCACCAAGTCTTTCATAATCGTGGAAAAGTCACTGGCCAATGAATGGCAAGAGCCAACCCACAGGTCATAAAGAAAATCCAGAATATTATTTTGCACCCTGAGATGGTTCCAGTAGCGCTCCTCTAGTCTGCCCTCGGATTCCAAAACAATAATGGCGGTGCTGATGGTACTTTTCATCGTAATCTCATAAGCCGTGGTAACGCTGATTTCAGAAGCACTCTTCTCAACGTTGTCAAAAAATTCCGTGAATTCCCTGAAAATGCGGTTATTTACATCATTCATGGCTTGCTCCTTTATGCTGCGGCCAGCACCATCTTGTAAGCCTTGTCGATCATCGGGTTGCCCTCTGCGGTGCGCAGGAACAGGTTCTCGTTATAGTTTTTGGTCTTGCGGAGAGGGTCTGCGTGGGTGGCAAAATCAGAGACTGCGTTGATAAAGCGCCAACCGTTCTTGCCGACCCATTCCAGATCCGGTGCGTTGTAGTAGCGAGCCTTCAGTTCTTCCTGCAGGCGCAGATTATTCTTCCGCTGGCAATCGGACAGGTCCTCAGAAATCGGGAAAAACTCATTGATGAACTCCTGCACCTTGTGATCGGATAAATCGATGCGAGCCAGCTCTTCGCCACGGTTGCCGAGTTCAATCATATAGTTGCTGGCCAGCTGCAGGTTTTCACGGGCATCCTGCACGCGGAGCAGAACATTTTCGGTGTGGCGTGCAGTCCAGCTGCGCTTTGCGGTATTCAGCGCAAGGTTCAGAGTATTCTGGCAGACCACGCGGATTGGAGTCATGGCCACTTTCACACCAGAACTGCCGTCATGACTGTTGAAGATTACAAGATATGGTACTACTTGATCTCCAGCGATAAGATATTTCCTCGGAAGCCTTGCCAGCATCCAGACCTTCTTGCCGCCCTGCAAGGAACCTGCGGTTTCATAGGTGACCCCCTCACCCAGCAGGTCATCCGTGAACTGGAACGCTTCTTCGTTCTGCACAATGCGGTAGCGGTCAGACACCACGCCCAGAACAGCTTCATCCGTGCTGCGGACATTGGCACGATAGCCGGGGATCATAGCACCCGTGCCGGAATAGATGTTGCGGCTTTCCACCTGCCAATCCAGACCAGCCAGCTCCAAGGCTTCACGGCTTGCAGGGGCATCCATAACGATACGGCCAAGACCATGCCAAGGGGTCTCACGGACAGAGAACATCGTTTCAACATTTGCGGGCATAGTAAAATCTCCTTTTCAGTGTACTGTGATCAATTGTTGTTTTCCATTTCTTCAGCGATGCGGACGAGGACTTCCACCAGGACGGTGCCAACCTCTTTGACGATTTCGGACCAAAAGTTCATAATGCTTTCTCCTTTCTGCGCAGCTGCGCTTTAAAATACGATGGTAATAATGATAGTGATGGTGCGGAATAACAAAATGCTCACCTCCAGACATGAAAAAGCCCCTGAGTCTTTCGACTCAGAGGCTTTGGATCATGATTATTATATCTGGGTGAAAAATGGAAATTTATGAATGGCTGTTGCAGAGTGCGCCTTTTAGCGTAGGCTAAAAAAGCACAATGGACACGAGTGCAGACAATCAACTCAGAACTTTTCTTTGATAGAGCGTCCGGAACAAGTGTGCAGCCCGGTACTACGGACAACATTTTAATTTATTGGAAACTGTCTCTAATAGACAAAAAACATTTTGAACGCACAATTTTTCGTTTACTAAAAAACTGAAAAGTGCTATACTTGAAAATAGAAAAAATATAATATTTAATAGAATTTTTCACGCGGGAGGCAAAGACGATGGCAGTATCGTACAATAAGTTGTTCAAGCTGTTGATTGACAAGAAAATGAAGAAGAAAGAGCTGTGCGAACTTGCAGGGGTCAGCATAAGCACCATTGGCAAAATGGGACGTGGAGCGCCTGTTTCCATTGAGATGGTGGAAAAAGTTTGTCTTGCGCTAGGCTGTACGGCTGACGATGTATTGGATTTTATTCCTGATGATTTGGATAAAGAGACAACTGATAGTGTAGAATAAGGATGGTGGCTGAATGGGAAATATAATACAGTATCGGTTGCATCAAGCTGAAAGTCAGGTAGGACTGATGAGACCCGTCATCTATTGTGATGAAAAATACTGCGAAGATCTACACCAGGTTGCATTGAATGAGGAACTTGCGGCACTGCTCATCAAAATCAATCCAGAACGAAGAACTTTGAAGATTGAACGCTGTTTCCAGAAAGTCCTTGCTGATGTTCCGGAAAACAGTTGTATCCGAAATTTTGACGTGCTGTTCAATCCAGCATACAAGATAGATGTACTGCAACTTCTTACAGTTGCGAACCGAAGCAAGGCATTTTCTGTTTTGTGGCCAGGAACTGTGATAGACGGAAAATTGGTTTATGCAGAAGATGGATATGATGACTATAAAGAATACGATATAGAGCAATACGACATAATCTGTGTTGTTTGAGGGAGGATAAAACGGTGAAGTACTCTGACTTGATCAGCTTTAACCCGATTGAGGATGTTATTCAGCTTGTGACAGCGGATGACAGCAATAAGGCACGAGAGTATGTGAAAACATACATAATGTCAGACGCGATGGTACAGAGCTTGAAAAGCCCTGTGCTAGAACAGCTTCAGATGGATGAAGTTGTTGACAACAAGGGTGTCCTCGTTGTGGGTAACTACGGTACTGGTAAATCGCATTTGATGAGTGTTATCTCAGCAATTGCAAAAGATGCTGATAACTTGCAATATCTCCAGAATAAGAAATTTGCTGAAGAAATGGAATGTATTGCAGGTAAATTTGAAGTCCTTCGCATCGAAATCGGCGGAACAAGAATGTCCCTGTATGACGTGATCATGGGATATGTTCAGGATGACTTTGATGAGCGTGGCATTGATTTTGATGTGCCAGAGTATAATAGTGTACGAAGCCCTAAAGCTGTTGTCAAAGATATGATGGCAGCATTTTCGGCAAAATATCCGGATAAAGGCTATCTGATTGTTGTAGATGAGTTCCTTAGCTACTTATCTTCTCGGAATGAACGTGAAATCGTTTTGGATCTGGAATTTTTCCGTGCGCTGGGTGAGATGTGCTCCAAGAGCAAGCTTCGAGTTATCTTTGGCGTACAGGAAAAGATTTTTGACAATCCTCGGTTCAGTTTTGTATCGGATAATTTGAAGCATGTCTCTGATCGTTTTACACAGATGATCATCACCAAAGAGGCAACATCTTATGTTGTGTCTGAGCGTATTTTGAAGAAAACGCCGGAGCAGAAGGCTTTGATCCGTAAGCATCTGGAAAAATTCTCGATGCTTTACACAGGCATGTCTTCCCGGATGGATGAGTTTGTGGACCTGTTCCCAATCCATCCGTCCTACATTGACGTGTTCAACAAAATTTACCTGATAGAAAATCGACATATTCTGAAAAACATCTCGATGACAATCCGCGACATTTTTAACCGTGATGTGCCAGAGAACGAGCCGGGCATCATCTCTTTTGATAATTATTGGCCTGCAATCAAATCCAACGGATTGCTCAAGAGTGACGTAACCATCAACCGTGTTGTTACTGCCAGTGGACAGCTGGAGGATATCATTAACCGTGCATTCCCTAAACCCGCATACAAGCCGCTGGCAATTAAAATTATCTATGCACTGAGTGTCCATCGTCTGACTACGAATGGCCTGGATGTACATTTCGGACTGACGGCAGAGAACTTGAAAGATGATCTTTGCTTGTTCCTGACGATGCCGGAGCAGGATGCGGACTTCTTGCTGGCTCTAATCAAAACTACGTTGAAGGATATTATGACCACGGTATCCGGTCAGTTTATTATCTATAACGATGCTAATAACCAATACTACATTGATGTGGATAAGGTTGTTGACTATGATGAGAAAATCAAACAAAAAGCTTCCATCATGGCAGATGGCGAGCTGAATCGTTATTTTTATCAACTGATTTATAGTTGCCTTGATTGGGACGCAAAGCAGTATGTTCCAGGATTTGAGATTTACCAGCGTGACCTGAACTGGGACAGCCATAACATTTTCCGTGAGGGCTATCTATTCCTTGGTCTGCCGGGAGAGCGCAGTACTGCACAGCCGGAGCGCGATTTCTATATCCATATCATGCCGCCATATAGTACCGGCAGTATTGCGGTGAAAAATCTGGAGGACGAAGTTTACTTTTTCTTCAAATCTACCGCAGAGTTCAAGGAAATTCTGGGAATCTTCTCTGCTGCGAATGCACAGGCGCAGATCAGCGAAGGCAAAGATAAGGATGCGTATCTGAACAAAGCAGCGATGAATCGCAAAAAGCTGATTAAGTATCTGAGTGAAAACAAGAACACCTGTTTTGATATCCAGTATAATGGGCAGAAGCGGCAGATGATCGAAGTGCTTCGCGGACGCTATAACAGGGATATGGATTTTAAGGACACCGTTGATCTGGCGGCTTCCCTGTGTTTGGATGAATATTTCTGCGGAAAATATCCGGATTATCCCACAATGAAAACAAAGGTGACTAGGAAAAATATAGCAGAAAATGTACGGCAGGCGTTTGACTATTTTGCAGGTCGTAAAACGCAGACTGCGACCTTGATGCTCCAGAGTTTTGGTGTTCTGAATGGCGATAAGATTCGACCGGAAGGTTCCAAGTATGCAGCTTACTATATTGACCAGCTGAAACAGCTGCCGCCGCAGGGCGTTATCAATTATTCGGATATCTTTGATGTCAAATACGATGATCAGTACGAAGATAAGCATTTCAAGATCAACTACCTCTTTACACCGATCATCTTCCTGTCCATGGTATATGCGGGCTATGCAACGATGACTCTGCGCAATGGCACTGTTCTGAGTGCATCGAATCTGGATACGGTGCCTCGCATTGGTGCTTTGGACTTGTATGATTTCAAATATCTGGCACGACCTGCACAGATGGCAATGGCAGAGCTGAAAAAGCTCTTTGATGTGCTGGAAATCAATCCGGCTCTGCTGGACAACCCGAATGATCGTGATGAGGGTGTGAAGCAGTTGTTGAAAAAAGCGCAGGAAACGAGCAACTCTGCTGTTCTTGTGAACCAGAAACTGAACAATGGCTTTGAGCTTTGGAATGAACCGCTTGTGGATGCGCAGCATCTGATTGCTATGCAGAAAGCCTGTGCAGCAGTTAAGGATGAATTCAGCAATTATTCCGCTCGGTTCAATACTCCGGCGAAGCTGAATAACTTCACGCTGACCTTTGATGAAATTGATAAGCTGGCGGAGCAGATTGCACTGATCAAGGCGATTGCGGAGTACGTGACTTTCAAAACGGATTGCGCAAACAATGTTTCCTATCTGAGCAACATTGAGTTCATCGACCTTGGCGCAAACTTCAAACAAAAGCTGGAAGCTGCAAAAGATGAGTTCCGTTCTGCGCGCGATAGCATTCTGACCGGTACATCCGGAGATGCTGCTGCACAGAAGGTAAATGCTGCCCTTGAAAAGGTAAAGGAAGAGTACATCGGCATTTATTTTGAGGAACATAAGAAAAAGCGTCTAGATATTGACGATGCAAAGCGACGCGGTAAATTACAGGAGAGCCTTGCACTGACAAATCTGCGAAAGCTGCGCGGCGTTGAAATCCTTTCGGCAGCCAAACTGACAAAGATCGAGCAGGACATGGCAAACCTGAAGGTCTGCTATGAGTTGACCCCGACCGAACTGAAAACAACCCATATCTGTCCTCATTGTGGCTATCACCTTGGTGATCCGGTGCCGAATGTTGCAGGTCAGCTGGATAATCTGGATATTCGGATTGATGATTTGGTGACGGAGTGGACGCAGACTCTGCTGAATACGATTTCTGACCCGATTGTGGCAAGCCAGAAAGAGTACCTGAGTGCAGAACAGCAGAAAGCCATTGATGATTTTATTGCATCTGGTACTTTGCCGAAGCGTGTTGATGACTTCTTCATCAAAGCGATTCAGGCATTGCTGAAGGGCTTTGAACCTGTGGTAGTAGATGCAAAAGATTTGATGGACAAGCTGACGAAGCTGCCGCCGATGGATGAAGCTACCTTCAAACTGAAACTGAATGAGCTGATTGCTGGCTATACCAAAGGCAAAGACGAAGGTAAACTCCGCATTATTGTCAAATAAGATTGTGCAAGTGCCGCTTGCACAATTCAGAAAACGAAAGCGAGGAAACAGCTATGGAACGCAGAAAGCTGACCAAAGAAGATATAGATAAAGTGCGCAACATCGAAGGCTTTCCAATTGGTACAGATGAGGATATCATTGCGCTTTCGGATGCGCCGTTTTATACTGCCTGCCCGAATCCCTTCATCGAGGACTTCATTAAGGAGTATGGTACTCCTTATGATGAGGCAACGGACAATTATCACAGAGAACCATTTGCAGCAGATGTAAGTGAGGGGAAAAACGAACCGATTTATATGGCACATAGCTATCATACAAAAGTTCCGTATAAGGCCATAACTAAATTTATAGAGCATTATACAAATCCAGGGGATTTGGTGTTTGATGGATTTTGTGGAACGGGCATGACAGGTGTTGCTGCAAGGGCACTAGGGGAAAAATCCTTTTATGTTGATGCTTACGAGGATAACAGTAGACATGCAATTGTTAGTGACTTATCCCCGGTGGCAAGTTTTTTGGCGAGCAATTATAACTCATTAATTGATCCTATAAAATTTCAAACAGAAGCAATGGGCATAATTGACGAATGCGAGAAAGAGTTTGAGTGGATGTTTCAGACTGAACATCATATAGATTCCACCGTTGCTCAAGCAACATTGCAAACTCTATCAGGAGAAAAGGCTTACGGTAAAATCAACTATACAGTACTATCAGATGTATTTATCTGCCCTACTTGTGGAAATGAAATTGTATTTTGGAATGCTGCAGTTGACCATGAGAAGGGTAAAGTAACAGATGAATTTGCATGTCCGCATTGTGGAGCCTTGCTAAAAAAGAAGGACTGCAAAAGAGCTAAAGTTAAAGTGTTTGATGATGCTTTGGAAAAGATTGTTGAACAGTCGAAACTTGTGCCGGTTCAAATTAATTACAGTTATGAAGGTAAGCGTTATACTAAAGAACCAGATGAGAATGACTTTGCATTGCTGAATAAAATTGATAGTTTTAAGATACCGTATCCATATCCAATTGCAGCTTTGCCGAAAGGAGATAAAACGACCGATCCATTTGGAGCAGATGTTCGGTATGTGCATCAGTTTTACACGAAAAGGACTCTTGCGGTGCTGGCAGCATTTGCATATAAAGCACGTGGGAAAATATGCCATATTTTAGTTCACTCAGTCGCAATGGTCAATACAAAAATGTATAGATATCGTTGGGCTGGTGGATTTGCTGGTGCTGGTGGTGGCCCACTTTCCGGGACATTATACATACCATCTTTAATTAAAGATATAAATATCTGTAAATCGCTAAGGGACTACGCTAACAAAACGATTAAAGCAAAAAATATTTTGGCAAAATTTCCTGAAACCGGCCTTGTTTCAACTCAGTCAGCAACGGATTTGAGAAATATTCCCGATAGTAGCTGTGATTACATTTTCACTGATCCTCCATTTGGTAATAACTTGATGTACTCTGAACTGAACTTTATTTGGGAAGCGTGGCTTCATGTCGTTACTAATTGTCTGCCTGAAGCGATAATTAACAATACACAGGGAAAACATCTTGTAGAGTATCAATCACTGATGACTAAAGCATTTTCAGAGTTTTTTCGTATATTAAAGCCAAATAGGTGGATGACAGTCGAATTTCATAATTCAAAAAATAGTGTCTGGAATGCAATTCAGACAGCTCTGCAAAGGTCTGGTTTTGTTGTGGCGGATGTAAGAACTATTGATAAGAAACAAGTAAGCTTTAATCAAGGTAAGGGTGCATCGCAAGCCATTAAGCAAGATCTGGTTATTTCTGCATATAAGCCAAGGGATAGTTTCAGACGCGATATTTTAGACAAGGCAGGAACTGCAGAAACAGCATGGGATTTTGTACGCCAACACCTTGCAAATATACCTGTTGTCGTTGTAAAGAATGATCGTATTGAAGTTGTTGCTGAACGTCAGGCGTACCTGCTCTTTGACCGTATGGTTGCCTACCACATTATGCAGGGTATCCCTGTGCCGTTGGATGCTACCGACTTTTACTGTGGCTTGGATGAGAAGTTCCTGAAACGTGATAATATGTACTTCCTGCCGGATCAGGTCAATGAGTACGACACTGCCCGTATTACGACCGAAGTAGAGAATATCCAGTTCGAGCTGTTTGTTACGAATGAGAAGTCTGCTATTTCCTGGCTGTATCAGCAGTTGGATGAGCAGTTCTGTGGCCCGCAGACCTATGCAGAGCTTCAGCCGAAGTTCATGCAGGAAGTCAAGGCCGTGGATAAGTATGAGCAGATGCCAGAGCTTGCTACCATTCTGGAAGAAAACTTCCTGCAAGACGAGAAAGGCCGCTGGTACATCCCGGATGTGACCAAGGAAGGCGATCTGGTCAAGTTGCGCGAGAAGAACCTGTGGAAGGAATTTGAAGGCTACATGAACAGCAAGGGCAAGCTGAAGCTATTCCGTTCGGAGGCCATCCGTGTGGGATTCTCTCGCCTTTGGAAAGAAAAGAACTATAAAGCCATCGTTGATATCGCAGAACGTCTGCCGGAGCAGACCATTCAGGAGGATTCCAACCTGCTGATGTATTATGATATCAGCCTTGGAAGAGTGTAAAGATTTCAAAAAAAGGACAGTAAAATGAGTATAATCAAGTCTTTCTCTGTCGGCGAAGGAGATATGTTTTACATACAACATAATAGTGACAATTTTACAGTAATTGACTGCTGCTATGATGAAGAAGATAGCCGTGACAAACATTTTGAAGAAATAAAAAGTAAATCGGAAAATGTTGGGATAACTCGTTTTATCTCTACCCATCCTGATGAAGATCATATAAAGGGTCTGCCAGAATTCTCTAATACAGTAGGCGTTAGTAATTTTTACTGTGTTCAAAATGAAGCAACAAAGCCAGATGAAACAAATAGCTTCAAAAAATATTGTGAGTTGCGTGATTCGTCAAAGGCGTTCTATCTATATAAAGGATGTTCACGCAAATGGATGAATCAAACAGATGAAACGCGCGGAAGTGCAGGATTGTCTTGCTTATGGCCGATTACATCTGATTCGGACTTCTGCGATGCTTTGCAAGCGGCTAAAGATGGAGAGGCATACAATAATATATCACCTATCATTAAGTATTCGGTAAGTTCGAATATAACGGCATTGTGGATGGGGGATATGGAGCACGACTTTTTGGAGAAAGTCAAGGATAAAATTGAATGGCCCCAAATTGATTTGTTATTTGCTCCTCACCATGGACGTTCATCTGGTCGAGTTTCAACTGATGTTCTGAAAGAATTAGATCCGTTTATTGTTGTAATCGGCGAAGCTCCATCAAAATACCTTGATTATTATCAAGGCTACAATACAATTACACAGAATAGTGCTGGAGATATTGTTTTCAAATGTACTGATTCAAAAGTTCATGTCTATTGTAGCAATGATTCATACAATGTTTCATTTCTTGACAATGAAGAAATGTATGATGTATCACTGGGACATTATTTGGGAACATTTACGCCGAAAGGAGCAGTTTGATGGATATTAAGGTTCCGTTGTACAATGTGTTGAATTTTCTCTTGACAGGATTCGTCTTTATAGGCTGTCTTTTACTGATGCATCCTGATATTGTTGGGAATTTTATTATGAGCGAATATTATAATAGAATTACAGCAATGTCTGAAACGGTTCTTCTTTTATGTGTTATTTCTATTGCCTATGAAATTGGCTTTGTGCTTAATAGAACAGGTTCTGTGATAGTAGAGCCTATACTGAAAAAAACAAAAATAGTTCCTTTCAATGACGATTATGCGCTGTATAATAGAAAAGCTAAAGAATTCTCTATAATGAGCGTATTGTCAAGAGAGTACGCGTTATCGAGGACAAGCGTCTTGCTATTTTTCGCACTGTCAATTATTGCGATGATTTCATGTAAATGGAATCTAATGATAGCTTTTGCTGCATGTGTGCTTGTTTTTGCTTTATCATGCCGTAAACATGCCTCCAAAATTGTTGAGTTGATGGGAGAAAAGTAACAAATGCTAAACACAGGTGATTTCGTTTTTGACACAATAGAAAAAGCAAATGTGCAGGTTTTGGAGAAAATCGAAGCATGGGGCTATGTCTCCTACAGGGTTTTCAACCCGGCAACCGGTCGGGTGTATAAGGCAAATGAGGAACAGCTTAGCTCAACGGGCAGTACTATGCAGTACGATGAAAATTATCTGCGCTATGTTACGCTGCTCTCTAAAATCAAAAACGAAACTGCCGGTGGCTTTCTTTCTTCTCTTGCCAGCGGAATTATTCCCTTGCCGCACCAGCTTCATGTGTTGAACCGTGCAATGGAGACCAACAACATTCGCTATATTCTGGCGGATGAAGTTGGTCTTGGTAAGACGATTGAAGCTGGTATGATCATCCGTGAATTGAAGAGCCGTGGTCTTGTCAGTAGGATTCTCGTTGTTTGCCCGACTGGTCTGGTGACCCAGTGGGCAAGCGAGATGCAGGAAAAGTTCCATGAGAAATTTCAAGTAATTTTGCCATCCGATTATGATACGATTCGCCGCCTGACGGATAATGATGATGTGTATGGTCAGTTCGATCAGGTGATTTCCCCGATGGATTCTATTAAGCCGATTGAAAAACACGCCGGTTGGAGTGAGGAAAAGGTTGAAAAGTACAACGAGGAACGAATCTATGCCATCATCAACAGTGGATGGGATTTGATCATCATAGATGAGGCGCATCGTGTGGCTGGTTCCTCCGGCGAAGTAGCTCGCTATAAGCTTGGAAATTTACTGGCACAGGCAAGCCCATATCTGCTGCTGTTGTCAGCAACACCGCATAATGGCAAAACTGAGCCGTTTTTGCGGCTGATTCGTTTGCTGGATGCGGATGCTTTCCCGAATGCCAAATCTATTGTCCGAGAACAGGTTGCTCCATTCCTGATCCGCACGGAAAAGCGCGAGGCCATTGACAATAATGGTAATCTGCTGTTTAAGAACCGTATCACGCATCTTGTGACGATTTCATGGGACGAACGCAATAATTTGCAGCGGGAACTGTATGAGATGGTCAGCTCCTATGTCGCAAAGACCTATAACAAAGCACTGCGCAATCGCAAGAAAAATATGTGCCTGATCTTCCTGTTGATTATCATGCAGCGCATGGTGACGAGCAGTACGGCGGCCATTCGACAGAGCCTGGAGCGCAGATTAAATGTTCTTCTGGAGCAGCGCACCTGCGTTGGTGATTTAAGGGAAGAAGATTTGGACGAATTGAACATTGAGGATGGTGTTGAGGATGCTCTTGAAGCGATTTCTTTGGATATGGAGTTGGAAATCGAAGAGCTGAAGCAGATTATCTCTCTTGCAAAACAAGCACAGTTCCAGAATCAGGATGCAAAAGTAGAGCCGCTGTTGAATGAGATTGATGCTATTCTGAGTGAGGATCGCACACAAAAGGTTATTATTTTTACAGAATTTGTTGCTACGCAGACTTATTTGCAGGAGCTGCTTGTGAATAGAGGCTATACGGTAACGATTCTAAACGGTGGCATGAGCATTGACGAGCGAAATGCTGCCATGCAGGAGTTTAAGACCAGTACCAGTATTTTTATTTCGACAGATGCCGGTGGCGAAGGTCTGAACTTGCAGTTTGCCAATATTATCATCAACTATGACCTTCCGTGGAACCCAATGAAGATTGAGCAGCGATGTGGTCGTGTTGATCGTATTGGTCAGCAGCGGGATGTACATATTTACAACTTCATTGTGGGCGAAACGGTAGAGAACCGTGTCCGTGAAGTGTTGGAAGAAAAGCTGTCCGTTATTCTGAAAGAGATGGGCGTTGATAAGTATTCCGATGTTCTGGACAGCGAAGTAGCAGAATGTGACTTTACGGATGTATATATGCGCTCCATTGGTCATACTTCACAGGTAGAGAAGAATCTGTACCCAGTTGAGGAAGAGATGAAGCAGCAGCTTACAAATGCGCAGAAATATAAAGATGTGATCCGAGAAGAGAAAGACTTGACAAAACTTGTCGGAACAGAGTCGAATTTCGATGTAGACAGTGCGCTCCGCACAATGCTGACCTATTATGAGTGCTGGCAGGGGCATGACCCGCGTTTGATTGACCGCATCAGCATTGCAGATGAAGAAATCACACAGCATTTGAAGACGGAGTTGGTGCAGGATCGGACGGCACCGCTTATGTCCATCCAGATTGATAACTTCCCCAATGAGGATGGCTATTTTATGCTTTGGGAGTTGTCTATCTCTGAAAAAGAGAGCGGAAAGCGGATTTTACCGATATTTGTCAACAGCGCAATGATATTGCGACCGATGGCAGGAAAGCGTATTATGGATGTTTTCCTCGATGGAAACAGCAAGCTCAGGGTTTCATCTGCGCCGAATGTGGATGCGGAAATTTATTCTAAGCTTGAAAAAAGTTGCATGGATTTTGCCTATGACACATTTGTTGAATTAAAAGAGAAGCAGATGCAGCAGAATGAGGAGAGTTTCAAGAAATATATGTATGCTTTGGAGCTGAGGCAAGAGGCTGCGGAACATATTGGGATTGAGAATATTCGGAGAAGCCGCCTGCAAAAGTTGCAAAAAGAAAAGGCCAACATTGAAGCACAGCACAGGAAAGGCTCACAGGTATATCCAGATTTTAGGTTAATTATGATGGCAAGATTGGAGGCGTAACAGATGTTTGGAGACTATGTGTTTGAAAAAACAGCTGCACAGTATACGAAAAAAATACTGCTTGTTGATGAAGATCATCTGGAAGAAAAAGCGCATTATAGTGCGGTGTTTCAGGCACATGGCTTCAGGACTGTTGTGTATACTGATGATTTGAGCTTCCGGGTTAATAATACAAGCCTTCTAAATGGAGAGGAAAAGCTTGTGATTCTGGTACAGCCGGGTGTTTATGTGCCATATGATATTCGGAAAAAATGCCGGGAGGAAGAAATTTCGTTCGAGACATTATTTCCAAAGTTGAATAGCGTAGTTTTGCGAGAAAGCAATAATCTGGATTTGGATCTTCTTACCCTGGCATATCAGAGTGATTTTGAGGAATACCATGAACGGAAACAGACGGAAAAGTTTCTTGGTCTCAAAATGTATGCTCGCGAAAATGTAGAGTCATATTTGAAAGATTTATATGATTGTGTACTGAATCAATCAAAAAAAGTCAAAGATTATAAGGTATGGTTCGATCTCGCAGAGAAAAAAGCGCAAATTGACGTAATGGCTGTAGAACACAATGTAGAAATTGACACGTCGGAGTTAAATCGGATATTTTGCGCCTATGCTATGAAATATTTTGGAAAGTTGTCTTCAGAGATCAACCTGAAATCCCCGGTCCTGGTAAGCAATGCAATGGACTATATCCATGACCATAGCGAAAAAGCAGCAATTATTGTAATGGATGGTATGTCGGAATTTGACTGGACGATATTAAAAAGATCGTTTACAGGAATTTGCTATTGCCAAAGTGCAGCCTTTGCTATGATTCCGTCTACAACGTCTATTTCTCGCCAATGCCTACTGAGTGGGAAGTATCCCAGTCAGCTGATTGAACCGTGGAAACAAAGTAAGGAAAAGAATGAATTTTACGAATGCGCAAGAAAATATGGCTATAAGGACAATCAAATAGACTATGAACGAGGATATGATGCAAGTTTTTCGGCATTTGTAAAGTGTGGTGCTGTCATTATTCTTGATATTGACGAACTGGTTCATGCACAGTATCAGGGACGTGTTGGAATGTTGAATGATGATATAGTGCTGATGAAACAAAATAAGCTTGCAGGGCTGACAAAAAGATTGTTGAAGGAAGGCTTTGATGTCTATATTACAGCTGATCATGGAAATACGCCTTGTACTGGATTGGGACGATTGACTGGATCAGGAGTTGAAGTTGAAACGAGAAGCCATAAAATGGTAGTCTTGAAGAATTTTGCAAATAAAGACAGTTTGATAGAACGATATGGCCTTTTAGAATATCCAAAATACTATTTGCCCAAGGATTATGACTATCTAATCTGTGATGTGGGGGATTCTTTGGATATCAAAGGTGAAAATGTAATGACGCATGGCGGGATTTCGCTTGACGAAGTGGTGGTTCCGTTCATAATCGCGAGGACGGAGGATTATCATGGCTAAAATGGTTGGGTTGTCAAGGAAATTGAAATTGCCTTGGTTGAAATATACGGTTGACTTAGTGGCAGACGGAACATCGGAATCAGAGATTAAAGATAAACTCAATGAGTATTTGAGCTATGAGATTGAAAGCCCAACGGTTCTTCGTAAGACCAGAGAGATTTTGATGAACATCTGGGTTTATGATAATCCATACAGCTCCTGCTTAAAGAGCGAGGCAGTACAGCTGATAGAAAAATACCCGGAATATGCGGTGAATATCAACTGGTGCATGATGTTGGCAGCATATCCGGTGTTTCTTGATATGTGCAAATTGATTGGTAAAATGTCGGAATTTCAGGATGAAATTACGCTTGCCCAGCTGAAGCAAAAGTTATTTGATGAGTGGGGAGAAAGAACAACTTTATACCATTCGATTGATAAATTGATTGCAACACTGAAGGAATTTGATGTGCTGCGTTGCGAAAAGCCGGGAAAGTATTATATTAACAGAATGGTAGTAAATAATGAACAAATCAGTGCATTTATGGCATATGCAGTGATGAATATTGATGACAGTGGATACTACTCTTTTCAAGAATTGAATGATTCAGTATACCTGTTTCCATTTGAATATCATGTTGAAAAGGAAGCTGTTGTTTCGGATGGTAGATTTTCAATCAGTACATTTGGTGGTGAGATTTCGATTTCTCTAACCTAAAATTGAGATATGAGATTAAAGATTCCGAGAAAGAGAAGCTTGTGGTACGATTTCAGAAAAGCTTAATAGGAATATCTACCAGGATGGTAATTATACCAAGAAGAGACCATTGATGTGAACGCCGATAATTGACTGCGGGTGACGTGCATGATGAAAATAGTGAGAAATATGATCCGGTGTAAAAAGTGCAGGGACGTTATTGAAAGCTGCACTGTGCATGATTTCAAATTTTGTTCTTGCGGATCGTGTGCAGTCGATGGCGGGCATGAGTATCTCCGTAGGTGTGGAAACCCGGAAGACTGGGAAGAATTATCTGAAACGCAAAGTGTAGATGATTGAAAATTAAGTTGAACACGATCTTTGAAGCAGAAGCTCAGCGGCAAGCAAAAAGCTCTTGACCTTTAATAAAGAGGCCAAGAGCTTTTTATATCTTGTTTTGGAACATAAAAGAAGGTACAATGGTAATGCAACTGTGAAAGACCAATTTGGGCTTATAAAACAAAAAATTCTGCTTTGGAAGTGTTTGGATTTGTATGACATAGATGTATTTTAAAGGTGTCGTTTGTATAGGACCATTTTATTCTTTGAATTATCACTACACTTTTCCGCTTATATTAAAGAAGGTAAGCCGGTAATACTTGACGTATGATATAACATTTGCTACAATAAAATTGAGGACAAATGTTATACTTGCGGGAGGTGCCCGATGAACACAGTCTTTGAGATTCGTTCAGCTTTACAATGGAGCCAGTCGAAGTTGGCGGATAAAATCGGGGTATCTTTTGCAACCGTAAACCGCTGGGAAAATGAAAAATCTACGCCGAATCGTCTTGCACAGGAGAAAATGCTTGCGATTTGCGAAGAACATCATATCATGTTGGCTGAAATTATACACGATGCTATTATCGGAGATGCTGCAGAAATCTCTGCTATGCATCCGGATAAAATGGTTTTATACCATGGCTCCAAATCAGGCATTCAGGGGAAAATCAAACCAGCCAGCCGTGACCGCTGTGACTTCGGAGCTGGATTTTATATGGGAACTGATCCGCTCCAGCCGCTTACGCTGATCTGTGACTATGAGCAATCTGTTTTTTATATTTTATCGGTTGATCTTCATAGCTTAAAAACTTTGGATGTTCCGGCTGATATTGAATGGGCTATGCTGGTAGCATATCATCGTGGTAGAATGGAAGCCGCACGAGGAACGAAGTTCTTCCAGAAGTATCAGGAGCTGGATAAAGGCTATGACATGGTGATTGGCAGCATTGCAAATGATAGAATGTTCTATGTTCTGGATAGCTTTTTTGAAGGAACGATTACCGATACGGCATTGGTGAAAAGTCTGTCTGCTCTGAAACTTGGACGTCAGTATGTTGCTATTACGCAGAAAGCCTGTGATGCGGTCAAGATTGAGCGTGAAGTCCAATTGCTTTGGATGGAACGGCAGGCACTGAAGAAGTCCAGCGAGCAGAACCGTAGCAATGGCATTGCATTTGCAAACCAAATCTGCAAAGAGTATCGTAGAGAAGGCCGCTTTTTTGATGAAATCCTTGATGGTGCAAAGCAGAGAAGGTGAAGCGTTATGGATCTGATTCAATTGAAACTATGCGATATTCAGGGCCGCTTGTTTGAGCTTTCTTTGCAAGCAGGCTATGACAGCGAGGATTTCATGAAGCGGTTCATGCGCTCTAAGGTTGCCCGTGATCTTGATTCAGAGTACAACCGGATGCAGTGGGCGGGAGAAGAATATCTTCTGGAGGAATTTGCAGACGAGTGCCCTCAGACGCAAAAGGGCAATGCCCGGTATGATAGAGAAGTAATGTATTGGACAGGCTACCTTTACCGTTATTGGCATATTCTGACCAACGAACCCAGCAGGGAGATTTATGCGCAGGCTCCGGCGAAGACCATGAACACAAACTATCTGATGTTCCACACCATGGCTCCAGAGCTGGCAATTGAAGACTTGAAAGAACTGCACCAACAAAAGAAACAATCTAAAAAACAAAAATCGAGAAAACCAGAACAGCAGATTTAGTGCCAGGTAAAAACTGCCATTTGTAGCAGATCTGTAGCAAATCGAGCCTATTTAACGAATTATCGTTCTAAAAAACGAAAAGTCATTATGCATCACACGCAGGGGGTCTGGGGTTCGAGTCCCTAATTCTCCACCACAAAAATCCTCAGACATTTGTCTGGGGATTTTTTGTTTGTGGGGGGAGAGGCACAGGACGAGAACAGGGCGCGCGAGCAATCCGATACAATAGTAAAAGGCAGGATACCACCATCATGGTGATACCCTGCCTTTGTTGTTGTACGACCGTTCGGACTTGCACTGGCGGGGGAAGATACTCCGGCAGGCCGTGCTTTCGAGTCCTGTACCGTCCACGGCAGCCGAACCTTCAAATCGTTTGCAGCACAGCAATACAGAGTTCCAGCGCTTTCCGCAAAGAACCCTTTCCCCAATCTCTCTCATCATGCGCATAAATATTCGCAAGAGAGTCGGCAGTGTAGAGAATCTGGCCAAAGACGGCACCACGTTTCTGGGCACAGGCAGCCAATGCGGCACACTCCATTTCAACTGTGGAACAGCCCTCGGATTTGCGATATTCTACCATATCTCGTGTTTCTCGAAAAAAACCGTCCGTTGTCCATGTAACACACTCCTGGAACGGAATGTTCTGCACAAGAAGAGTATGCTCGATGGCATCCCGGATATTTTTGTTAAGCTCTATATAGCGGGATGCCGGAAGATAATGATAAGAGGTTCCCTCGTCTCGTAACGCCTTTACCGGAATGAGAAATTCGTTTTCGGCCAAATCGGTCAGAACACCGCAAGAACCAGTCGAAATGATTTTCTTACAACCGCAGGAGATGAGGAAGTCCATCAGTTGTGCTGCCGCAGGTGCGCCCAGCGGGGCAGCGCAAAGGCAAAATTTCATGCCATCCTGCTTTACGATGTAAACAGGATAGTTCCGGGTTATGGTTTCAAAAGTTTCAGCAACGGTGGCTTCTGCCTCGAAAGCATAATCATCAACCGCGTCTCCAAGAAAGGCATAGACGCATTTTTCGGGAAGTTTCAGCTGTTCTGCACCATGATTTGGCCTTATGACTTCTTCCGAGTTGGAATCGTACTCTAAAATAGGCAGTTCGTGTTTTTGAATCATCTTGGCTCTTTCAATCCTTTCAGGAAAACGTAGAGGACAAGAACCGTCCCGTGGCCACAAATTTTCAATTCTTGAAAATTTTCTGCCCCTTGGGACAGCTTCTTGTTGGGGCGTGGGGGGCAAACCCTGCTGGGAACGAGTACGGCAAACTGGAATTTGACTAATCCTACATGTGCATCATATTACACTCATGTAATTATCCTCTACATAAACAGCTTTTCCATCAGCAAGCTTAATCTCATCTTTGCCGTTCGGTAATACTGTTGTTTCAGAACCATTCCAATGGGGGATAATAGGATTGTCAATAATATGTAATCCATCTGTTAAATTTCCCGCCGCATACATACTTCCTGCACTGATTCCGACATATATAAGTCCGTTTTTAATTGCATTATTAAGTATTCTATCAAAACCAGTTCTAGACATTTCACGACAAAGCACAGATACATCACCACCACTGACAAAAACAGCATCAAATTGGTTTAATTCTTCAAAAGTTAATAGCCTTGTAAGCATAAACGGGGTTGTAACATACGAAGAATAGGTTCTTTGATAGTCTTTTGAAAGAATTAATTCCAGATTGTACACTAATATATTTTCGTACTGAATTCCCATTAGAAAGAGTTCATGAAAACATATTGCAAGCGACTCTCTTGCACCATCTGTTTCAATGCCAGCTGTTGGAATATAAAGCACTTTCACATCCTTCGGACACTTTCCAATAATATCAAAGAATTTCTCTTTCATCTTATCGGTCAACCCTGCAGATGTAAGAAATAGATGTTTTCCATTCATATTCTTTTACCTCGTCAAACTCCGATTTGTTGAACTAAGCCGAGTATATCATACTCTGTGAAAAATAGCAAAAGGCAGGGTGCCATCGCTCAGGCCTGCACTGGCGGGGGAAGATACTCCGGCAGGCCGTGCTTTTTTGGTAGACATTCCTACGGGTCCAGGAACCGCGGGCTAAGCAACAGCCCAACGGGCTGATTGCTTACTCTGCCGACTGGCGTCGTCAGAGCCGCCCTGTTCAAGTCCTGTACCGTCCTGCTCTGACATGAGACAGCGGCAGACGCAACAAAAAAGCCCCTAACTTTCGTTAGAGGCTTTCGTTTGGTGGAGCATTCTCCACAGCACTCGAACCCAAAACCTCTTCACGGGAGATGGTTTTGGCATCATCCATGAAGTTGAAATTGAGTACGACCCGGTCATCAAAGACGTAGACCGAGTTGACAAAGGTATCAATGATCTGCCGCTGGTGCTCCGTACTGCCCACGTCACCCTTGCGGAATTTTTCAAACCAGAACCGCATCCATTCGCGGGTCAGGACGGGCTTTTTCAGCTCTTCTTCCAGAATGCTGGTGTTCAGAGCTTCTTTCCGGGCTTCCAGTTCGTCCAGCCGCTGCTTGGTGGTCGGGGTCAGGATGCCCTGTTCAATGGCTTCCAGAAGATTTGCCAGCCGCTTCTCTGTATCCCGGAGCTGGTCTTTCAGGACAGGCAGCCGGGTGTTCTCCTGCTGCTGGGCTTCCATAATTAAATCTATCAGCCGTTCGATGATTTCATCGCTGAAAATCACCTTGATGGCAGTCTCCACCACGAACCGTTCCAACGGCTCTTTGCGGATGGCTTTCAGATCGCAGTGCGCCTTGCCGTGGCGTTTGGCTTTGCCGCACTTGTAGTAATAGTAGGTGTTTCCCATGTGGCTTGTGCCGCTTTCGCCGCCCATGAGCGTACCGCACTTGCCGCAGAACAGCTTGGTGGTCAGCAGATAGCTCACATCCTCTTTTGCGGGGCGACCGTGGGCAATCTTGTTCTGCTCGAAACGCTGCTGCACCCGGTCGAACAAATCCTGGTCAACAATAGCCGGAATGCCGCCCGGCGTCACAATGTCCTTGTAGCGGTATTCGCCGATGTAGCGGCGGTTGCGGAAGATCTGGAAGAAGCTGTTCTTTACGAACGGCTTCCCGGTGCGGGTACGCAGGCCGCGCTCATTCAGGGATGCTGCAATCTTCTCAGCCGGTTCGCCGTCGGCGTACCGGGTGAAGATCTCCTGCACAATGGGAGCCGTTTCCGGGTCGATATGGTACAGCCTGTCCTCCTTGCCGATGGTGAAGCCCAGCGGCACCACACCGCCGTTGTACTTGCACTGGAGGGCATTTTCGCGCTCACCGCGCGCCACTTTCAGGGCGAGTTCGGCGGAATAGTATTCCGCCATGCCAATCAGCATACTCTCCACCATAATGCCTTCAGGCCCCTGCGAGATGGGTTCCATGGCAGACACCAGATGGACACCGTTCTTCTCCAGCTGGTACTTGTAGTTCACGGCATCGTAGCGGTTCCGGGCAAAGCGGTCGAGTTTCCAGACCAGAACCACATCGAAGATTTTCTTTGCGCTGTCCTTGATCATCCTCTGGAAGTCTGGGCGGTCATCCGTTTTGGCAGAGTAGGCACGGTCAATGTAGGTGCCGACCACGGTGATTCCGTTCTTCTCGGCGTAGTCCTTGCAGTCGCGCAGCTGTCCTTCAATGGACGCTTCGCGCTGGTTGTCGCTGGAATAGCGAGCGTAGATCACAGCGGTCATGGTTGCACCTCCTTGGCGTGTATTCGACTTGCCTTTATAGTATCGGGTCAAGCGCAGCTTGTCAACAATCTGCGAGCAGATTGAAATGTGAAAATTGCGAAACGCAGCGAAAAAGGTGAGAGCAAGAATCGTCCCGTGGCCACAAATTTTCAATTCTTGAAAATTCTTGCCCCTTTGGGACAGCTTCTTGTTGGGGCGTGCCTGCCCCAAACCCTGCTAGGAACGAGTACAGCAAACTGGAATTTCACTTACTTAGATAATGGCAATGTCAATTTTCCTGATAATAAAAAATACAGCAGAAGTAAACCAACTATAATTAGAATACCGCCAACCACTTTAATGCCAATTCGATTAACCTTGTTATTTTTTATAATTTTATTTGCAAAAACCAATAGTAGCGCACCAACTACTATAATAAAAACAGATATTAACGGATACATGAGTTTTCTCCTTTCAAATTCCGAGTTGTTGAACTAAGCCGAGTATATCATACTCTCCAATGAAAGAACACCCCGATATAGTGAAATTTTGCCATTTTTCTGCGTACGTGCGTACACGCTCCGCAGGGATTCTAAGGGGCTTGGCCCCTTGGCACACAGACTTTGGCACAAAGTCTAGTGTGTTACACCTTGTCAGAGGTGTACAGGCTCCCGGTACGCACGTACGCAGCGACTACTCCCAAACGCGCCATATAGGGGGACGACCAAGTTCGCACAAAGCGAACTTGATTCCGCAAAGCAAAAGGCAGGATACCACTATCATAGTGATACCCTGCCTTTACTCGTTCCTGTCCACTGTTCCGAGTAGTGCCTTCTCAGAACTTCCTGTAAACAAAAAACGTACCCGAACCCTTTCTCATAGAGAATCGGGTTCGAGTACGAACTGTATGGTGGACGGTACAGGACTCGAACCTGTGACCTCCTGCACGTCAAGCAGATGCTCTACCAGCTGAGCTAACCGTCCAGATTGGCTGTGCCGCAATCGGCTTGATTATGTTATCATATTCTCCGCAAAAAAGCAAGTCTTTTTTGAAATTTTCTGCAAACTTTTTTGCGGCAGGGCGGGAGGTGCCGAAATTTCTGCGGCCTGGCGTGGAACTTGGCCGACGCAGGGCGGCAGGGGAGCCGTTTTGCCAAACGTGCTGAGGGACTGCGCAAAAAAAGCCCGGCCGGAGGCTGTACGGGCAGCGCTCCGGCCGGGCGGAAAACGGAAATGAGAGATCAGGCGGGGAGAGGCTTACAGGGCGAAGTAACGCTTTGCGTTGTCGAAGCAGATGCCCTTGACGATCTTCTCCAGAGCCTTCTCGTCGTTGGGATACTCGCCATCTTCGACCCACTGGCCGATGATGTTGCACAGGATGCGGCGGAAGTAGTCGTGGCGGGTGTAGCTCAGGAAGCTGCGGCTGTCGGTCAGCATACCGACGAAGTTGCCCAGCAGGCCCAGGCTGGCCAGACGGGTCATCTGCTCTTCCATGCCGATCTTGTGGTCGTTGAACCACCAGGCGGAACCGTGCTGGATCTTGCCCGGAACCTCGCTGTTCTGGAAGCAGCCCAGAATGGTGCCGATCTGGGCGTCATCGCCGGGGTTCAGGCTGTAGATGATGGTCTTGGGGCACTCGTCGGTGTCGTTCAGAGCGCTCAGCAGGCTTGCGATCTCGCCGCCGCAGGTGGCAGTGTTGATCATGTCGAAACCGGTGTCGGGGCCCAGCAGGCTGTTCATCTTGCGGTTGACGCCGCGCAGGCAGTTGTAGTGGATCTGCATGGCAACGTTCAGGCGGTGATACTGCTTGCCCAGGTGGATCAGGATGTAGGTCTGATACTTCTCAACCTCTTCCGCAGTCACAGCCTCGCCGGCCATGGCCTTCTGGTAGATGGCGTTGACCTCTTCCTTGGTGGCCTCACGATAAGGCACATAGTCCAGGCCGTGGTCGGTAGCGCGGCAGCCCATCTCGACGAAGAACTCGATGCGCTTGGTCAGAGCATCGCAGACGCAGTCGATGCAGGCCAGCTTCTCCTTGCCGACGACCTCAGCCAGCTTGCCCATGTACTCGACGAAGCCGGGCTTCTGGATGTTGAGGGCCTTGTCGGGGCGGAAGGAAGGAGCCACGGTGAACTTGATGGTGGGGTCTTCCTTGATCTTCTTGTGCCACTCCAGATCGTCGATGGGGTCATCGGTGGTGCCGATGAAAGCGACGTTGGACTGCTCGATCAGGCCGCGGACGGTCAGCTTGGGGTCGTGCTGCAGCTTGTCGTTGCACAGATTCCAGACTTCCTCAGCGGTGTCGCCGTTCAGGACGCCCTCATAGCCGAAGAAGTGGTGCAGCTCCAGGTTGGTCCAGTGGTACATCGGGTTGCCGATGGCCATGGGCAGAGCTTCTGCGAACTTCTGGAAGCGCTCGCGGTCGGGCTTGTCCCCGGTGATGTACTCTTCCGGCACACCGTTGGAGCGCATCACGCGCCACTTGTAGTGGTCGCCGAAGTAGCTGCCGTCCGGGTTGCGGCCGCCCAGCCAGACCTGAGCGATGTTGTCGAAGCGGCGGTTCTCATAGATCTCGCGGGGCGGGATGTGGCAGTGATAGTCGCAGATGGGCATATCCTCTGCATAGTCGTGATACAGATGCTGAGCCGTGGCAGACTGGAGCATGAATTCCTTATCCATAAATGCTTTCATGGGTCGAACTCCTTTTCTGATTCGTTCATCGGATAGATAAAACAGTCGGGTTTGCGCCTGCCTGTGCGGGCAAGCTGCGCCTGCTTTTAGTATACCGAAAAATGCCGATGTATACAACTGAAAAACTGCCAAATTTTAAGACTTTTCCTTGTGAAAACCGCTGGAAATTATAAAAATGACCTGTTTTTGGGCAAAAATCTAGCAAAAAGTACTTGACTTATTTGTATACAACAGCATAAAATAGAGAAGAGAAGGGGAGGGCACACGGCCCTCTCAGGCGAAGCAAAGCAACCGCAAAGCAAACTTAAAAGGAGAACACAGACATGGAAACTTTGAATTACAAGGTTCTTGAGCAGACGGGCTATCACGGCTACATCCTGAAGGATGCACCGGTCAAGGTCATGCAGTTCGGCGAGGGCAACTTCCTGCGCGCATTCGTGGATTACTTCTATGATATCGCGAACGAAAAAGCAGGCTACAACGGCAAAGTCAAGCTGGTGCAGCCCATCGGCAACTTCCCCCAGATGGCCGACTGGATCAACGAGCAGGAGGGTCTGTACACCCTGTATCTGCGCGGCAGTGAGAAGGGCCAGAAGGTCGATGCCAAGCGTGTGATCTCCTGCGTGTCCGACTGCGTCTGCCCCTATGTGGACAACAAGTGGGACGAAGTGCTGGCTCTGGCCCGCTCGGCAGATCTGGAGACTGTTGTATCCAACACCACTGAGGCTGGCATCGCCTACACCCAGGGCGACAGCGCATTCGACCAGGTGCCCCCCAACAGCTTCCCCGCAAAGCTGACCCGTGTGCTGTATGAGCGCTACAAGGCGTTCCAGGGCGCTGCCGACAAGGGCCTGGTCATCCTGAGCTGCGAGCTGATCGACAACAACGGCAAAGAGCTGAAGAAGTGCTGCAACAACTACGCCAAGGACTGGAATCTGGAAGCAGAGTTCATCGACTGGATGAACGAGGCCAACACCTTCTGCTCCACTCTGGTGGACCGCATCGTTCCGGGCCGTATCCGTGACCAGAAGGAGCTGGCTGCTCTGGAAGAGGCCAACGGCTACCACGATACCGTTCTGGACGTCGGCGAAGTCTTCGGCGTCTGGGTCATCGAGGGCCCCGCAGGTCTGGAGGACAAGCTCCCGTTCAAGAAGGCCGGCGTCAACGTCATGGTCGTGCCCGATGTCACCCCGTACAAGAAGCGCAAGGTCCGCATCCTGAACGGTGCCCACACCGGCTTCGTCCTGGGCGCATACCTGGCTGGCTTTGACATCGTGCGTGACTGCATGCACAACGACACCATCCGCGGCTTCATGAACAAGATGCTGCACGAGGAAGTCATTCCCACCCTGCCGCTGGACAAGAAGGATCTGGAAGACTTCGCATCCGCTGTGCAGGACCGCTTCAACAACCCGTTCATCAACCACGAGCTGATGAGCATCTCCCTGAACTCCACCTCCAAGTGGAAGGCCCGCAACATGCCGTCCTTCCTGAGCTACATCGAGGAGCAGAAGCAGCTGCCCAAGTGCCTGACCATGAGCCTGGCCGCTTACATCGCCTTCTACTCCAACGACATCCAGGAGCGCACCGCAGACGGTCTGATCTGCAAGCGCCCGGCCGGCAACACCTATAAGATCCAGGATGACGCATGGGCGCTGGACTTCTACTTTGCACACAAGGACGATACCGCTGCTGAGCTGGTGCATGCAGTCCTGACCAACACCCAGATGTGGGATCAGGACCTGACCAAGATCGAGGGTCTGGAGGCCGCTGTTCTGGCAGATCTGGAGCTGATCCGCACCCAGGGTGCCGAGGCTGCTTACAAGAGCTGCCTGTAAGCTGAAGGAAAACTTCCCCCAAGGGGGAAGGCCTATAAGGAGAGTTATTATGCCGCAGGCAATTCATATCAGCCCCATCGACAATGTTGTGGTCGCGCTGCACCCCATCGCCAAGGGCACGCTGGTGGAGGTGGACGGCCTGTCCGTCACCGCGCTGGAAGACATCCCGCAGGGCCATAAGATGGCCGTGAAGCCCATCCGGAACGGCGAGAACGTCATCAAGTACGGCTTCCCCATCGGCCATGCCACTGCAGATGCCGAGCCGGGCACCTGGATGCACACCCACAACGTTCACACCAACCTGTCCGGTGAGGTGGAGTACAGCTACAACCCCGCACCGGATCTGGCTCCGCTGCCCAAGACGGCCCCGGAGACCTTTATGGGCTTCCGCCGCAAGGACGGCCGCGCTGCCATCCGCAACGAGATCTGGATCATCCCCACCGTCGGCTGTGTCAACGACATCGCCAAGAAGATGGTCGCCGATAACCAGGACCTCGTCACCGGCAGCATCGAGGGTCTGTACACCTTCACCCATCCGTTTGGCTGCAGCCAGACCGGCCACGACCATGCCCAGACCCGCAAGCTGCTGGCTGCGCTGGTCCGCCACCCGAACGCCGCTGCGGTCCTCGTGCTCCATCTGGGCTGCGAGAACCTGCAGCACGACCAGTTCGTCGAAGAGCTGGGCGAGTATGACCACGACCGCGTCAAGTTCCTGACCTGCCAGGACGTGGACGACGAGTTCGCCGCCGCCCGCAGCATCCTGAAGGAGCTGGCGGCTTACGCCGGTCAGTTCCAGCGCGAGCCCATCCCGGTGAGCGAGCTGGTCGTGGGCATGAAGTGCGGCGGTTCGGACGGCCTGTCCGGCATCACCGCCAACCCCACCATCGGCCGCTTCTCCGATATGCTGGGCCAGCGCGGCGGTTCCACCGTCCTGACCGAGGTGCCGGAAATGTTCGGTGCCGAGGGCTTCCTGATGGACCGCTGCATCAACCACGACGTCTTCGTCAAGGCGGAGAAGATGATCAACGGCTTCAAGGAGTACTTCATCAGCCACAATGAGGTCGTCTACGACAACCCCTCTCCGGGCAACAAGCAGGGCGGCATCACCACGCTGGAAGACAAGAGCTGCGGCTGCGTCCAGAAGGGCGGCACGGCCCCCATCATGGACGTGATCGGCTACGGCGACCCGGTGGTCACCAAGGGCCTGAACATGCTCTACGGCCCCGGCAACGATCTGGTGTCTGCCACGGCCATGACGGCCGCAGGTGCCCACCTGATCCTGTTCTCCACCGGCCGCGGCACGCCGTTCTCGGCTCCGGCTCCCACCCTGAAGATCTCCACCAACACTCCGCTGGCAGAGAAGAAGTCGGGCTGGATCGACTACAACACCGGTGTCATCGCAGACGGCGAAAAGACCATCGACGAGACCGCACAGGGCCTGCTGGATCTGGTCATCCGCGTTGCAAGCGGCGAGCAGACCAAGGCCGAGAAGCACGGCTTCCGCGAGATCTCCATCTTTAAGGACGGCGTCGTGTTATAAATACAAAAGGCTGCTGTGCGTTTGTTTTGCGCACGGCGGCCTTTTTGTAAAATACAGGAAGGATGTGTTGTTATGGCAGTAAATACAACCGGAATGCTCTTGATCACACTGCTGGTTTATGCAGCGATCATCTACGGCGCAGTTTGGCTTGTAAAATACTTCATCCGGTATGGCGTTGATTACTATTTCAAAAAACTGGCAGAAAGCCAGAAAAATAGGGAGGACTTAAAATGAATCAGATCACGACTCAGTATGTTACCGAAGGCGGTGCCTGCTACGAGCAGTACGTCATCACCGACCCCGCTGCCAAGACGGCCCTGACCATCACCCCGGAGCGCGGCGGCATGATCACCGGCTTCACGCTGGACGGCGACGAGTACATCTGGACCCGCCGCCCCAACTTCAGCGAGTGCAACCGCCCCCGGTTCGGTGTGCCGGTGCTCTTCCCCAGCTGCGGTAACCCGGACGGCGGCGTCCATCTGTTCGACGGAAAAGCCTACCCCATGGAGTGCCACGGCTTCGCCGACCTGTGCGCCTGGGAGGTGGAGAGTGTCGGACCCGACGGCGTGACGCTGATCCTGGAGTCCACCCCGCTGACCAAGTTCCTCTACCCGTTTGATTTCACCCTGCTGGTGAACTACGACCTGAACGGCACCACCGCTTCCATCAGCATGACCGTCATCAACGAGGGCGACGTCCCGATGCCCTTCAGCTTCGGCTATCACCCCTATTTTACGGCTTCCGCTCTGGAGAATGTGGATTTTGACATCCGGTGCAAGACCTGCTCCGAGAACGCCAAGGGCGAGCAGCCCGCCGCTCCGGAGAAGATCACCCTGACCCGCAAGGAAGGCACCGACAATACCATCCGCCTGATGACGGGCGTGGAGTTCCCGATGAGCTTCACCGACAAGGGCAACGGCCACAAGGTCACGGTGGACGCCGACGATAGCTTCAACAACGGTGTGCTCTGGCAGCAGGACGCGGAGAGCTTCGTCTGCATGGAGCCTTGGAACGGCTGGGCCAACAGCGTCAACGAAGAAGGAAAGCACGAGGTCCTGGAGCCGGATGAGGCCCTGACCAGCGAGTGGACCATTACCATCGAGAAAGTCTGATAAAAAGCAAAAAAGAAGCTCCACGGTGCGACTGCACTGTGGAGCTTCTTTTTTGTTTACATCTTACTGCTCCGGAGCGGTGAAGCTGATGGGGGTAGCACCTGCTGCGGCGTCAGCGCTCAGCAGGGAGATGGGAGCGACCTCGTAGCTCAGAGTGTCGAAGCTCTGGGTGGTGCCGTCCTCGGTGGTGAACTCCAGGACGTACTTTGCGGACTGGTCAGCATCCTCCGGCAGGGTCAGAACGACGTTCTCGCCGTCTGCCAGGCCCTCACCGGCCAGGTTCTCGCCCTTGTCCTCAGAGCCGGCAACATACAGGTACAGCTCGGAAACGGTGGAACCGGTGGTGTTGTACACGGTGTACTCAGCGGGCTCGACAGCAGCCTCAGAGCTTGCAGCCTCGGAAGAAGCAGCAACAGAGGAAGCCACGGAAGAGGCGGTGGAAGAAGCAGCGGTAGAGGAAGAGGAAGAACCGCAGGCGGTCATGCCGACGGCCAGTGCCAGAGCAGCAGCGACGACAGCAGCATTTTTCAGTTTCATAGTGATAGATTCTCCTTGTTGAATGTGAAAAGTTCCTTCATGGGACAACTTCGTGTGAAAGTTGCTCACGAGTAACTATTATACCGAAAACGACGAAAAATGCAAGGAAAAATCCTTTACAAAAATGTGAAATCTCAGGGTTTCTCGAAACAAACTGGGCATCACGACAAGAGACACTGACAAAAATTTGAAAAAACTATTGACATTGTTGATATCAAAATGATATTATAATCTCGAAAGATGGAATAGGAGGTGTTTCCATGAAGCGGACAAAACTTTTCGTGTGGGTGCTTGCGGCGGCATTGCTGCTGTGTGCCTGTACGGGCAGGCCGAACCAGAATCTTCCGCACAGCCGCAGCGACCTGACGAAATGGGTCGTGAGTGAGCGGCAGGTCGAGATCCCATCCCAAACGGTCGAGCACGGCGAAGATTATGTCATCCAGTGGGAAGACCCCGCCATGGAAGCCCACATCCGCTTCGTGCTCAATCAGCCGGAAGGGGACATCCTGCACAGCGACGTGTGGGAGATTCAGGTGCTGCGGATCAGCGCAAACGGCGTGGATGCCGCATGGACAGAGCCGACCGAGGGTGCCGTTTTCAGTACGGCTGACAGCGCAAAGAATGCGTCATATCTGGCTGAGGGCGGAAATCTTGAGAACCTGACCAGCCTGAACGATCTGCGGCATTTTGACAGCCTGCAAGTGTTCTATTATACGGCAAAAGTGCCTTACGACAGTCTGACAGACCTGTCCGGACTGGAAGCCTGCACCGGGCTGAAAGTGCTCTCGCTCTATGGTGCCAAACCCGTAACGCTGGCCCCTCTGGCGGCGCTGACGAAGCTGGAAAGCCTGACCCTTTCCAACTGTGGAGCGCTTGATCTAAGCCCCTTGGAGGGCTTGCAGGAGTTGGAGGTGCTTGGCCTGAGTTCGTCGAATGAACTGGCTTCGCTGGAGCCGCTGACGACACTGCCCAAACTGCGGTATCTGAGCATCGGAACCGGCACCACGTACCCCAGCCTGGACCCCTTGACCCGAACGCACATTGAGTTCCTGGACATGGGCCTTGGCGTGGGCGACGAGAAGACCTGCAAGGGTCTGGATTACGAGCCGTTGACCCGGATGCCGGACCTGAAGTATCTGGACCTGATGAACCATCTGGACCTCACCGCCGACCTGTGCAAGCGCATCGCAGCCGGTTCGCCCAACCTGCGCGGGCTGGATATCTCCTACACTCCTGCTGCGGACCACAGCAAGGAACTGCAGGCCCTCGGCATTGAATGGCTGCAGGACCCCACCAACCGAAGCATCAACGAGTTCTGGCGTCGGCTGATCTATAAGCTGGGATGATCGCCCGGCATGGCCAGACAAGATACAGGCAATCATAAAACAAGCCCCCTGCGTGACCAAATGATCTGGCCACGCAGGGGGCTTTGCAGTGTTCGCGGGACTTACTTAGGCTGCTTGCCGATGTAGGCGAGGATGCCGCCGTCGGCGTAGAGAATCTGGCCGTTCACGAAGTCAGAAGCGTGGGAAGCCAGGAAGACGCAGGGGCCGACCATGTCTTCGGGGTCACCCCAGCGGCCTGCGGGGGTCTTGGCGCAGATGAAGGTGTCGAAGGGATGACGGCTGCCGTCCGGCTGGATCTCGCGCAGGGGAGCGGTCTGGGCGGTGGCAATGTAGCCAGGGCCCATGCCGTTGCACTGGATGTTGTACTCGCCGTACTCAGAGGCGATGTTCTTGGTCAGCATCTTCAGGGCACCCTTGGCGGCAGCGTAGGCGGAGACGGTCTCGCGGCCCAGCTCGCTCATCATGGAGCAGATGTTGATGATCTTGCCCTCGCGCTTGGCGATCATGTCGGGCAGGACGGCCTTGGAGCAGTTGAACGCACCGCCGACGTGCACGTCGATGACGCGCAGGAAATCGGTGTGGCTCATCTCGATCATGGGCACACGCTTCATCAGACCGGCGTTGTTGACCAGAATGTCCACGGGGCCGACCTCTTCCTTGATCTTGGCCACCATGGCGTTGACGGCGGCCTCGTCGGTGACATCGGCCACATAGCCGTGTGCCTCAACACCGGCCTCCTTGTAGGCGGCAATGCCCTTTTCCAGGCTGCCCTCGTTGGAGCAGTTGAAGCAGACGGTAGCGCCGCACTGTGCCATGCCAACGGCAATGGAGAAGCCGATGCCGTGTGCGCCGCCGGTGATGAGGGCGACCTTGCCCTTCAGATCAAATGCAGACAGATTCATTGATATATTACCTCCGTTTTTTGCAAAAAGCCCCGTGCCGGTTGAGCGGTACGGGGCTTGCTGGTGTTTTTTAGCGCAGGTCGGTGGTGGCGATGTTGTCCATGTCGTCAAACTCCATGTTCTCGCCGCCCATTGCCCAGATGAACGTATAATTCGAGGTGCCGACACCGCTGTGGATGCTCCAGGAGGGGCTGATGACAGCATCCTCGTTGTGCATCACGATGTGACGGGTCTGCGTCGGCTCGCCGCACATGTGGAACACCACCTGCCCCTCAGGCAGTTCAAAGTAGGTGTAGATCTCCATCCGCCGCTCATGGGTGTGGCTGGGCATCGTGTTCCAGTTGGAACCCGGCTCCAGCGCGGTCATGCCCATGCTCAGCTGGCAGGTCTTCAGCACATCCGGGTGGATGAACTGGTTGATGGTGCGCTTGTTGCAGGTCTCGACGCTGCCCAGAGGACGATGGTTCGCATCGGCCATCTTGATGAGGCGGGTCTCGTACGAGCAGTGCGCCGGAGCGGAGACCATGTAGAACTTGGCCGGATGCTCCGGGTCGGCGGAAGCAAACGTCACTTCCTTGGTGCCCTTGGTGATGTACAGGCAGTCCTTATAGCCCAGCTTGTACTCGACACCGTCGGCCACCACGATGCCGGTGGAATCCTTGCCGATGTTGAACATGCCGATCTCGCGGCGTTCGAGGAAATAGTGGGTGCCAAAGTTGGCCCAGACATCAATGCCCTTGTCGATGGACACGGTCTCGTGCACCGGCATACAGCCCAGCGTGACCATGCGGTCCACATGGCTGTACACGGCTACGACCTCATCGGCCTTGTACAGGCCGGTGATGAGCATCTCGTCGCGCATCTCCTCGGTGGTATAGCGCTTGAAATCCTTCTGGTTGCAGGAATAGCGGATATCCATATCGGACTCCCTCCTGCGATCAGCGCTGGATACGGCCGGAACCGTCGCCGCCAGCCAGCTTCTCGACCTCGGAGACGGTCATCATGTTGTAGTCGCCCTCGATGGTGTGCTTCAGAGCAGAAGCAGCAACAGCGAACTCAACAGCATCCTGAGTGCTCTTGCCGGTCAGCAGAGCGTAGATCAGGCCGCCGCCGAAGGAGTCACCGCCGCCAACGCGGTCGATGATGTTCAGCTCGTACTTCTTGGAGAAGCAGTACTCGTTGGAAGCGACATCGTACAGCATTGCGCTCCAGCCGTTCTCGGAAGCGTTGTGGCTCTCACGCAGGGTGATAGCGACCTTCTCGAAGTGGAACTTGTCAGCCAGCTGCTTGGCAACGCTCTTGTAGCCCTCAGCGTTCAGCTTGCCGCCGTAGATGTCGGTAGCCTCAGCCTCGATGCCGAAGACGTCCTTGGCATCCTCCTCGTTGGAGATGCAGACGTCAACATACTGGCACAGGTCGGTCATGGCAGCACGGGCCTGCTCGCGGGTCCACAGCTTGCCGCGGTAGTTCAGGTCGCAGCTGATCTTCACGCCGTGAGCCTTTGCAGCCTTGCAGGCCTCGCGGCAGATCTCGACGACATTCTCACCCAGAGCCGGGGTGATGCCGGTGAAGTGGAACCAGTCCACGCCCTCGAAGATCTTGTCCCAGTCGAAGTCAGAGGGCTGAGCCAGCTGGATGGCGCTGTTGGCACGGTCGTAGATGCAGACGGAACCACGCTGGGAAGCGCCCTTCTCGTTGTAGTAGATGCCGACACGGTCACCGCCGCGGGTGATCATGCTGGTATCGACGCCGTAGCGGCGCAGGCTGTTGACAGCGGCCTGGCCGATGGCATGTGCGGGGAGCTTGGTGACGAAAGCAGCGTCCAGGCCGTAGTTTGCCAGAGAGACTGCAACGTTGGCCTCGCCGCCGCCGAAGGTGAACTCCAGGCTGTTAGCCTGAACGAAACGCTCATAGTTGAACGGCTGCAGACGGACCATCAGTTCGCCAAAAGTAACGACTTTCATTGTGATATTCTCCTTTTTTGTTGGTTCTTATATCCGCCCGCCGCAGGGAAGACCGGTGCGGCGGAGCATGGCAGAAGGAAAGGCTCAGGCCTGAACGAGGTGGAAGGCGAAGCCGCCGATCTCGTCTGCGAAGTAGCAGGCGACAGTCTTGCCGTTCTTGACGTTCTTGGAGTCCAGATCGAACTTCACGCCGCGCTGGGTCAGGTGATAGATGGCGCGGTCCACGTTGTTGCAGCCGATGGCGATGTGGCCATTGGTGCCGCGGCCGGGCTTCTTCATGATCTCGAACTCCTTGTTGCCGACGAAGATGCTGGAGTTGCCGGGAGCGACCTTCATGTTCAGCAGACCGCCGATGAGGTTGGCGACCTTCATGGCCTCTTCCTCGTTGCCGGTGTTGATGCCGACGTGCATCAGCTTCAGGCCCAGCATGGTGTCAACGGCTTCCTTGCTCTGTGCGGTGATCTTTGCCCAGTCGCCAGCCTTGATGACATCGCTCTTGCACATCCAGGTGCCGCCGACGGCGAAGATCTGGTCGTAGCCCAGGTAATCGTTGACGTTCTTGGCGTTGACACCGCCGGTGCACATCCAGCGGGCACTCTTCAGGGCAGCGCCGATGTTCTTCAGCATGTTCACGCCGCCGTTGGCCTCAGCCGGGAAGAACTTCAGAGCCTCGCAGCCCAGGTTCATGGCCTGCTGCATCTCGCCTGCGGAAGCGGTGCCGGGCATCATGATGCCGCCCTTGTCGATGACGTGCTTGCAGACTTCGGGGTCGAAGCCGGGGGCCACGATGAAGGAAGCACCTGCTGCCATTGCGCGGTCTGCCTGCTCGGTGGTCAGGACAGTGCCGGCGCCCAGCAGCATTTCGGGCATCTCTTCGTGGATCTTGCGGATGCACTCCTCAGCACATGCGGTGCGGAAGGTGACCTCAGCAGCGGGCAGGCCGCCCTCTGCCAGAGCCTTGCACAGGGGCAGGGCCTCGTCCACGCTGTTGAAAGCGATAACAGGGATAATGCCGATCTGATAGACCTTTTCGACAATGGGATTCATAACGCATTCTCCTTTTAATTTAACTCTGGGGGCGGGGCTTTGGCCCGTTTGGGCACACTCTGCCCCACCATACGTTCGTAATATTAGTATAAACGACAGCGGGGGTTTTGGTAATGCTCAACAAGCACAATGTTTTGCATAAGAGCTTGTATACATTGCACAAAAATGCCGAACGCTCACAGCCCCAGCCGCTCAAACAGCTCGGCCACGCCGTCGTGGTCGCAGTCGTTCGTGCTCACAAGGTCGGCCAGAGCCTGGATGTGGGGCATTCCGTTGGCCATCACAGCGGCAATGCCAGCCTTTTCCAGCATGGCGCGGTCGTTCTCGCTGTCGCCCACGGCCACGGTGGATTCGCGGGGGATGTGCAGCAGGTCGGCCAGCGCCAGCAGGGCCGTGCCCTTGTCCACCCCCTGCGCCGTGAGCTCGATGTTGTCCGGCGAACCCTGCACGACCTCGGCCCCGGCAAGGGCACGGAAGCGGGGGAGAGCGGCCTGCGCCTGCTCCACTGTATCGAAGAACATGCAGAACTTCTCCACCTCGTGGGCGTGGCGGCTCATCCACTCGGTGAGGTCCCGCACGACCGTGAACCGGCCGTCGTTGGGCTGGCGGGCCTCGGTGGAGCCGCGCCGGGCGTTCCGGCGGGCGAACCGCTCCATGGCGACGGTGTCACGGTAGGTGCGGCCATCGCAGAAGACGCTCATCGCGCCGGGGTATTCCATATAAAGTGCAAAGGCCTCCCGCGCCAGCTCCACCGGCATGGGCCGCGCGATGAGGGAGACCGGCTCGGTGGTGCGGTGTTCGGTAGCATTGCAGTAGCGGCTGTAGACGGCGCTCATGGGGTCGGTGCCCAGGTCCCAGACGGCGGCACCGTTGGAGGTGATGGCGTAGCGGATGCCGGTCAGCTGGGCCACGACCGGCGGAAGATTGGACAGCGGCCGCCCGGTGGCGGGCAGGACCACGATGCCGCGGGCGACTGCCTCCGCGATGGCCTGCCGGGTGCGGGGTGTGACCTGCCCCTGATGGTTCAGAAGGGTGCCGTCGAGGTCAAGGGCCACGAGGCGGGGAGAAGTGGTGTTTGACATAAAGGCTCCTTTGGTTCGCTTTTCCTTCGTACGACCTCTCCGTCTCGCATCCGCCCGACCGCTCTCCTGCAAGGAGAGGTGGCATTGCGCAGCAATGACGGAGAGGTTGCACAAAGGAAAGTCTTCCGGAAAACGTGGTGCAAAACGGAAACGCAGGATGTGGTACAACCTCTCAGTCTCGCTCACGCTCGACAGCTCCCCTGGTAGGGGAGCCTCTGGCGAAACCGAACGCGTTGCGAGGACTGCCAAGGCCTCTCCTACAAGGAGAGGTGGCATTGCGCAGCAATGACGGAGAGGTTGTACCAGGTATCACATGATCTTTTTCATTTTAACGTAAAAATTCCATTTGCGCAATACGGCGCATTATGATAAAATAAGTCGTTGCGGAATCAAAATTATAGGAGAAAATACATGAATACACGCTCGCTGCGCTCCCGCCTGAAGCCGCATCTGTGGTTTCAGGCATATTGGGTGGTGTATCTGGTCTGGTTTTTCTGGCTGGACCTGACCATCACCGACCCGAAGTACATCATCCACAGCCCCATTGACGACTTCATCCCCTTCAATGAGTGGTTCGTTTTCCCGTATTGCAGCTGGTTTTTGCTGCTGGCAGTGGTCACAGCGCTGCTCTGGTGGAACGACACGGAAAGCTACGACAAGCTCTGCCTGATGATGTTCTCCGGCATGACCTTCTGCCTCATTCTCTATATGGTACTGCCCAACGGTTTGGACATCCGCCCCACGGCGGAGGCCGTCGGCCGCGACAACGTCGCGATGCAGATCATGCAGCTCCTCTGGAAGGCGGATGCCTCGGTCAATGTCTGCCCGTCCATCCACTGCCAGAGTTCCGGCTGCATGGCGCTGGCGTTCTCTCAGAGCAGGTTGGCAAAAGGCCGCCCCGGCCTGAAGGTGCTGGCCTGGGTGTGGGCTGCCCTTATCTGTGCCTCCACGGTCTTCACAAAACAGCATTCCATCCTTGATGTGGTCTGCGGTCTGGCGCTGGTGGCCGTCTGGGTGCCGGTCCTTTATACCAAAAAGACGAAGAAAACGGCTTGACAAGAAAAAATTGCATTTTATGTCCAAATCCCCTTGACGCATGGTGCGCTTCGGGGGTAAAATAAAACTGGCTCTTTCACTAATATATCAAAGAGCGACCGGAGAGCGACCGGAATTGTTTTGGTGGATAAAAGGAGAACGTTACGATGGCAGTACGGAGTGCACGGGAGGCTGCATACGAGACCATCCGCAGCCGTATCATTACAATGGAACTCAAGCCCGGCGATGAGCTCAATGACCATGCACTGGCGCAGGAGATGGGCATCAGCCGCACCCCCATGCGGGAGGCACTGATCATGCTCAACATCGCTCACATGGTCACCATCAAGCCGCAGAGCGGCACCTATGTTGCCCCCATCGACCTGACGCTCATGGAGATGGAGCAGTTTGCGCGCTATACGCTGGAAAAGGAGATCCTGAACCACATCCGCGGACGGCTGACCGGCGAGCAGGAGCGGGCTTACCGCCTGCTCATTGAGCAGTACCGTGTGCTGGAGAGCGACTCCGGCGCCGAGAACCGCGAGACCCGGATGCTGGAACTTGACAACGCCTTCCACCGCCGCGCGTTCGAGCTGTGCGGCATGGAAGCGCACTTCGACCACATGCTGTCCACCTTCCAGCACATCGAGCGGCTGCGCAAGTTCAGCTTGCAGACCGACGAGAACAAATCTGTCTGCGGGGCCCATACCCGCATTCTGGAGGCCGTCCTCCACGGCAGCGAGGACGATGTCGGCCGCACCCTGCACGAGCACCTGAACCGCTATAAGCTCTCGGTGGAACAGGCCAGAGCCATCCATCCGGATTACTTCATTGAAGGGTAAGCGGTGAGAGAAACTGGAAATTGCCGATATTGACAAAAAAATAGCAAGAAAATCGTGTATTTGACGGCCGCAAAAAGGGGAAAATCCTTTGTGTGGTCGTCTTTTTGTCTAAAGTATACAAGAAAAAACTCTGAAAAATGTCAAAACGCCAATTGCCAAGTCGAAACTGATATATTAGAATATATGCAGAGACGTGCCGCAGCGGTTGTTGCGGACGAAAAAGCAAAGCAACATAAGGAGGAAACCCCTATGCCTATGAAAATGGGTTGGCGTTGGTATGGTGAGGGCAACGACCCCATCACGCTGAACGACATCAAGCAGATCCCCGGCGTGACCAGCATCGTCTGGGCACTGCACGACAAGATGCCCGGCGAGATCTGGGAGGTCGATGAGATCCAGAAGGTCGCAGACCAGATCCACGCCTATGGCTTCGATATGGACGTTGTGGAATCGGTCAACGTTCATGACGACATCAAGATCGGCCTGCCGACGCGTGACCAGTATATCGAGAACTATAAGCAGTGCATCCGCAACCTGTCCAAGTTCGGTGTCAAGGTCATCTGCTACAACTTCATGCCCATCTTTGACTGGACCCGTACCGACCTGTTCCACCCCGTCGGCGATGGTTCCACCGCTCTGTTCTATCAGAAGGACATGATCCAGGACGACTACAAGGCCATGGCCGACTATATCCTGGGCTTTACCGAGAAGTACAACATGACCTTCCCCGGCTGGGAGCCGGAGCGTATGGCCAAGCTGGACGAGCTGTTCAAGGCCTATGCCCCCGTCACCAAGGAGAAACTGTGGGAGAACCTGAAGTACTTCCTGGAAGCTCTCATGCCCACCTGCCGCGAGTGCGACATCAAGATGGCCATTCACATGGACGATCCCCCTTGGGATATCTTCGGCCTGCCCCGCCTGCTGGTGGATGCCGAGAGCATCGACCGCTTCCTGAGCATGGTGGATGACGAGTACAACTGCCTGACCCTGTGCTCCGGCAGCCTGAACGCAAACCCCAACAACAATGTTGCTGAGATCGTCCGCAAGCACTGCGACCGCATCGCATTCGCACACATCCGCAACATCCATCACTTCCCCAACGGCGACTTCTCCGAGGCTGCCCACCGCGATTGCTGCGGCGAGACCGGCATCATCGAGATCCTGCGCGCCTACCATGACGGCGGCTACGAGGGCTACATCCGCCCCGACCACGGCCGTCAGCTGTGGGAGGAAGGCCCCGGCAACTGCCGCCCCGGCTACGGCAAGTATGACCGTGCGCTGGGCATCCAGTATATGCTGGGCGTCTGGGATCTGCTGGACCGTCTGGATGAAGAGAAAAAGAAAGGCTGAGCATCAATATGAAGCTGTCTGATATCAAAAACGGCAATCTGTCCGCCGAGTGGGCAGAAAAAGGCTACGAGCTGCCCAAGTTCGATGTCGAGGCCGTCAAGGCCAAGACCCATGCAGAGCCGACCTGGGTGCACTTCGGCGCAGGCAACATCTTCCGCGCCTTCCCCGCAGCCGTCCTGAACGACGCCCTGAACAGCGGCAAGTATGACCGCGGCGTCATCGTGGCCGAGAGCTTCGACTACGAGATCATCGACAAGGCTTACCAGCCCTACGATAACCTGAGCCTGCTGGTCTGCCTGAAGTCCACCGGCGAGATCGAGAAGAAGGTCGTGGCCTCCGTGACCGAGAGCCTGAAGGCAGACCCCTCCTTCACCGAGGACTGGGCACGTCTGGTCGAGATCTTCCAGAACCCCAGCCTGCAGATGATCTCCTTCACCATCACCGAGAAGGGTTACGGCGTGGCTCCTGCGGACCTGGAGCGCGGCCTGACCCCCGTGTTGGCCATGGGCAAGGTCACCGCTCTGCTGTATGAGCGCTTCAAGGCCGGCAAGCTGCCCCTGACCGTGCAGAGCATGGACAACTGCTCTCACAACGGCGACAAGGTCAGGAATGCCGTCTTCACCTACGCTTCCAAGTGGGTCGAGCAGGGCCTGGTGCCCGCCGAGTTCCTCGCTTATGTGCAGGACGAGACCAAGGTCACCTTCCCCTGGAGCATGATCGACAAGATCACCCCGCGCCCCGACGCCAAGGTCCAGAAGATGCTGGCCGACGACGGCTTTGAGGACAACTACACCATCGTCACCGAGAAGCACACCTTCACCGCTCCCTTCGTCAACGCCGAGGAGACCCAGTATCTCTGCATCGAGGACCACTACACCAATGGCCGTCCTCCGCTGGAGCTGGGCGGTGTTCTGTACTGCGACCGCGAGACCGTCGATAAGATCGAGAAGATGAAGGTCTGCACCTGCCTGAACCCGCTGCACACCGCCATGTCCATCTATGGCTGCATGCTGGACTACACCCTCATCTCTGCCGAAATGGCCGATGAGGACCTGCGCCCCTTCATCCAGAAGATCGGCTACATCGAGGCTATGCCCGTCGTCGTCGATCCGGGCGTCCTGAACCCCTATGAGTTCATCGGCGCGGTCATCAACCGCCGCCTGCCCAACCCCTTCATGCCCGACGCACCTCAGCGTATCGCTACCGATACCTCCCAGAAGCTGGCCATCCGCTTCGGCGAGACCATCAAGGCTTACGAGGCCCGCGGCCTGGACAAGAGCAATCTGGTCCTGATCCCGCTGGTGCTGGCAGGCTATGCCCGCTACCTGAAGGGCATCGACGACAACGGCAAGGCCTTTGAGATCTCGCCCGATCCGATGCTGGCCGAGCTGCAGGCCATCGTGGCTCCGCTGGAAGTCAAGGAAGGCGAGCAGGACTTCAGCTGCCTGAAGAACCTGTACAGCCGTGCCGACATCTTCGGTGTGGACCTGTATGCGGTCGGTCTGGGTGAGCAGATCGAGGGCATGGTCAAGGAGCTGTACGCTGGCAACGGCGCAGTCCGCAAGACTCTGCACAAGTACGTCGTCGCCCGCTGAGCGCTGACATCCTCTTTTTAAGTTAAGCTATCTTCGTCCCCACGCTGCGTTTTGCTTTGCCGCAGCGTGGGATTTTTTATACCCTCTCAGTCTCGCTTCGCTCGCCAGCTCCCCCGATGGGGGAGCTTTTGTGCTGTATATGTTGCCGCTGCGGCAAAACCTCGCCCTTCGGGAGAGGTGGCAGCGCGTGAGCGCTGACGGAGAGGGTGGAATTTCCGGCAAATGCCTTTACTTATAGCCGATTTTTTGCCATAATAAGAAAAAACGGAACCGGGAGGAGACCAGCATGAAGGTCATGATCTTTGACGTGGGCGGCACCGAGATCAAATACTCGGTCATGGACGATGCGATGAACCGGTACGAGTCCGGCAGCATCCCGACGCCCAGCGACAGCCAGCCGCACTTTCTCGAAACGTTGGCGCAGCTCTACCGCCCCCACAGGGACGAGGTGGACGGCATCGCACTGAGCCTGCCCGGCTTCATCGACGCCGAGCACGGTGTGGTCCTGGGCGGCGGTGCGCCCTCCATCATCTATAACATCGGCACTCCGGTGGGCCCGCGCCTGGCCGAGCTCTGCGGCTGCAAGGTCTGGATCGAAAACGACGGCAAAGCAGCTGCCATTGCCGAGCTGCAGCGTGGTGCGCTGCAGGGGTGCAGCAACGCGGCGGTGTTCGTCATCGGCACCGGCGTGGGCGGCGGTCTGATCGTCAACGGCCAGCTGGTGCGCGGCCGGGACTTCACCGCGGGCGAGTACAGCTTCATGAACACCAACGCCGACGCCTGGAGCGACAGCAAAAAGACGATGGCCGGCCAGTGCAGCACCTCCGCGCTGCTGGATGCCTACCGGGTGCGCAGGCAGCTGCCTGCCGATGCCCCGATGAACGGCAGGCTCTTCTTTGATGCGGCCAACGCAGGGGAGCCGGAGGCGCTGGAAGTGCTGGAAGCCTTCTGCAGGGCGGTGGATGTGCAGATCTACAACCTCAGCGTCCTGCTGGACCTCGAAAAGGTGGCCATCGGCGGCGGCATCAGCGGCCAGCCCCTCCTCATCGAGACCCTCGACCGGGTATATGAGGAAAAGATCCTGAAGGGCCATCCCTTCAGCGAGGAGCAGGCCCGCAGCCTGCCCCGGCCGGAGATCGTGCCCTGCGCGTTCCACAACGAAGCCAACCAGATCGGTGCGCTGGTCAGCTACCTCAACGCATTTTACCCGCAGAAATAAAGTGCCCAGAGCAGCTGTTTTTCGATGGTTTGTATTTCTGGCTTGAAGCAAAGCGAAAAATGGTGTATTATAATGGGTATTGAATCATGAGCAGTACCGGGCGGTTTGGCCCGGATGAAGGGGGAACTCCACCATGGCTGATAAAAACTTTTTGACCGAGATCATCGACGCCGACCTCGCCGAGGGCAAGGTCAGCGAGATCCATACCCGTTTCCCGCCGGAGCCCAACGGCTACCTGCACATCGGCAGCGCCAAGGCGATCTATATCAACTGGTCCATCGCGAACCAGTACGGCGGCAAATTCAATCTGCGTCTGGACGACACCAACCCCGCCCGCGAAGGCGAAGAGTATGTCAACAGCATCATCGAAGACCTGCACTGGCTGGGTGCCGACCCCAACGGCGGCATCTTCTACGGCAGCGACTACTTCGACAAGTGCTATGAGTACGCCGAGAAGCTCATCCTCGAAGGCAAGGCCTATGTAGACGACCTGACCCGCGACGAGATGCGCGAGTACCGCGGCAATGACGCGGGCAAGCCCTCCCGCCCTTCTCCGTGGCGCGACCGTACCCCGGAGGAGAATCTGGACCTGTTCCGCCGGATGCGTGCCGGGGAGTTCCAGGAGGGCGAAAAGACCCTGCGTGCCAAGATCGACCTGGCCAGCCCCAACATGAACCTGCGCGACCCGGCCATCTACCGCATCAAGTATGCGGAGCACCACCGCCAGGGCAGCAAGTGGTGCATCTACCCGATGTACGACTTCGCCCACCCCATCCAGGACGCCATCGAGGGCATCACCCACAGCATGTGCAGCCTGGAGTTCGAGAACCATCGCCCGCTGTACAACTGGGTCATTGAGAACATCTTCGGGACCGAGTTCCCCAAGCAGCGCGAGTTCGCCCGCCTGAACATGACCAACACCGTCATGAGCAAGCGCTACCTGCGTGAGCTGGTGGAAATGGGCATCGTGGACGGCTGGGATGATCCCCGGATGCCGACCCTGTGCGGTCTGCGCCGCCGCGGCTACACCCCGACTTCCATCTTTACCTTCGTGCGCGAGGCCGGTATCTCCAAGTCGGACAATCTCATCGACATGCGCCAGCTGGAAGCCTGCATCCGCAGTGAACTGGACCTGACCGCGCAGCGCCGCATTGCCGTGCTGGACCCGGTCAAGCTCATCATCGACAACTACCCGGAAGAGAAGACCGAGTACTTCGACATCGCCAACAACCCCAACCGCGAGGCCAACGATGCCACCACCCGCAAGGTGGCGTTCACCCGCGAGCTGTGGATCGAGAACGAGGACTTCGCCGAGGTGCCGCCTCCCAAGTTCAAGCGCCTGACCATCGGCGGCGAGGTCCGCCTGATGGGTGCATATCTCGTCAAGTGCGAGAGCATCGAGAAGAACCCTGACGGCAGCATTGCCGCCATCCACTGCACCGCTGACATCGAGACCGGCAATGGCAACCCGGCCGACGGCCGCAAGGTCAAAGGCACCATCCACTGGGTGAGCGCCGCCCACGCCGTGGACGCCGAGGTCCGCCTGTACGACAAGCTCTTCACCGAGGCCAACATGAACGCCATCCCGGAGGGCAGCGACTACAAGGACTACCTGAACCCGGAGAGCGTGACCGTGCGCACCCACTGCAAGCTGGAAGAGAGCCTGAAGGATGCCAAGCCCGGCGAAAAGTTCCAGTTCGTCCGCACCGGTTTCTTCACCCCGGATTCCAAGAACCCCGGCGTGTACAACCGTGTCGTGACCCTGCGCGACAGCTTCAAACCTGCAAAATAAACCAAGACCTGCCAAAGGAGCATACAACAAGATGAAGAAACACATGAGCCGGAACACCCTCGTGATGGTGCTGCTGGATATCGTTCTGGGTGTGGTGCTGTCGCTGTATATCGCCAACACCGGCACGATGCCTGCCGCAGACAACGCGGCCACCTACACCGATGGCACCTACACGGCCAGCGCCAAAGGCTGCCTGAGCGATGTGGCGGTCACCGTGACCATCACCGGCGGCAAAGTGACGAATGTGGACATTGATGCTTCGGGCGAGACGCCGGAACTGGGCGGCAAGGCGGCGGAAAGCCTGACAGCCAGCCTGAAAGAGGCAGGCAGTACCGCCGGTGTGGATGCTGTGACCGGCAGCACCATGACCAGTGACGCGGTCTTTGCCGCAATGGATGATTGTCTGGCGCAGGCCGCACAGTGATCGCACTCTCCCAACTGCTGCACGGCAACTGCGCGTGCAGCAGTTTTTTGTTTGGAAGGCTTTCCGTTGTACAACCTCTCCGTCAATGCTTCGCATTGCCACCTCTCCTGGTAGGAGAGGCCTTGGCATTCCCTGCAACGTTCACCGTTTCGCCAGAGGCTCTCCTACCAGGAGAGCTGTCGAGCGGATGCGAGACTGAGAGGTTGTACCGGGGAGGGCTTTCTCTTGTAAGGAATCTCTATGCTGATTGATGTTTTACCATTGTCCGATACCACGGCCCGCCTTGTCCGGGCCTATGGGGAGGCCCCCTGCATCGCCCTGCCGTCGGCGCTGCCAGCCCCGGAGGGCGGCAGCTGGGCTGTCACCGAACTGGGGGACTACTGCTTCTCCGAATCGCCCCGGAACCTGCCCGCCTCGGACGCGGTCTGCCGCTACGCGGTGGGGGAAGACGGCAGCGCCATCCTGACCAGAGCCTTTGGCCGGGACCGGACCGGGCGGCACCGCCGCTATGACCTCGACTTTGGCACTGCGCCCGAAGAAGACCTCCACCCCGTCTGCGGGAACTTCCTCGAAGAAGCCGTCCTGCCGGACAGCCTGCGGGTCATCGGGAGCTGCGCGTTCTACAACTGCCGCAGGCTGCGCACCCTGTCCGTTGGGGCAGGGGAGCTGACCGTGGGCAGTGATGTCTTTTTGAACTGCTTCGCACTGGCGGACCTCATCGTCCGGGCCGACCCGGAGCAGGCCACCGGCCTGTTCGCGCTCGTCAACAATATCACCGAGGCCGTGCGGGCGCTGTTCTGGTGCCCCGGCGAGGCGGCCCCCCGCGCAGGCCTGTGGTACCCGGCCTACTGGGAGGACGTGGAGGAATCCCCGGCGCATATCCTGCTGCACACTTTTTCCGGACAGGGATACCATTACCGACAGTGTTTTCTGAATGGAAAAATCCTCTGCGCAGAATACGACGCCATTTTCCCGGACGGCCACGCCTCCGAGGACAAGGATATCATGGCCATGCTCTGCTTCGACCGTCTGCGCTGGCCCTGGGGCCTGACCGAACAGGCAAAGGCCCCCTACACCGCGTTCCTCAAGGCGAACACGGGCCGGGTCGTGGCCCGGCTGCTGAAGGCGCAGGACCTTGACAGCCTGAAAGCCCTGCTGGCGCTGGATGTGCTGGACGCGGCCGGGTTTGCCGAGGCCGCAGCGCTGGCCGTTCAGGCCGAACAGGCCGCTGCTGCGGCCCTGCTGGCCGATGCCGCCCACAGCAGACAGGCCGCAAAGCCGAACCGGAAACGCTATGATTTTGACTTTTGAACCCTTTCCCGCAGGGGAAGTGAGGTGAAACGATGCCCAAAGAAACATTTTTCGACCCCCGCAAGCCGTTTGAATCGAAGCGCCCGGAGACCCACGAGGAGTGGCAGGTACGGATGGGCGGTGAGGTGCTGGCTGTGGTGCGCAGCGGGCTGTATCTGGACTTCCGCTTTCTCGACCTGGCGCTTTCGGCTCTGACGCCCACCCCGGATGAGCGGTGCGGCGTGCTGGCCACCGATGGCCGCATCCTCTGCTACCAGCCCAGCGCCCTGTTGCGGCTCTATCAGCAGAATCCGAAGTATCTCAACCGGTTGTATCTTCATACGATATTCCACTGCGTATTCCGACATCTCTGGATGAAAGGGAAGCGCGACCCGCGTCTGTGGAGCCTGGCCTGTGATATCGCGGTGGAAAACGTCATCGACGGGCTGAACCGCAGCAGCGTCAAACGGCCGCTGACCTATGTGCGGCAGAACGCCTATCAGTGCATCGCGGAAGAGGGCAAAGTCGTGGCAGCGGCCCCGGCGTACCGCTGGCTGGTCCGGCAGACGCCCGGTGTGCTGCGCCAGCTGGAGCGGGAGTTCTGCACCGACGACCACCGCCTCTGGCCGAAAGACGCCCCCGAACAGCCCCAGCAGATGCCGACCCCGCTGCCCCAGAAGACCTGGCAGAAGATCGGCGAACGGATGCAGACCGAACTGGAACTGCGCGACAAGGAGGCGGGCGAGGGGGCCGACAACCTGAAGGAACAGGTCAAAGCCGCCAACCGCAGCCGCCGCAGCTACCGGGATTTTCTCCGCCGGTTCTGCGTCACGCGGGAGGAAGTCCACCTCGACCCCGACGAATTCGACCTGAACTTTTACACCTACGGCCTGTCCGTCTATGGGAACCTGCCCCTCATCGAGCCGCTGGAAACGCGGGAGAGCAGAAAGATCGAGGAACTGGCCCTCGTCATCGACACGAGCTATTCCACCTCCGGCGAGCTGGTCCGGGCATTTCTGGCCGAGACCTACACCCTGCTGAAAGGGCGGGAGAACTTCTTCCACCGGATGAATCTGCACCTCATCCAGGCCGACAACGCCATCCGGCAGGACCTTCTGGTCCGGAACGAGGACGAGCTCATCCATGCGATGAACCACTTCCAGCTGCGGGGCGGCGGCGGAACGGATTTCCGCCCGGCGTTCGAATACGTCAGCCAGCTCTGCGCCGAGAAAAAGTTCTCCAACCTGCGGGGCCTGCTCTACTTCACCGACGGCATGGGCACCTACCCGGCCCGCCGCCCGGCCTACGATACGGCGTTCCTGTTTCTGGGCGACCGTTTCGACGACGCCAATGTCCCGCCCTGGGCCATGAAGGTCGTGCTGGACGAGGAAGAATTTGCAGGCCCGTCTGCCAGAGCCGCGTCGGCCCTTGCCGAGGCGCTGTACGACGAGGACGACCCCTGCCGCGAACTGAACAACACCTGAGGATGTGAGGAACGTTTATGAACATCAAACGAGCCAAAGAAGAGATCGAACACACCGTCAAAGCGTATCTGGCCAAGGATGCGCTGGGCGAATACGCCATCCCGGCCATCCGACAGCGCCCCATCCTGCTGATGGGCCCTCCGGGCATCGGCAAGACCCAGATCATGGAACAGGCGGCGCGGGAGTGCGGCGTGGCGCTGGTGGCCTACACCATCACCCACCACACCCGTCAGAGCGCGGTGGGCCTGCCCTTCATCCGCCAGCGCCATTATGACGGGAAAGACGTCTCGGTGACGGAATACACCATGAGTGAGATCATCGCCAGCGTCTACGCCAGAATGGAGGCCACCGGCCTGAAGGAAGGCATCCTCTTCATTGATGAGATCAACTGCGTCTCCGAGACGCTGGCCCCCACCATGCTGCAATTTTTGCAGTGCAAGACCTTCGGCAATCAGGCCGTCCCGGCGGGCTGGGTCATCGTGGCGGCAGGCAATCCGCCGGAGTATAACAAATCGGTCCGTGATTTCGACATCGTCACGCTGGACCGTGTCCGCCGGATGGACATCGAGCCGGATCTACAGGTCTGGAAGGACTACGCCCGCGCTGCCCACCTGCACAGCGCGATCCTGAGCTATCTCGACCTCCACCCGCAGAACTTCTATCAGATCAATGCCGATGTGGACGGCACCCAGTTCGTCACCGCCCGCGGCTGGGAGGACCTCTCCAATCTGCTGGATACCTACGAGGCGCTGGGCCTCAAGGCAGACGAGGCACTCATCCGCCAGTACATCCAGCATGAGAAGATCGCGGAGGATTTCTCCGCCTACCTCGACCTCTACTACAAATACCGCGACGACTACGGCGTGGAAGAGATCCTGGCCGGGCAGGCCAGGCCCGCCGTCTTCGCCCGCCTGCTCAACGCGCCCTTCGACGAGCGGCTGAGCCTTGTCAGCCTGCTCCTGTCCGGCCTGAACAACCGGTTCACGGCGTCCCGCCGGGCCGATGCTGCGGCCGATGCCTGCTATGCCTTCCTGCGGGAGGCCAAACAGGGCTTTGCGACCCTGCCCGACGACATCCCGGATGGCCCGGCAACTCTGTTCAACCAGATGATGACCGACTACGACGCCGAGACCCAGCGCCAGCGCGAGGCGGGTCTGCTCAGCCGCGACGCGCTGGCCACCCGGCTCAAGGTCTATGCCGTTCTGCGCCAGTGGGAGGCGGAACTGCGCCGCGCCAAGGCGGCGGGCACACAGGAAGCCTTCGACCTGCTGCGCACCCAGTTCCAGTCGCTCTCCGACGAGCGGGATGCCGCACAGGAGGCGGCAGCCAACGCACTGGAAGCGGCCTTTGATTTTATGGAGCAGGCCTTTGCTGAGAGCCAGGAGATGGTGGTCTTCGTCACCGAGCTGACGCTGGCCCCTGCCGCCCATGCGTTCATCACCGAGAACGGCTGCCCCCGGTACTTCCAGTACAACAAGGACCTGCTGCTCGACCACCGCAAGGCGGCATTGCAGCAGGAACTGGCGGCAGAAGAGCGCCGCCACGGGGGAATGTGAGCCATGCTGGCAAGTCTGATCTTCAGCCTGAACAGCACGATGCCGTTGTTTTTCCTCATGCTGCTGGGCTACCTGCTCCACCGCAGGCAGTTCCTCACCGACGACTTCGTGGCCATGGCCAACAAGTTCGTCTTTCATGTGGCGCTGCCGGTGCAGCTGTTTCGGGACCTTGCCACCATGGACGTCCGCGCCAGCTTCGACGGCCCCTATGTGCTGTTCTGCGCTGCGGTCACCACGGCAAGCATTCTGGTCATCTGGGGGCTGGCCCGGCTCTTGTTGAAGGATAAGCACATCGTGGGGGAGTTCGTGCAGGCGAGCTACCGCTCCTCAGCGGCCATTCTCGGTGCGGCCTTCATCCAGAACATCTACGGTACCTCCGGCCTGTCCGGCCTGATGATCCTGGGCAGTGTGCCGCTGTACAACATCTTTGCGGTCGTCATCCTCACGCTGGAAAGCCCTTCGCAGGACGCCCGGAGCGGCATGGGGGAGAAGCTGGTCAAGAGCCTCAAGGGCATCGTGACCAACCCCATCCTGCTGGGCATCGCGGCGGGCTTTGTGTGGAGCCTGCTCCGCCTGCCCATGCCCGCCATGGCCAACAAGACGCTCTCCAGCCTGGCTGGTATGAACAGCCCGCTGGCCCTGCTTGCCATCGGTGCGGGCTTCAAGGGCCGCGCGGCGCTGGGCTACCTCAAGCCCACGGCCGTTGCAACGGTCCTCAAGCTCATCCTCCTGCCGGCCATCTTCCTGCCCGTGGCGGTGCGGCTGGGCTTTGTGGACCAGAAGCTTGTGGCGCTGATGGTCATGCTGGGCAGTGTGACCACCCCGGCGGGCTACGTCATGGCCAAACAGATGGGCCACGAAGGCACCCTGACCGGCAGCGTCTGCGTCACCACCACCTTCTTCAGCGCCCTGACCCTGACCTTCTGGGTCTTCTGGGCGAGGAGCCGGGGTTATATCCTGTAAGCCAGACAACGAACGCGGCATCCGCAGGGATGCCGCGTTTTTGCTGCAAAAAAACACAACAAAAAAGCATCTTGAAAAACTTCAAGATGCTTGGTGGTTGCGGGGGCCGGATTTGAACCAACGACCTTCGGGTTATGAGCCCGACGAGCTACCAGACTGCTCCACCCCGCGCTATTTACTTTTTGCTGTCGGCCTCTCGCTGACTGCTCAAGTATAATACCACAGAGCGGGGGAGATGTCAAGTGTTTTTCGAAAGTTTTTTCGAACCTTCCGGTCGTCACTTCGCTTCAGGATTGCGGGGCTGCTTTTTGCGGGGGTGGCGAACTTTGTAGAACACCACGCCGCAGACGATACCGATGCCGATGGCGGGCCATGCGCCGATGAGGAAGACGAGAACCGTCTGGACCCCGGCGGTGAAGTTCGACCAGCCGTTCCGGAAGGCGTCGGCCAGCCGGGCACCGAAGCTGCTGCCGGTGGAGGTCAGGGTCTCGACCTCGTTGAGGGTGATGTTCACGGTGCAGTACTGCACCTGATTGGCGTACCAGTTCAGCTGGCTCTGGTAGCTTTCGATCTGGTACTGCACGTCGCTCAGGGAGGACTCGATCTGCAGCAGGTCGGAGAGCGCGTCCGCGCTGGCCTGCAATTCCTGCAAACGGGTGCGCTGGGCGGTCAGATTGTCCAGCCGGGCCTCGATGTCCAGATACTGGGTGGTCACATCGTCGGCGCTCTCGCTTTTGCTGGTCACATTGCCAAGAACATTTTCGGCAACGCCGAGGAAGGCGCTGTAGTACCCCTTCGGCACCCGCAGCGTCAGCGAGAGGGTGCGGGTGTTGTCGGTGCTGTCGGTGTACTCGTTGCTGGATTCCATATAGCCGTCCACATCGCTGAGCGTTTCGTTCAACTGCTGCTGGGACCAATCGAAGTCCTGCGTCTCGATGGAGAGATCGGCCGTGTAGATGAGCTTGGCGCTGTCCACCGTGCCGGAAGCCGCGTTCTCGCCCTCCACATTGCCGGAGGTCAGCAGGTCGGCGCTGCCGGCACTGCGCACGGCGTGTTTGGCGCTGCCGGTGCCGTAGGTGTCTGCGCCGCCGTCCAGAGAATAGGTGGCAAGCTCCGGTGCGGCATCGTAGGCGGCTGCCGTGCTGGGCGCAGACCCGCCGGAGAACAGGGTGACACCGTTCCAACTGCTTTTGCTCAGCGCGGCACCATACAGGCAGACACCGCACAGCGCCACACAGGCGGCCAGTTCCGCCGCCCGTTTGACTGGGAAACGGATGGGGGCCTTTTTCTTCTTTTCCAGTGCAGGGGCCGGGGTGAGCTGGGGTTTGGGGGTGGTGCCGGATGCGGCCTGCTCGGCCTGCCGGGCCTTCTGCATGGCCAGCAGCTTTTCTTTCAGGTCGTCCGGGGCATGGACGTCATCGACCTCCATCTTGTACTCATACCACCTCATCTTCGATCTCCTCCTTCAGCATCGTATGTAGCTGTGCGCGGGCCCGCCGCAGCCAGCTGAGCACCGTATTGGTGGGAGCCCCCATCATCCGGCCCACTTCCGCAGCCGTGTATCCTTCGTAGTAGTGCAGGTACACGGCATTGCGGTAGTTCTCCGGCAGGGTGCGCACCGCATCGAGCACACTGCCGTCTTCCATCTGGTCGGGCGCGGGGATATTCTCATCCAGTTCGGTGTCCTTCTGGCGCGCTGCACGGGTCAGGTCCCGGCAGCGGTTGATGGCGACACGCAGCAGCCAGGCCTTGAGGTGCTCCTCACTCTCAAAGCGGCCGTCGTAGTTCAGGAGCTTTTCGAAAACATCCTGCACCACATCTTCGGCGTCCGCCGCGCAGCTGCAATTGTGGTAGGCTGCTCGGTAGACGGCGTCGCTGTATCGCTGCACAGCCAGCGCAAAAACTTCGTCTTTGGTCAACTGTCCCATATCGTCTTACACTCCTTTGAAGCCCCGGTGGCCGGGGTTTGCTGGAAATCGTTGGTTCCAGTGGGACATTCTACCGGATACACGGCTGAGAGGTCCCGATTATTGCATCGCAGAATAAAAAGAGTATAACAAAAATTCAACGTTTGTACAATCGCTGAAGCAACGCAATGCGCCCGGCGAGGAAGGCTTCGGCCTTGGGGTGGGCAAGCCAGTGCTTGCCGCCCGGCTCCCGGCAGAGCCGCTGCTCCAGCGCATGGGGGTCGGCGTCGATGGCCTCCACATCCCGCAGCGTGAGGGTGAGCGTGAGGGCCGCCGCGCAGTCCGGCAGGGGCGGGAGCGGGTCTTCCCAGACGAAGGGCGGCAGCAGCTGCACCGCATACACCGTGCGGGTGCATTCCTCCGTCAGCAGCAGGGCGGCGGGGGTGCCGTCGGGCAGGACATGAAGGCTGCTGTAGAGCAGTTGCAAAGTCCGGGGTGCCAGCAGGGGCGTGCTGGCCGCGCCGGGCGTTTCGCGCAGGGTGAGGAAGGCTGCGGCCTCGTCGGCGTAGATGCGCCGGGCCGGTGCCTGAAAGTCTGCCCAGAGTGCGGGCAGCGCAAACACGCCCTCGCGGTCCAGCCCATGCTGGAGCAGCAGGTAAAATTCGGTCAGCGGGTGTGCCGGGTCCGGCTGCGGCATCCCGAAATCCGGCCGGGAAAGATGTCCTCCGCCCATGTGATACGCCTCCTTGGAGATTCTGCTTCCAGTATAGTGGGCGGCGGGCCGTTTGGCAAGCGGAATCGCGGATTGTAAACCCTGGCTGAATTTTTGTGTTGACCATTTGCGGTGGGCCGGGGTATACTGGCGAGCGTGACCGACAACAACGACAATATCGACCCGAATATCGGAGGGGAATCATGGAGAAGAAACTGACGACGTATCAAATGGCAGTCACGGCGCTGATGGCAGCGGTGATGTGTGTTCTTGGCCCGCTGACGGTGCCCATCGGAGCTGTCCCCATCTCGCTGGCAAATTTTGTCATCTGCCTGACCGCCTGGCTGCTGGGCCCCAAGTTCGGCACCCTGAGCGTGGCGGTGTACCTGTGCATCGGCCTGATCGGTGTGCCGGTCTTCTCCGGCTACGGCGCGGGTCTGGCCAAGCTCGCCGGCCCCACCGGCGGTTATCTGGTGGGCTACCTGCTGCTGGCGCTCATCGGTGGCCTGTTCATCGAGAAGAGCAATGGCAATCCGGTGGTCTCCGGCATCGGTCTGGTGCTGGGCGACGCGGCCTGCTACGTGCTGGGCACGGCATGGTTCGTGTTCCAGATGCAGTGTGAGCTGGGCTACGCACTCTCGGTGTGCGTTTATCCCTTCATCGCGCTGGACCTCGCCAAGATCGTGGTCTCCTGCGTCGTGGGCGCATTGCTGCGCAAGCGTCTGGTGCAGGCAGGCGTCCTGAAGATGGCCTGATGGTCAAAAGAAACGAGAAAACATCGGCGTTCTCCGGAGAATAACGAAGCACGAAAGGAAGACCGACCTTCTGCAAGCAGCGGAGGGCCGGTCTTCCTGTTTTTTCTGCTTTTGTTTGACAAGTGCGGCCAATGGTTGTAAGATTAAATTATTTGGTACATATTAAATAAAGCGAGATACTTCAGGAGGAACATCGTGGCAGCAACCGTTTTGGAACCGCAGAAGAAAAAGACCCGTTTGATGACGGAGGGCAGCATCTGGAAGAGCATCCTGCTGTTTTCCGTGCCGCTGATCCTGGGCAACCTGCTTCAGCAGCTGTACAACACCGCCGACTCCATCATCGTCGGCAACTTTGTGGGCAGCAATGCGCTGGCAGCCGTCGGCTCCAGCGGCTCGCCCATCTTTCTGCTCATCGGCTTCAGTCAGGGCATCGCAGTGGGTGCGGGCGTCGTGGTGGCGCAGTATCTTGGCGCGAAGGACCGCGAGGATGCGCAGCGGGCCGTGCACACCGCGCTGGCGCTGGCCGTGCTTCTGGGCCTCATCCTGACCATCGGCGGCATCCTCGTCAGCCGTGCCCTGCTCACGGCCATGGATACCCCGGCGGAGGTGCTGGAGGACGCTGTGACCTATATGCAGATCTACTTCGGCGGTGTGCTGTTCAGCGTCGTGTACAACATGGCGGCTGGCATCCTGAATGCGGCGGGCAACTCCCAGCGGTCGCTGCTCTATCTGGGCATCGCATCGGGCACGAACATCCTCCTCGACCTCGTGCTCATCGCGGGGCTGCGGATGGGTGTGGCCGGTGCGGCCATCGCCACCGACATCAGCCAGCTCGTTTCCTGTGTGCTGGCGCTGCGCTTTTTGATGCGGGTCCAGGACGACTACCGCGTGACAGCCAGAGAGATCCGGGTGCACGGCAAAATGGCCGTCCGCATCATCAAGGTGGGCCTGCCCACTGGCATCCAGAATATGGTCATCTCGCTGTCCAACATTCTGGTGCAGGCCGGCGTCAACGGCTATGGTGCCGCTGCCATGGCCGGGTTCGCGGCCTATATGAAGGTGGACGGCTTCAACATCCTGCCCATCATGAGCTTCAGCATGGCGGCCACCACCTTCGTGGGGCAGAACTTCGGCGCGGGCAAGCTCGACCGCGTGAAGAAGAGCCTGTGGGTCACGCTGGGCATGGGCGTCGTCTACACCATCCTCACCGGTGTGCTGCTGCTGGCCTTCCAGGACCCCATCATGCACCTGTTTACCCACGAAGAGGACGTCGTCGCCTTTGGCTGCACGGCCATGCACTACTTCTGCCCCTTCTACTGGGAGCTGAGCATCCTGCACGGTCTGGCGGGCACCGTGCGCGGCACCGGCAAGACCATTCCGCCCATGGTGGTGCTGCTGATCTCGCTGTGTGTGTTCCGCATCGGGTGGATCCAGTGGGTGCTGCCCTTCTTTTCCAGCATCGACGGCATCTTCCTGCTGTATCCCGTCTCGTGGGGGCTGGGTGCGTTGATGATGGTGGGTTACGCATGGAAAGCAAACTGGCTGGAAACTTAAAATAATAAGGAAAAATCTTCCATTTCCGCTCAAAAAACGTAAAATTTTTTGTCGGGGGGGGGGTAACAATTGGTCGGATTTGATTGCTTTTTCCCCGAATGTACCGTATAATAAAACCTGAAACGTTTACAAAAAAGTTCCAGTTTTGAGCGGAAAGGGGATGCGTCCGGATGGAAGAATCGAATCGGCAGAAATGGGAGCGCTATATCCAGAATCTTCGCCGGGTGCGGACCCTCTCCCGCCCGCAGTTCCCGCCGGAAACGGCTCCGGAATTCCTGCTGGAGGCGATCCAGGGCAACGCGGTGCGCTGCTTCGACCTGATGAAGGAGAACAACGCCCTGCTGGGAGAGCTGGTCTACACGCGGGATGCGAAAACGTTGTCCGACAGCGACATCGCCGAGCTGGAAGAGGCGGCGGGCAGGCTGTTCAACTATGCCAACAGCGAGGACTGCGGCGTGGCCTACAAGATCCACGAGCTGCTGCTGAAGGCGGCCCGCTTCCGCGACGATGTCCCCATGATCGTCCGGGAGCTGTACTACAACGGCATCACCCTGCACTATATCAATGTGCGGGATGAGGACCACGACGTCAACCTGCTGTGGCCGCGCATCCATGCCTTCTTTCTGGAGGGGGCCAACTACATTGCCCGGTATGAAGAGCTGGACAAGGAGACCCGGCAGTACATCATCCGGTGCGTGGGTAACATCCGGCTGGCGGTCTCGCGCCAGACAAAAGAGGATTGCCATCGGTATATGGAGCTGTTCGACCTGGCTATGAGCATCATCACATCGCCCTATTACCAGGAGCTGGACCCGGACATCCCCTGGGCACGGTTCACCTATTCCATGCACATGGACCAGATGACTCTGATGGCCTATCTGCGCCATTGCAATGACCCTGAGGTCGCAGAGCGGGTGCTGCGGTCGGCCTCCTATGTCTACGAGCATCAGAAAAAGAACGCAGGAGAGGAATCCCGCCAGCAGAACTGGCGGGTGAGCTACTTTTACCATGCGGCACTCTACCATGCCGGAAAAGGCACAGCCCGTGCCGTCGTGGAAGATCTGCTGGAGATGATCGACCAGACCGGCGAACAGGATTATTCGCCGGACGGCATCAACCGCAACCTGACCGGCTCGGCCTATCTCTTTTATTATGAAGCATTTTTGAGCGAGCAGGACCACGCCGAGCTGGCTGACCGCATTGCAAAGGAGCGGGCGGCGGTCCACCGGTATCTGGACGAGATGCCGGGCAATGAATACCCCCGCGTGGCCAGCATGGCCATCCGGGAACTCATCACGGCGCAGTCGGATACCAGGGAAATAGACAACCGCAAGATCCTGGAGAGCATCCTCTCCGGCCACAAGCCGACCTATGTGCACTCCACGATGGTGGCGCACCTGACCAGAGCGCTGCTCCGGCGGATGATCGAGACCGACCCCGCCGCCCTCATCGGCCTGCTGGGCTGCAAGACCGCAGCCGAAGTGCAGGCCCGGAAGCCGGAGCTGCTGCAGACCGCCTATGAATGCGGCCTGTACCACGATGTGGGCAAGAGCGCGGTCATCATGTACATCGACACCAACAGCCGCAGCCTGCTGGAGGAAGAATTCTGCTGCATCCAGAGCCACCCAGTCATTGGCTGCAGTCTGCTGCGGGAGGCCGGGTACGAAGAGCATCTGGCCCCGGCGGCGCTCTATCACCACTGCTTCTACAACGGACAGGGCGGCTACCCCAGAGATGTGCCGCCCTGCCCGCAGGACATCAAGGGCATCGTGGATGTGCTGACCGTGGCGGACACGCTGGATGCCGCCACCGACAACATCGGGCGCTGCTACAACCGGGCCAAGCCCCTGCGCACACTGGTGGGGGAGCTGCAGGCCCAGAGCGGCACCCGCTATGCACCGGACGTGGTGGCGCTGTTCCGGGATAAGACCTTCTGCAAAGTGCTGGCCCAAAAGCTGGATGCCGAGCGAAAAAAGGTCTATCTGCAAGCATACCACGCTGCGGAATAAAAAAAATGAGATAAAAACTTCCATTTCTTTCTTCTGTGTGATACAATAACTGGTAAGAGTGCACAGAAAACTGCGAAACCGCACGCTGAGGAGGAAAGGCCGATGGAAAAACTGCGCAATCTCCTGTTTTATGGCGGCGCGATGCCGGATGTCTACCGGAACTGCCGGGACGAGATCCGGAAGGAAAACCTGGAAAAGCTCTTCTTCTTTCTCACCGTGGAGATCGTATTCCTGCTCATAGCGCTGGCGGTGTGCTGCGCCGTCAAATCGCTGGCAGGCGGCTTCATCGCCTACATCATTGCGCTGGCCTGTGCGCTGGTGCTGTTGTGCACGGTGCAGAGCTGCCAGAACAGCAACATCGTCCTTTCCATCTGTGCGGACAGTTTTATGGGCATCTGCTATCTGCTGAGCCTCTATCTGGGCTGCTTTGCCTACCCGGATGAACCGGCCATCTGCTTCCATGTCGTTGCGGTGGTGCTGCCCATGCTGTTCACCCGCCCGGCCATCGGGAACATCCTGCGCACGGTGATCTACGAAGCGCTGTTCATCGGCTGTTCTGTGACCTTCAAAGACCCGGCCCTCGTGCCCAGGGATGTATTCAATGCCGTCCTGTTCGGGCTGATGGGCTGTGTGCTTTCCACGTACTATATCCGCGTCCTGACGGACAATGTCGTCGCGCGCTGCAAGCTGAAGGTCATCGCAGAGACCGACCTGAACACCCAGATCCCCAATCGCAACGCCTACGAGAACCACATGAACGAATATCCGCTGCGCTGTTCCAACACCCTGAGCTGTGTCTATGTGGATGTGAACGGCCTGCACGAGCTGAACAACACCAAGGGCCACAATGCGGGCGACGTCATGCTCAAGACGGTGGCCCAGGAGATGGTCCGGCAGTTCGGCATCAAGGACAGCTACCGCATCGGCGGCGACGAATTCGTAGCCTTTGTGGTGGACGAGCCGCCCCGCACGGTGCGGGAACGGATGAGCCAGCTCGTGGCCAATGTGGAGGCCAACGGCTATTCGGTCGCCGTGGGCTGTGCCACCTGCAGCGCCGGCGGCATCCAGCTCGAAGCCCTCATCAAGCAGGCCGAGAGCCGCATGTACGACGACAAGGAAGAACACTACCGCCGCCGCGGTATCCCGCACGGGTAAAAAAGGATAAAACCCTCTCCGTCATTGCTTCGCAATACCGGAGAGGGTTTCTGTTTTTATAAACCATAGAGCTTCGGCACCTGAATGCGAAACAGCTCCAGCATGGCCTTGAGCGGGGCGCTCTGGTAGCTGCTGCGGGGGTAGACGAGGGCCAGCGGGCGGCTGGTCTCGACTCTGGCAATGTGGAAGTAGCACAGCTCCTCGCCGTAGAACTGCCGCTGGGCAAAGATCAGCGGTGCAAAGGTGATGCCGAGCTGCTGCGCGGCCAGGCTCAGCGCGCGCTCCACGCTGCTGCACTGGAGCCGCAGGTCGGGCAGAAAGCCTGCCTGCTCGCACATTTTCTGGCAGATGCCGCCCAGCATCTGTTCCGGCGGCAGCAGGATGAACGGCTCGCCGCTGAGGGCGTTCAGCTCCAGCGCACCGCTCTGCGGCTGGATGCGGGGCAGGAACGACCGGGGCACGGCCAGCAGGATGGGCTCGTTCAGCAGCAGCTCGTTGCAGTAGGTCACGGTGTCGGGGCTGGGCACGTCCACGATGAAATCCAGCTGTTTGGCGTCCAGCTGAAGGCGCAGCAGGGTGGTGGAAAGCTCCACCGTGTGGACTTCGCAGCTGGGGAACTGCCGGTAAAACGCCGACAGGATGGTGGGCAGCAGCAGATTGCCCCGGTGGGGGCTGACGCCCAGCCGCAGCAGCTGGCGCCGGCCGGAAGCGATGTCGCTGAGCTTGTCGTTCAGCCGCCCGAAAGAGATGTCAGTCTCCGCAGCCCAGGCGCAGAACAGGCTGCCCGCGTAGGTGGGCTCCAGCCCGTCGGGCCCGCGGGTGAACAGCGGGGTGCCCAGCTCCTCTTCCAGCGCCTTCAGGCTCAGCGAAAGGGACGGCTGGGTCAGGTAAAGCCTCTGGGCCGCGCGGGTGATGCTTTTTTCCTCCGCGATGGTCAGAACATAGCGCAGCTGGTTCCAGTTCATACGGCACCTCCGTTGCATAAGAAAAACCTATGGATTCTATCATAAAACATATATTTGAAAAATGCAACCCCCTGTGATACCCTATTGTCAGAAACAGGAGGAATGGATGTTGGAAAAAGCAATTCATGGAACCGCACAAAAAAAGACCGAAGCCGCCCCGGAGCAGACCTCCCGCGTGAAGATGGCGCTTCTGATCTTTGCATACTTTATTAAGATCGGCTCCTTCACCTTTGGCAGCGGATGGAGCATCCTGGCCCAAATGGAGCAGGAGTTCGTGGACAAGCGCCGCTGGCTGACCAAGCAGGAGCTGCTGGAGCTGGTGGCCGTGGGCAAATCGCTGCCCGGCATCATGATCACCAACATCACGATGCTGTTCGGCTACCAGATGGCTGGGGTGCTGGGCGGTGTTCTGGCTGTGCTGGGCATCGCGCTGCCGGCCGTGGTGGTGCTGAGCCTGGTCACGCTGGCGTACGATGCCATCAAATCGAATTACTGGGTCTGGGCCGCGCTGCAGGGCGTACAGTGCGCGGTGGTGCCCATCATCGGCGGGGCGGCCATCTCGCTGGGCAAAGAGGCCCTGAAGGATAAGGTGAGCGTCTTCATCTGCCTGGCGGCGCTGGCCGTCTGCCACTTCACGAGCATCAGCAACATCGTGCTGATCCTGGCGGGCGTTGTGGCCGCGCTGGTCTGGATGGAGGGGAAGGAACATGCTTGAGACGCTGGTGCAGCTGTTCTTCGCCTTTGCCCGCATCGGTTTCACGAGCTTTGGCGGCACCTCGATGATCCCGCTCATCCTCGATGAGATGTCCAGCCACGGCTGGATGAGCGCCGACGACCTGACCAACCTCATCGCCATTGCCGAGATGACCCCCGGCAGCCTGGGCGTGAACTGTGCCACCTTCGCAGGTACCCAGACGGCTGGTACCATTGGCGGTCTGGTGGCCGTGCTGGGCGTGCTGAGCCCGGCCTTCACCCTGACGCTGGCGGCGGCGGTCTTCTTCCAGAAGTTCCGCACCAGCAAGGTCATGGGGTGGATCATGAGAGTCGTCAAGCCGCTCTGCATCGGCATGATCCTGGAAGTGCTGCTCAGCCTGAGCCTGAGCACCTACGCAGGCGAGGGCGGCATCCGCTTCGTCGGCATCGCCATCGGCCTGCTCTGCTTCTGGCTGCTGCAAAAGAAAAAGATGAGTGTGCCGAAGGTCATCGGCATTGCGGCCGCGCTGGGCGTGGTCGGTTTCGGCGTATTGTAACAAAGAGGACGGGAGCCTTTCGCGCGCGGTGCGGAAGGCTCCCGTTTTGCATCGCATCCAAAATTCGTCTGGGTTTTTCATAAAAAAAGCCTAACGCTTTTTGGGCAGAATGCGCTATACTGGCCCTATCACAAACCTTGGAGGAGCATTTTATGGAGGAAACAAAGAAAAAGGGTTCCGGCACCACCGACCTGACCGTCGGCCGGCCGCTGACCCGCATTTTGCAGTTCGCCCTGCCGCTGGTGCTGGGAACGCTGTTCCAGCAGCTGTACAGCTTTGTGGACACGATCATCGTGGGGCGCTGCATCGGCACTGATGCGCTGGGCGCGGTGGGCACGACCTACTCGCTGAATTTTATGATCGTGGGCTTCGTGCTGGCCACCTGCAACGGCTTCGGCATCCCGGTGGCCGAGAGCTTCGGCGCAAAGGACCGGGACGACCTGCACAAGTACCTGTTCAACGGTGCCGTGCTCTGCGTGGGGATGAGTCTGGTCTTTGCGGTGGGCACGACTCTCGTTGCAGCCCCGCTGCTGCAGCTCATCCACACCCCGGCGGAGCTGCTGGAGAATGCCGTGCACTACATCCGCATCATCTTCCTGGGCATCCCTGCGACGGTGCTGTACAACTATTCGTCCACCGTTCTGCGCAGTCTGGGCGACTCGAAGCATCCGTTCTACTTTCTGCTGGTGTCCAGCTTCCTGAACATTGCGCTGGACGTGCTGTTCATCGTGCCGCTGGGCATGGGCGTCGAGGGTGCGGCCATCGCGACGGTGATCAGCCAGCTCGTCAGCGGCATCCTCTGCACCTGGTGGTTCTTCACCAAAGTGGAGGACATCCACTTCACCAAAGAGAACTGCGTCCTTTCCGGCAGGCACTGCAAGCGGCTGGCCTACATCGGCTTCCCGATGGGTTTTGAGTATTCGGTCTCGGCCATCGGTGCCGTCATCATGCAGGACGCCATCAACCAGCTGGGCAGCGTGGCCGTGGCCGCGCAGACCGCCGGTGAGAAGATCCGCCAGATGTTCACCCTGCCCATGGAGAGCGTCGGCATGGCCATGGCGACTTATGTTGGCCAGAACCACGGTGCGGGCCGCACCGACCGCGTCCGACAGGGCATCCGGGACGGCTGCATCATCCAGGCAGGCTACAGTGCCATCGCATGGGCCGCGGTCTTCCTGGTCAAGCGCTGGGCCGTGGGCCTGGTGCTGGGCGATGCCGAACCGGCCATCTTCAACGGTGCGGTGGAGTATCTGACCGTCATCAGTGTGCTGTTCGTTCTGCTGGGCTTCCTGATGATCTTCCGCTACACGCTGCAGGGCCTCGGCTACAGCGTACAGGCCGTCATCTCCGGCGTGGGCGAGCTCATCGGCCGCGCCCTCGGCGGCTGGCTGGCCGTGCACCAGCTGGGCTACCTCGGCATCTGCATCTCGAACCCCCTCGCCTGGGGCTTTGCCCTGTGCTACTGCGTGTTCATGGTCACACGGGTGCTGAAAAAGGAGAGCCGGGCGGTATAAACCAAAATCAAAAAAGCGCTCCGCAGTTTTGCACTGCGAAGCGCTTTCTTGTGGAAAACTCAGTTGATAAAATTCACAAAGACGGGGCAGAGCACGGCGGTGAGCACACCGGCCACTGCGATGGACAGGCCGCTCATCGCGCCCTCGACTTCGCCCATCTGCAAGGCTTTGCTGGTGCCGACGGCATGGGCCGAGGTGCCGATGCCCACGCCCTTGGCGATGGGGTCGGTGATGTGGAACACCTTGCAGACCGTCTCGGCCAGCAGGTTGCCCGCGATGCCGGTCAGGATGACGATGGCACCGGTCAGGGCCGCGATGCCGCCCAGCTCAGCGGCGACGTCCATGCTGATGGCAGTGGTGACGGACTTGGGCAGCAGGGTCACATACTGCTCACGGGTCAGGCCCATGGCCACGGTCAGAGCCAGCGCGCTGCCCAGACTGACCAGGGTGCCCACCGAGATGCCCGCGATGATGGCAGCGGCGTTCTCCTTGAGCAGGTCCCACTTTTCATACAGCGGGATGGCCAGGCTGATGGTGGCGGGCAGCAGCAGATAGCTGACCGGCGCGGCGCTGACTTTGTAATCCGCGTAGGAGATGTTCAGCACACTGAGCAGGATGATGACGAAGATGCTGCCCAGCAGCAGCGGGTTGAAGACGGCCTTGCCCGTCACCCGGTTGATGAGGGTGCCCAGTGCAAAGGCCGCCAGCGTGAGCAGAACGCCCCACGCTGAGGACGAGGAAAGAAACTCATTCAGCAGCTGTGTCATTTGCGGCAGCCTCCTTTTTGCTCTGCTTGCGGCGGGTGAGCGCCTGGGTGGTGTGGCCGGATGTTACCAGCACCAGCACCGTGACCGGGATGATGGCGATGACGATGGGCAGCAGCATGCTGCCCATCTCGGCCCACAGCTCCATGACACCGGCCGCGGCGGGCACGAACAGCAGCGGGAAGATGCCGGTCAGGAACAGGCCGACCTCCTTCACATCGTCCAGCTGGACGAGGCCCAGCAGCAGGGCAGCCAGCAGCAGGACCAGGCCGTAGATGCTGGCCGGGATGGGCAGCGGCAGAACAGCGTGGCAGAACTCGCCCAGAAAACAGAACGCAAGGATGCGTGCGAACTGAAACAGATACTTCGTAAAAAATCCCCCTTCATCGCGCCCGCGCAGCCCCCCCTTCGGGGCAGCTCTGCCGGAGAATGAGCCTCTGGCAGGGCGGGCCGGTCAAACGAAGCCCGGAAGACGCCGGGCCGCGCGTTTATTTGTGACGGTCAGTGTAACAGTATAGCCCAAAAGTCCCGGTGGCGCAACGGCAATACTTGCTAAGAATTTATGTCGAACCGACAAAAAACTGGATGTTCTGAGGGTTTGGCGGAAAATGAGAAAACCGGCCGGGAATGGAACACCGCCTTTTTCCGAAAAAATTTGTGTAAATGCCCGCCGGAGGGTTGCGCTGGGTGGGGCGTTCATTGTACAATAAACACGTTACCGAAAAATACGACACAGCGGGCGGATGCGCCCCAAAGTGAGGAATCGAAATGAACGGATCGAAAATTCGGGTGCTGGCGCTGGATCTGGACGGCACCCTGACCAATGATGAAAAGATCGTTACCCCCCGCACCCGCGCGGCGCTGGACGCAGCAGCGGCGCAGGGCGTGACCATCGTGCTGGCTTCCGGCCGGCCTACGGCGGGCATCACCCCGCTGGCAAAGGAACTGGGGCTGGACAAAAAGGGCGGCTGCATCCTGGCCTACAACGGTGGAAAGATCGTGGACTGCGCCACCGGTGCGGCCCTGTATCAGAAGCTGCTGGCCCCGGAGTTCGTGCCCCAGCTGTGCCGGTTTGCGGCAGAGCAGGACGTCGCGCTCCTGACCTACGACTCCCGCGGTATCGTCTGCGAGCGCGACCAGGACCCCTGGGCCCGGAAGGAGTGTGTGACCACCAAGCTGGAGATGTACCATGTGGACGATCTGGCTTCCTATGTGGATTACCCCATCTGCAAGATGCTCCTCACCGTGGACCCCGCCCGCCGCGACGCAGTCTGCGCCGCAGGCCGGCAGCAGTTTGAGGGCAAGATCGACATCTACCCCTCCAGCCCCTTCTTCATCGAGGCCGTGCCGCTGGGCGTGATGAAGGATGTCAGCCTGGGCGCTCTGCTGGAACGCATGGGCCTGACCCGCGAGAACCTGATGGCCTGCGGCGACGGTCTGAACGACCGCTCGATGATCGACTTTGCGGGCGTGGGCGTCGCCATGCAGAACGCCGAAGACACCGTGAAGGAGGTTGCCGACTATGTGACCGCCGCCGACAACAACCACGACGGCGTCGCCGAGGCCATTGAGAAATTCATTTTACAGTGAGAGGACAGGACACACGAATGCCGCAGCGCAATCTGGTTTTATTTGATTTGGAATGGAACATCGGCTACCAGCCGTATACGTTCAACTATCATGGGGTGCAGCAGACCTTCCGGGGTGAGATCATCGAGATCGGCGCGGTGAAGATCGACGAAGACGCCAACGTCCTCGATACCTTCTCCATCCATCTGCGCCCCCGCATCTTCCGCAAATTGCAGCACCACATCGCCAAGGTCACCGGCCTGACGCAGGAAGACCTGGACAACGGCGCTCCCATCGTGCAGGGCCTGCGCCGTTTCATGCAGTGGTGCGGCCCGGACGCCGAGTTCGCCGAGTGGGGCATGGACGATGTGCCGGTGCTCAAGCAGAATCTGTTCCTGTGCAATCTGGACGAGAGCCGCCCCACGGTGTGGTACGACCTGCAGCAGGTCTTTCTGCGGGAACATCCCCGCAAGGAGGGCGAGGGCATGACGCTGGAAAGCGTCGTCACCCGGATGGGCATCCCGATGGACCGCCCCTTCCACGACGCATTGTCCGATACCCTCTACACCGCCGATGTCTGCCGCAAGCTCGACCTGCGGGAGGGACTGGCCGCCTACCCCAGCGAGGAGCAGGCCCTGCGCCAGAGCCTTTGCCCGAAGCCCGGCGACTACCGGGATTTCCGCGTCTTCCGCGGCTATGTGGAGCCGTATACCTGGCGGATCGACCCCATCATCAGCACGGCCCAGTGCCCGGCCTGCGGAGCCGACCTTGCGCCGGACGAGATCTGGCTGAAAAAGGGCAGCAACAGCTGGTACACGCTGGCTCAGTGCCCCCACTGTGCCGGAACGGCCAGCGAGGCGGGCAAGGGCGTCTTCCAGCGGTACAAGCTGGCCCGGCGGGATGGCCTGCACTGGAGCTTTGCCCGCTGTGTGCAGGTCCCGGATGCCGAGGCGCTGGCCCGCTGGGACAAGCAGCGCGCCCAGCAGATCGAGCGGATGAAGGCCCGCGCCGAAAAACAGGCCGGGGAAAAAGCCTGAGACCGATCGTGCAGGAAAACCGCACCCCATTTCGTATAGCAAAGTATAGCGCAGACGAAAAAGCGAAGAAAATGCAGAATTTCTTCATCGCACATTCATAAGTTCTGGATATACTAAGAGAAACGAGAGGGAAGGAACACACGATGGAAAGCACCCTGATCAGCTTTGTGCACCAGCTGGGAACGCTGGAATTCTGGCAGACATTACTGGACAGCTTCGGAGACCTCGGCCCCCTTGCGCCCATCTTTCTGGCAATGGTGGAGTCATTTTTTCCGCCGCTGCCCCTCATCGCCATCGTGGCGCTGAATGTGGCGGCCCACGGCGGCCTTTTCGGTTTTGTGTACAGCTGGGTGGGCGTCATGCTGGGCGGCACCCTGATGTTCCTGTTCTGGCGGCGGGTGCTCAAACAGTTTTTCTGGAAGTTCGCCAGCCGTTCCCAGAAGCTGGAAAAAGCTGAGCGGTGGGTCAGCCGGTTCGATGTTTCGTCCCTGTTCATGCTGTCGGTGCTGCCGTTCACCCCTTCGTCCTTCATGCACTTTGCCTTCGGCATCTCGGATTTTGACGAAAAACGCTACCTCATCACTATGCTGCTGGGCAAGGGTGTGATGGTGGCCATGATGGCCCTCTTCGGCCAGTCCCTCGTCCGCTCGATGAAGAACCCGGTCTACCTTGTCCTCGCCGTTGTCATCTGGGGCGCGATGTACTGGGGCAGCAAGCGGTTCTGCAAAAAACACGATCTGTAAGAAACGATGAAACGATAAAAACGCTCCCTTGCCGACGGCAAGAGAGCGTTTTTTGTGCAAATGGGTCGTTATCCTTCGTATCCCAAGGTCGCCGCCATAACGGCCTTGATGGTGTGCATCCGGTTCTCGGCCTCGTCGAAGACGATGCTCTGCGGGCCTTCGAAGACCTCGTCGGTGACTTCCATGGCATCGCGGCCGAACTTTTCGCCCATCTCCTTGCCCACGGTGGTCTTGTGGTCGTGGTAGGCGGGCAGGCAGTGCATGAAGACGGCCTGCGGCCCGGCCAGCGCCATCAGCGCGTTGTTGATCTGGTAGGGGGCCAGGTCGTGGATGCGCTCGGCCCAGACCTCGACAGGCTCGCCCATCGAGACCCAGACGTCGGTGTACAGCACATCGGCACCCTGGGCGGCTTTGGCGGGGTCTTCCTCAAAGGTCAGGGTCGCGCCGGTCTCGGCGGCGATGGCCTGGCACTGGGCGATGAGCGCCGGGTCTGGCTGATACTTCTTGGGGGCGCATGCCGTGAAGTGCAGGCCCATCTTGGCGCAGCCCACCATCAGGCTGTTGCCCATGTTGTAGCGGGCGTCGCCGAAGTAGACGAAATGGATGCCCTTCAGGCGGCCGAAGTGCTCCCGGATGGTGAGGAAGTCGGCCAGGATCTGAGTGGGGTGGAACTCGTTGGTCAGACCGTTCCAGACGGGAACGCCTGCATAATGGGCCAGGTCCTCGACGATCTGCTGGCCATAGCCGCGGTACTCAATGCCGTCGAACATCCGGCCCAGCACACGGGCGGTGTCCGCAATGGACTCTTTTTTGCCGATCTGGCTGCCCGACGGGTCCAGATAGGTGACTTCCATGCCCAGATCGTGGGCGGCCACTTCAAAGCTGCACCGGGTGCGGGTGGAGGTCTTCTCGAAGATCAGGGCGATGTTTTTGCCGCGCAGGGCATCGTGGCGGATGCCGGCCTTCTTCCTGGCCTTGAGGTCAGCGGCCAGATCCAGCAGCGCTTCGATCTCGGCGGGGGTGTAATCCAGCAGCTTCAGAAAGTTCCGATTTTTCAGGCTCATTGCATATTTCCCTCTCTATTCATAAAAGCTTGAATATTTATTCGAAATGGTGCTTCTATTATATAGCAGAAGAAACCGCCGGTCAAGGGCTTTGCGGGCTCACAGCTCCAGTTCGATCTTCCGCCCGCTGGGGGTGTAGGAGGTGAGCCGGATACCGGCCTTTTTGAACATGAACCGTGCTGCAACGCTGGAATCGGAGTCGTGGTACTTGTCGCCGTAGTAGACCACCTCCGAGATGCCGGACTGGATGATGGCTTTGGCGCACTCGTTGCAGGGGAAGAGGGTCACATAGACCCGTGCGCCCTTCAGGTTGTTGTGGGCGCTGTTCAGGATGGCGTTCAGCTCGGCATGGCAGACGTACATATATTTGGTGTCCAGTGGGTCGCCCTCGCGGTCCCAGGGCATGGCGTCGTCGTCGCAGCCAATGGGCATACCGTTATAGCCCAGTGACAGGATCTTGTTTTCCGGGCTGACGATGCAGGCACCCACCTGGCTGCTGGGGTCCTTGGAGCGCATGGCGGTGAGCAGGGCAATGCCCATAAAATATTCATCCCAGTTGATATAATCGGTGCGTTTCATAAAAACAGCCTCCCTTGCAAGTATGGCTTGTTCCGATTTGACAGAACGTTGAAAATCGACTATGCTGCAAATGAAAAGACGCTCGCGGCCGGAGCGCAAGGTAAGGATACCATAAAAAGAAAAGAAGTGCAATCGCAAAAGCACCCGCAGACGCTGAGCCTGCGGGTGCTTTTGGCATGGTTATGAGAAGGTTTGAGAGAGGTTCAACTTACTTGTTGCCCTTGTAATCCAGCGGGAGGCTGGTCCAGCGGGCGCGGAAGTGGAAGGCGGCGTCCTTCGGCTGACGCTGACGGGTGAAGATGCCCTTCTTGTTGCCGTTGGCGCGCATGATGCCCTCGGTGGTCTGGAAGTCTGCAAAGTTCCAGACCAGCTCGCCCTGCACGAAGTCGTAGCTGTCGAAGACGTTGTGGTTCATGTCGAGGTACTCGTTCTGGTACTCCTGGCTCCACATGACGCTGGGCAGCTTGTGCTCGGTGGGCATGGTGTCGGCACCGTACTCGGTGAAGATCATCGGGCGGCCGTTCAGGACCTTGGCCCAGCCGTCCATCTCCTTGCGGAATGCGGCCTCGGCATCCACGATGCCCATGCCGCCCATGACGTACCAGCCGTAGTAGCGGTTCAGGCTGATGAAGTCAGCGAACTGCTGGCCCTTGCTGTTGTGGGGCAGGCTCATCATGACGATGGCGTAGGTGCGGGGGCGCTTCTGCGGGTCAAGCTCGTGTGCCAGATCGAACAGGGTCTTGAAGTAGGCTTCGGTGCCCTCGCTGGTGCACTGGGGCTCGTTCAGGATGCTCCATGCGATGACGGAGGCGTGGTTCTTGTCGCGGTCGATCATGTCGGTCAGCGCGTCCTTGTGGTTTTCCAGCAGCTGAGGCGTGGTGTCCTTCTCGAACCAGCCCACCTTCTTGCCGTTGCCCTGGTTTGCTGCCAGGAAGTTCATGGTGCTCTCCATGAAGCCGACGGCGGGGACTTCGTCGATGATGAGGAAGCCTTCCTCATCGGCCATCTGGTACAGCTCCTCCGCATAGGGGTAGTGGCTGGTGCGGAAGCAGTTGGCACCGATCCACTTCATCAGCTCGTAATCGCGCTTGACGGTGGCCAGGTCGAGGCCGCGGCCGCGGATGTCTGCATCCTCGTGCTTGCCGAAGCCGCGCAGGTAGACGGGCTTGCCGTTCAGCAGGAAGTGGCCGTTCTGGATCTCGAAGGTGCGGATGCCGACCTTCTCGGTGTACTCGTCAACGATGGCGCTGCCGTCGTGGATGCGGATGACGATGTTGTACAGGTAGGCGGCATGGACGTTCCAGAGCTTGGCGTTCTTGACGACCAGAGTGCCTTCCTTGCCGGAAGCCTCAGCGACCTTGGTGGTGCCGTCGTACAGCTCCACGGTCACGTCGTGGCTGCCGTTGGTGGTGACGGTGTAATCGACCTCAGCGCCGTCCGCAGTCAGGCGGTGCTTGACGGAATAGTCCAGAACGCGCTCGGCGGGCAGGGCCATCAGCTTGACGGGGCGATGGATGCCGGCATAGTTGTAGAAGTCGAAGTAGGGGGCAGCGACCTTTTTGCCGTTGGACAGGGTAGCGGTGTTGCCGGCGGGCAGCATGTACTCGTTCAGCTCGTTGTTCAGCAGGACGCTCAGCTTGTTGTACTGGTTGTAGCGGACGATGTCGGTGACGACTGCGTCAAAGGGCAGGAAGCCGCCCTCGTGCTGTGCGACCTCGACGCCGTTCACAAAGACGCGGGCGTGGTGGGTGGCAGAGCCGAAGCGGATGGCGATGTCCTTGCCGCTCCACTCGCCGGGCACGAAGAAATCGGTCTCGTACCAGAAATCGCCGCAGTACTCGCGGGACTCCTTATCGGTGAAGAAGTCGCAGAAGGAAGCGGGCACGGGCATGGAGATGGACTCCGGCAGGCCGTTTGCCCAGTCTGCATCGACGCCCTCGCTCTTGGGGTCGAAGCGGAAGCGCCACATGCCGTCCAGGCTGACGACGCGGCGGGAAGTGGAAGCCACAGGATACAGCAGGGATTTGTTGTTCATTGCAGGAACCTCATTTCTCATCATACTAAAACATTTTGAACTACGAAATAAACCTCTCCGTCATCGCTGCGCGATGCTACCTCCCCTGATAGGGGAGGCCTTGGCAGTCCCCGCAAAGGATACGGTTTCGCCAGAGGCTCTCCTATCCGGAGAGCTGTCGAGCGAATGCGAGACTGAGAGGTTGATACCGCAGCTCATATCTTCTGGTATCAGTATGACAGATTTTTTACAAAAGGAATAGAACAAATTTTTTATAAATCCAGACTTTTTTGGGGAATTTTGAACGATTCCGGGGCAGAATACCTATTATAATGCGGGCGATGCCGGGAAAACTGTTGAAATCAACTACGCCAAGGAAAATATAGTGAAAGAGATTCCACATATTTTATGAAAAAACTGGCAAAGTGCCCAAACAATAATCGTAAAATTTTACGTTTTCACCTAAAAATTCTTCTAACGATGATTGCTAAAGATTTGTCATAATACTGATATACAAGCTGAAATGCAGTGAACCATACTTCAATGTGTTTTGCAGCAGCACTTGGAGAACCGAATCCAAGAATCGATCTATCTAAGGAGAAACCAATGGCAAATGAGATGAAGAAAGCCGCCCCCTTCGGCATGAAGGACAAGGTCGGCTACATGTTCGGTGATTTCGGCAACGATTTCACCTTCCTGCTGTCGTCGAGCTTCCTGATGAAGTTCTACACCGACGTCATGGGCGTCAACGCCGCCATCGTTGGCGTGGTGATGATGATCGCCCGTTTTGTGGATGCGTTCACCGATGTGGGCATGGGCCAGATCGTGGACCACTCCAAGCCCACCAAGGACGGCAAGTTCCGCCCCTGGATCAAGCGGATGTGCGGCCCGGTGGCCATCGCTTCCTTCCTGATCTATCAGTCCGGCCTGGCCGGGATGCCCTATGGCTTCAAGGTGGCCTGGCTGTTCATCACCTACATCCTGTGGGGCTCCATCTTCTATACCTCCATCAACATCCCTTACGGCTCCATGGCTTCCGCCGTCTCGGCAGACCCCAAGGACCGCGCAGAACTGTCCACCTGGCGCACCATCGGTTCCACACTGGCCAACATGGTCATCGGCGTGGCCACGCCCATGGTCGCCTATGTCGTCGTGGACGGCAAGACGGTGATGTCCGGCTCCCGCATGACCATCATCGCAGGCGTCTTCTCCATCTGCGCCATCCTGTGCTATATCGTCTGCTTCAAGCTGACTCGTGAGCGTGTCGAGGTCCCCGCAAGCAGCCAGAAGGTGAGTGCTTCCGCCATCTTCAAGAGCATCTTCACCAACCGGGCGCTGCTGGGCATCATCGTGGCGGCCATCTTCGTCCTGCTGAGCCAGCTGACTGTCATGAGCCTGGCCGGTTACGTTTACCCCAACGTGTACGGCAGCGCTGCCGCACAATCCACCGCCAGCCTGCTGGGCACGGTGATCATGCTGATCGTCTGCGCACCCTTTGCTTCCAAGCTGGCTGCAAAGTTCGGCAAGAAGGAGCTGGCTGTTGCCTCCAGCATCTGCTCCGCTCTGGTCTGGCTGGTCTGCCTGATCTGGCGTCCGGCCAGCGTCTGGGGCTTTGTGGCCTGCTACATCCTGGCCAATGTCGGCATGGGCTTTTTCAACACCATCATCTGGGCCATGATCACCGACGTCATCGACGACGCCGAGGTCCGCAGCGGCATCCGCGAGGACGGCACCATCTACTCGGTCTACTCCTTCGCCCGCAAGCTGGGTCAGGCCTTCTCTTCCGGTCTGGTCGGTGCCCTGCTGGGGATCATCGGCTACACCGAAGCGACTGCGTTTGACCCCGCTGTCACCCGCGGCATCTTCAACATGGCCTGCATCGCCCCCATCATTGGCTTTGTGTGCATCGTTCTGGCGCTGGTCTTCCTCTACCCGCTGAATAAGAAGAAGGTCGAGGAGAACGTGGCAGCTCTGGCTGCGCGCCGCAACAGCAAGTAATCCTTTGTAAAACATAGAACAAAGTGCTCTGCCGTCTTGGGATGGCAGGGCACTTTTTCTACGCTCGGCCACTTGTTTCTTGCAGAAAAATGCTGTATACTGATATATCAAATGAGATGTGAGAGATGCGATGAAACAGGAAAGGAGACGCCATGCGGGTCGATCCATTACAGGTGCTCACCAAACTGGCGGCAGCACAGAATATCCCCACCCGGCGGGTGACGCCGCCGTTCGACGGACTGGAAGAGTTCGACTACGGCCTGCGCCGCTCGCTGGACCCTCAGTTCGACTGGCAGGAGTTCGGCCGGCTGCTGCTGGAACAGACCCCGGCGCAGACGCTGCTCTTCGTGGAGGGCACCTTTGAGCTGCATTTTGCCCTCTTCCGCATCCCGGACGAGGAGAACACCGTCTTCCTCGTCGGGCCATGGACCTTTGGCCCCCGCAGCGAGAAGGCCCGCAAGTGGGCCCGCCGCTACCTGGGCGAGGACGGAGAGAATGCCGTGCAGGAATACTACAACGGCGTCAAGCTGCTGCAGGCGAACGATTTTTACATGGCCATCCGGGTCCTGGTCGGGATGATGATGGGGGAGGATCTGGTCGTGAAGGAGCTGAAGGAGTTTCTGCCCTTCTGCTTCCACCCGGACGTCCGGTATTTCAACGAGCCGAAGTTCCAGAAGGATATCCCCATCTCCATGCTGGAACAGCGGTACGAATCCGAGAACCGCATCCTGGATGCCGTGAGCCGCGGCGACGACGAAGCCGCCACCGAGGCCATGCACCATCACTCCCGCTTCACCTACGGTGGGCGGTTCGAAGGCTCGCTCTACCAGCAGAAGAACATGATGATCGTCTTCAACACCCTGCTGCGCAAGGCCATCGAGCCCAGCAAGGTGCATCCCTATTATATTGATGCCATCTCCAGCAAGTACGCCCGCATCATTGAGGAGGCCGACGAGATCCCCCGTGAGATGATGTGGCAGATGGTGCGGGACTACTGCGCCTATGTCCGCCGCTACTCGCTGAAGGAGTTCTCGCCCGCCGTCCAGAAGGTGATGAACTACGTCAACCTGAATGTCTCCGAGCCGCTGACACTGAAGAGTCTGGCGGCCATGTGCTTCATCAGCCCGTCGTATCTGTCGGCGCTGTTCAAGCAGGAGACCGGCACCACCCTCATCGACTATATCAACACCCAGCGTGTGAACCGTGCGGCCCAGCTGCTGGAGCAGAACAACCACAGCATCGCCGCCGTAGCCGAAGAAGTGGGCATTCTGGATGTGAATTACTTCACCAAGATCTTCAAAAAGACCCTCGGCGTCACCCCCACCCGCTACCGCCGGGAACACAAAGAAAAATAACTGCGAAACAGCAGAATGAAAAAAAGACCCATTTTGTCCTTTTGATGCGTACAGATTATGCAGCGGGACAAAGTGGGCTTTTTTGCATCGGATAGGATTGTTGCACACCGGAACGATCTCTGTAACTGTTTTGAGAGATTTCATGGACTTTTGTATGGAATTTGGACGCATGTTGCAAAATCGACAGAAATTGTGCTTGATATCAAAAAGAAACTTGTATCCAACAAAAGCAATTGTGAGGGATGCACAAAAGATTCCTTGGATTCTTGTGAACTTGTTCTATTGCGAATGGTCGTGCGGACGGTTATAATACAAACAGAATCACGAAACGTGCGATGTGCGCACGATTCGATTTTGCTGTGATATGCGAATGAAGGAGAACATTATTATGAAAATGATTTCGCGTCGTGACTTCATGAAGGCTTCCGCTGTTGTGGGTGCCGCTGGCGTTCTGACCGCCTGCGGCGGCTCCTCCAGCTCCACTGCTGCATCCTCTACTGCAGCTTCCACCGCTGCATCTTCTGCAGCCGCTTCCACCACCGGCAGCGCAAACATCGGCGTCTGCATCTATCAGTTCGCTGATAACTTCATGACCCTGTACCGCACCGATCTGGAAGAGTACCTGAAGGATATGGGCTACGCCGTCACCATCGTCGATGGCAAGAACGACCAGAACACCCAGACCGAGCAGATCAACACCTTCCTGCAGCAGGGCGTGGACGTCCTGGTCATCAACCCCGTCCAGACCACTTCTGCACAGACCATCGTGGACACCATCTCTCCGTCCGGCACCCCCATCGTCTTCATCAACCGTGAGCCGGAGAAGGCAGTTCTGGACTCCTACGCTGGCAAGTGCTGCTACGTTGGTGCAGACGCACGTCAGTCCGGTACTTATCAGGGCGAGCTGATCCTGGAGACCTCTACCCAGGGCGATATCAACGGCGACGGCAAGATCACCTACATCATGTGCAAGGGCGACCCCGAAAACATCGATGCACAGTATCGTACCGAGTACTCCATCAAGGCTCTGACCGACGCCGGCAAGGAAGTCGAGTGCCTGTATGAGTACCTGGATAACTGGGACCAGACCACCGCACAGCAGGACGTTGCAAACGCTCTGGCACAGTACGGCGAGAAGATCGAAGTCGTCTTCTGCAACAACGACGCAATGGCTCTGGGCGCTCTGCAGTCCATCGAGCAGGCTGGCCGCAAGGTCGGCGAGGACATCTATCTGGTCGGTGTTGACGCACTGAAGGAAGCTGTCCAGAACGTTGTTGACGGCAAGATGACCGGTACCGTCCTGAACGATGACGTTGGCCAGGCTACTGCCGCTGCCGACGCCACCAAGCTGTTCGTTGAGGGCAAGGATGTCGAAGAGTACTACTGGGTCGACTATGTGAAGGTCACCACCGAGAACGCTTCTCAGTATCTCTGATTCGGAGCTGAGAACCACTCACGGTTGCAAGGTACGCAGTGAGTCCGAAGCTTTCTAAAAGCTAACAAGCGCGTGCGTGCGAGATTCCTCGGCGCACGCGCTTTCCTTTCGGAACGAACCGTGCCTTATTTTGAACGACAAGGAGGCTCTGCGGAATGTCAGAATACCGTCTGGTAATGAAAGGCGTGGTCAAGACCTTCCCCGGCGTCAAAGCGCTGGACCACGCGCAGTTGGAGCTCCGCCCCGGCAAAGTCATGGCCCTGATGGGCGAAAACGGCGCTGGCAAGTCCACTTTGATGAAGTGCATGTTCGGCATTTACAAGATGGACGAAGGCGAGATCGAATACGAAGGACAAAAAGTCACCATCCCCAACCCTCTGGAAGCACTGAACCGCGGCATCGCGATGGTGCACCAGGAGCTGCAGCCCATCCCGGCCCGTACCGTGGCTGAGAACATCTGGCTGGGCCGCTTCCCCACCAAGAAGGCAGGTATCATCACCATAGTGGACCATGCCAAAATGTACGCCGATACCGATGCCCTGCTGAAGAAGCTGAAGCTGGACATCAACTCCCACGCAAAGCTGGGCAGCCTGAGTATCGCACAGATGCAGATGGTGGAGATCGCAAAGGCCGTCTCCGCAAACTGCAAGGTGCTGATTTTGGACGAGCCCACCTCCTCGCTGACTGCGAACGAGGTCGAGTCGCTGTTCCGCATCATGCGCGAGCTGAAGGAGCAGGGCGTTGCGCTGGTCTACATCAGCCATAAGATGGACGAGATCAAGGTCATCGCCGACGAAGTCACCATCATGCGCGATGGCCACTACATCGGCAAGTGGGACGTTGCCAACATGACCAAGGAGCAGATCATCGCCAAGATGGTCGGCCGTGAGCTGTCCAATCTGTTCCCGCCGCTGGAGAACCACCCCTCCGACGAGGTCATGATGAAGGTGGAGGACTTCACCTCCATCCACCCGCGTTCCTTCCGCCATTGCAGCTTCGAGCTGAAGAAGGGCGAGATCCTGGGCGTGGCCGGCCTGGTCGGTGCCCAGCGTACCGAGCTGATGGAGGGCATCTTCGGCCTGCGCGCCCACACCGCCGGTAAAGTGTGGATCAAGGGCGAAGAAGTCGAGATCAAACAGCCCCGCGACGCCATCCGCAAGAGCGTGGCGCTGCTGACGGAGGACCGCCGCGCCACCGGCATCATGGGTGTGCTGAGCGTTGCCGACAACATCTCCATTGCATCGCTGGACGCTCTGCGCAAGGGCCCCATCATGCTGGATGATAAGAAGATCCTCAATCTGGTCGCCACCAACAAGGAAAAGATGGCCATCAAGGTGCCCAGCCCCAAGACCGCCATCAAGAGCCTTTCCGGCGGTAACCAGCAGAAGGTGCTGATCGCCCGCTGGCTGGCCAATAACCCCGATGTGCTGATCCTCGACGAGCCCACCCGCGGCATCGACGTCGGTGCAAAGTACGAAATTTACTGCATCATTGCCGACCTGGCCAAGCAGGGCAAGAGCATCATCATGATCTCCTCCGAAATGAGCGAGATCATCGGTATGTCCAACCGTGTCATGGTCATGTGCGATGGCCGCATCACCGGCTTCATCGACGGCAAGGACGCCACCCAGGAGAACATCATGGCGCTGGCGACCCAGTTTGAGACCGCACCGACGACGGCAGCGGCCAATCAGTAAACAAGGAGGCTGTCTATTGTGGAAGCTACCAAGAAATTGAACGGCAAGTCCGTGAAAAAATGGCTGAGTGAAAATGCCATCATCGTCCTGATGCTTGCGGTCTCTCTGATCGTCGGCATCATCCACCCCAACTTCTTCGCAGTCGCAAACCTGATCAACCTGTTCAAGAACGTGTCCATCCGCTACATCATCGCGCTGGGCATCTCCGGCTGTCTGATCACCACCGGCAACGACCTGTCTGCCGGTCGTCTGGCTGGCTTTGCGGCCTGCCTGGCCTGCATCTTTGCGCAGACGGAAGGCGCAGCCGGTAAGTTCTACCCCAACCTGCCCACTCTGCCCACCCCGGTGGTCTTCATCCTGGTCATCGCCATCTGCGCCATCGTGGGTCTGTGCAACGGTCTGGTCGTCAGCTACCTGAAGGTCCAGCCCTTCATCGCTACCCTGGGTATGCAGCAGGTCGTCTACGGCATCTGCCTGGTCTACACCGGCGGTACCCCCATCGGCTCCCTGAACAAGGACTTCACCTCTCTGGCCTCCAACACCATCATCGGCATCCCGGTCCTGATCTGGTTCGCCCTGATCGTGGCTGCCTGCTTCTGGTTCCTGTACAACAAGACCCGCCACGGCAAGTACATGTACGCCATCGGCGGCAACGAGGCTGCGGCTGAGGTCGCTGGCGTCAACGTCAACGCCACCAAGATCCGCATCTACATCCTGGCTTCCTGCATGTTCGGTCTGGCAGGCTGCCTGCTGGCTGCAAAGTCCGGCGGCGCATCCGTCAACACTGCAATGGGCTATGAGCTGGACGCCATCGCAGCCTGCACCATCGGCGGTGTTTCCACCACCGGCGGCGTTGGTACTGTGCCCGGCGTTCTGGTCGGCGTTCTGGTCTTTGAGCTGATGAAGGTCGCTCTGCAGTTCATGAACGTCAACTCCTCCTACACCTACATCGTGCAGGGCCTTGTCATCATCGTGGCTGTCGCCATTGATATCCGCAAGTACCTCGCCAAGAAGTAATTTCCCCCGAAAAGAGAGCGCCTGCTGGGCCGTCCACTCGTTGCAGTGGGCGGCCCGCTTTGTTATAATAGAAGAAAAACCAAGGAGAACGACCATGGCAGAATGGAATGAAAAAGAAGCCGAACTCGCCCGCCGCGAAGCACTGCTGGCCGAGCGCGAGGCCCAGCTGGAAAAAGAGCAGGCCGAACTGGAAGCGCGCAGGGCGCAGGGCGAAGCGGGGAAGAAGAGCCTGCTGAACAACAACGACCCCAATTTCGTGAACCCCAAGGAAAAGCTCTACGACAAGTTCCCGCTGAGCGTCCACCAGATGGACATCATCATCGGGGTGCTGTTTGCCCTCATCGTTCTGTTTCTGGTGCTGGGCATGACGCACACCAGCTTTTTCGGCCTGTTTGGCGGTTGAAAACGTGGAGCAGGAGCAGCCGCTCTTTGGGAGACTGCGTAGCCCGGCAGAGCCGCACTTGCAATTTCCTCCGGCGGATGGTATCATAGGCACTGCATATAAACTAGAACCACAAGGAGCAATCTTTTGATGAAGATCATGAATCGTATCCTCTCTGTTGTCGCTGCTGCTGCGCTGGCTGCCGGTCTGCTGGCAGGCTGCGGCGCTTCCTCTGCCGCAGGCAGCACAGCTTCTTCCGCTGCGTCCAGCGTGGCGGCATCTTCGGAGGCCGCTTCCTCGGAGGCTGCATCGGCAGAGGCTTCGGAAGCCAAGGTCAAGGCCCAGTTCACGGTGACCGGGGCCGACGGCGAGAGCCAGACCTTCGACCTGGAAGTGACCGACGGTGAGAAGCTGAGCGATGCGCTGGCCGAGGCCGGCATCATCAGCGCGGACGAGGCCGCTGCAGGCTTTGTCACCACCGTCAACGGCGAGACCGCCGACTGGGACAAGGACAGCGCCTGGTGGTGCCTGACCGACGCTTCCGGTGAGATGACCGCCGTGGGCGTGGCGGACATCGAGCTGCACGACGGCGACAGCTATGCCTTTACCTACACGAAGTAAGGAACCCATGCACACCAGAGTGCTGCGGCTGGTCCTCAGCGGGCTGATGGGCGCACTTCTGGTGGTGAGCAAACAGGCTATGAGCGGCCTCCCGAACATCGAGCCGGTGACGCTCCTCATCATCCTGTTCGCGCTGGAACTGCCCCGCGAGACGCCGGGGGCCATCACGGTGTTTCTGGTATTGCAGGGTGTGCTGTATGGCTTCGGCCTGTGGTGGGCGATGTATCTGTATGTCTGGTATCTGCTGGCCTTTCTGGCCCGGCTGCTGCGCCGGATGGACCATGCCCTCGGCTGGGCTGTGTTCAGCGGGCTGTACGGCCTGTGCTTCGGCGGGCTGTGCGCAGCGGTGTATCTTGTGGCCAAGACGCCCGCCTTCGCGCTGAGCTGGTGGCTGAGCGGCCTTTCCTACGACGCGATGCACGGCGTGGGCAACTTTGCCCTCATGCTGCTGCTCTACCGGCCTCTGCGCACGGCGCTGCGCACCGCTAAAAAACAGATCCATGGATGAAAAAAGACGTGCTGCACAGCGTGTGCGGCACGTCTTTTTCGTTATCCTAAGATCTTTTCCAGCAGCCAGAGCAGAATGCCGGGCAGACCGGCCTGCTCCAGAAACCAGAGCAGGATCGAGGACGAAAGGGAAAAGGTGGAAAGCATGAGCGGTTCTCCTTCCTTCAGATCTGAGAGCGCATTGCAACAGGCACTCCAGTAAAAATACGAAGGAGAAAGGACCGCGATTGCTGGAAAATTTTAGCGCTTCACGTTGAACGCTTCCATGCCGGGATAGACGGCGCTGGCACCCAGGTGCTCCTCGATGCGGAGCAGCTGGTTGTACTTGGCCACACGCTCGGTGCGGCTGGGCGCACCGGTCTTGATCTGGCAGGTGTTCAAGGCCACGGCCAGGTCGGCGATGGTGGTGTCCTCGGTCTCACCGGAGCGGTGCGAGCTGATGGCGGTGTAACCGGCCTTGTGGGCCATCTTGATGGCCTCCAGCGTCTCGGAGACCGAACCGATCTGGTTCAGCTTGATCAGGATGGCGTTTCCGGCACCCAGCTGGATGCCCTTGGCCAGGCGCTCGGTGTTGGTGACGAACAGGTCGTCGCCCACCAGCTGAACCTTGCCGCCCAGCTCGCGGGTCATCTCCTGCCAGCCCTCCCAGTCCTCTTCGTCCAGACCATCCTCGATGGAAATGATGGGGTACTTCTCCACCAGGCTCTTCCAGTGGGCGATCAGCTCGCTGGAGGTGAACTCGGTGCCCGCCTTGGGCAGCTTGTAGAAGCCCTTGCCCTTGGGGCTCTTCCACTCGGAGGAAGCGGCATCCATGGCCAGCATGAAGTCCTTGCCGGGCTGATAACCGGCTTTCTCGATGGCGGCCAGAATGGTCTCGATGGTCTCCTCGTCACTGGACAGGTTGGGCGCAAACCCGCCCTCGTCGCCGACGGAGGTGGCCAGACCTTTGGCCTTCAGGATGGAGGCCAGAGCGTGGAAGACCTCGGCGCACCAGCGCAGCGCCTCTTTGAAGGAGGGGGCACCCACGGGCATGATCATGAACTCCTGGGTATCCACGGTGTTGGTGGCGTGTGCGCCGCCGTTCAGGATGTTCATCATCGGGACGGGCAGGCGGTTGCCGTTCACGCCGCCCAGAAAACGATACAGCGGCATCTCCAGCGAAGCGGCGGCTGCGCGGCAGGCGGCGATGGACACGGCCAGAATGGCGTTTGCGCCCAGATTGGACTTGTCCTTGGTGCCGTCGGCTTTGCGCATGGCGGCATCGACTGCATAGATGTCGGAGGCATCCAGCCCCACGACAGCATCGGCGATGACGGTGTTGATGTTCTCAACGGCTTTGGTCACGCCCTTGCCCAGATAACGGCTCTTGTCGCCGTCGCGCAGTTCCAGAGCCTCGAACTCGCCGGTGGATGCGCCGGAGGGGGCACAGCCGCGGGCGACAGTGCCGTCGGCGAGCGTGATCTCAGCTTCGACGGTGGGGTTCCCGCGGGAGTCTAAGATCTCGCGGCCGACAACGGATTCGATTTCCAGATAATTCATAAGAAAGACCTCCCGGTAATGATTTGAGATAGTGGATAGTCAATACTAACTAACTGCCTTTATCCTACCACGTCCTGTGCCTGGTTGCAAGAGGGGATTGCGATGTTTGCGGCTGTAAACATCATCAGTCTGCCCGGAGGCGGGGGCGGATATGCCGGGAGGTGGGAAGGCGGCCGCCGCCGCACCTGCCCGGAACCGACCGGACGGCAATGTGTAACCTTTTTGACATTCGTGAAAACCGTTCATTTTAGGGTGAAACAAAGTGAATGATTTAGAAAAACAGCCAAAAGTGATATGGAAATTTTGTGTATTTTAACATGATTTGACGGAAAAGGCCCGGAAAAGTATGGACGGTTTGTGAATTGCGAACGGCCCCGAAGGGGGCTATAATGAAACTACCGAGAGCAGAGCCGCTTTGAGGGAAAGGGCTCTGCTTTCTGCATTTTGCAAATACTTCCAAACAGGAGGATAACGATTATGAAAAAGATGATCACCCGTCGTAACTTTCTGGCGGCTGCCGGTGTCGTGGCTGCTGCCGGTGTCCTGACCGCCTGCGGTGGTTCTTCTTCCAGCACGGCTGCTTCCGGTTCTGCGGCTGGTTCCGCAGCCGGTTCCGCTGCTTCCGGTGAGACCATCAAGGTGGGCGTCATGGGCCCCCTGAGCGGCAATGTTTCCGTTTACGGCCAGGCCGTTGTCAACGGTGCGAGCCTGTACCTGAAGCAGGTCAACGCCGATGGCGGCATCAACGGCAAGCAGATCGAGATCCTGACCGAGGATGAGCAGGGCGACGCCACCCAGGCCGTCAACTGCTTCACCAAGATGGTGGACGAGGGCATCACGGCACTGGTCGGCGATGTCACCACCACCCCCACGCTGGCCGTGGCTGCTGAGAGCGCCGACTACAACATGCCCATGGTCACTGCTTCTGCGACCGCAGAGGCCGTTACCTACGATGCCGAGACCGACACCGTGAACGCCAACGTCTTCCGTGCCACCTTCACCGACCCGTTCCAGGGCATCAAGATGGCAGATTACGCTTACAAGAAGCTGGGCTACACCAAGGCTGCTGTCATCTTTAAGAAGGGCGCAGACTACAACGAGGGCCTGGCTGAGAACTTCGTCAACGAGTTCGAGAGCTTGGGCGGCACCATCGTCGATCAGGAGAGCTACTCCGACGGCGACGTGGACTTCAAGACCCAGCTGACCAGCATCCTGGGCAAGGCTCCGGAGACGGTCTTCTGCCCCAACTACTATGAGGAAGTGGGCCAGATCCTGTCGCAGGCTGAGAGCATCGGCCTGACCGTTCCGTTCCTGGGCGGCGACGGCTGGGACGGCCTGGAGGGCTATGCGACCGCTGACCAGCTGAAGGACAGCTACTTCTGCGCCAACTACGCAAAGGGCGCTTCTCCGGAGTTCGAGGAGGCCTACAAGGCAGAGTACGGCGAGGAGTACCCCAACGGCTTCGCACCTCTGGGCTACGACGCTGCCAAGACCGTGGTCTACGGCCTGCAGGCTGCGGAGGACGCCGGTCTGGAAGCAGGCAGCGACGAGTACAAGCAGGCTGTCATTGACGCCATCGCTTCCGGCTCCATCGACGGCATCACCGGCACCTTCACCTTCGACGAGCACCACAACCCCGTCAAGGAGACTGCGATCCTGACCTATGTGGATGGCAAGCCCGAACTGAAGGAAATGTTCTAATCTCTCGTATCAGAACCACTTGCGGAGACCGCCGAAACGGGTTGTCTCCGCTTTTTTGGTAAACAAGTGTCTCCCAAAAGGCGTGGCAAAACGCCGCAAAGAAAGGAAGTATCCATCCATGACAGTGTTTTTTAGTCAGCTGATCAACGGTCTTTCCCTGGGCAGCATCTATGCACTGATCGCACTGGGCTACAGCATGGTGTACGGCATCATCCTGCTGCTGAACTTTGCCCACGGCGATGTCATTATGGTGGGCGCGTACATGTCCTGGTTCGTGATGAACCAGCTGGGCCTTGGCCCGGTGACGGCTGTCTGCGCCACCGTCGTTACCTGCACCCTGCTGGGCGTGGTGATCGAAAAGGTCGCCTACACCCCGCTGCGCAGTGCGCCCCGCATCTCGCTGCTGATCACGGCCATCGGCGTGTCCTTCTTCCTGGAGTATACGGCGGAGCTGCTGATGGGCTCCGGTGCAAAGGTCATCCCGTCCTACTTTGAAGCCAGGACCTTCTACTTCGGCAAAGTGCCGGTGGGCCTGACCTCCGTGATCACGCTGGTGGTCACTGTGCTGTCCATGCTCGTGCTGACCTTCCTGGTCCAGAAGACCAAGCTCGGCAAGGCCATGCGCGCCGTCTCCGAGGATATGGATGCGGCCCGCCTGATGGGCATCAACGTCAACAGCACCATCTCCTTCACCTTTGCGGTGGGTTCTGCGCTGGCCGGTATCGGCGCAGTGCTGTACTGCTGCTCCTACCCGCAGGCAACGCCCACCATGGGCTCCATGCTGGGCCTGAAAGCCTTCGTTGCCGCAGTTCTGGGCGGCATCGGTTCCATTCCGGGCGCGATGATCGGCGGCATCGCCATCGGCCTGTGCGAGTGCTTCGTTTCCGCCATCGGCCTTTCCGCCTGGAAGGACGCTGTTACGTTTGCGATCCTGATCATCGTGCTGCTGTTCAAGCCCACCGGCTTCCTTGGCCGCAAGGTGCAGGAAAAGGTGTAAGGAGGGCATGAAGATGAATACCAAACGCAAAACGCTCAAAATGCCCGTGCGCTACCTGATGAATACGGTGCTGGTGGCGCTGCTGTTCCTGGGGCTTTCCTACCTGACCGGAAATCTGCTTTCCACCTACCAGAACAAGGTGCTGATGACCGTGGGCATCAACATCATCCTGGCCGTGTCTTTGAACGTGGCCACCGGCTATCTGGGCCAGCTGCCGCTGGGCCATGCCGGTTTCATGGCCGTGGGTGCTTACACCTGCGCGCTGTTCACCAAGTACAGCCCCCTGCCCAGCGGCATCTCCTTTGCCATTGGTCTGGTGCTGGCCTGCATCATGGCGGGCCTGTTCGGTGTGCTGATCGGCATCCCAGCTCTGCGCCTGACCGGTGACTATCTGGCCATCCTGACGCTTGGCTTTGGCGAGATCATCCGCATCACGCTGAACAACATCGACGATGTGCTGGGTTACAGCCTGTTCTACGGTTCCAAGGGCCTGAAGAACATCCCCAAGTATTCCCATTTCAGCAATGTGTTCCTGTGCGTGGTCATCACCTGCTTCCTGATCCACGCCATGATGAAGAGCCGCCACGGCCGTGCCGTCCTCGCCATCCGCGACAACGAGATCGCGGCCGAGAGCTGCGGCATCCAGACCACCTACTATAAGGTCATGGCCTTTGCCTTCTCTGCTGCCTTCGCCGGTCTGGCCGGTGGTCTGTACGCCTGCTACATCGGCGTTCTGAACCCCTCGACCTTCGGTTTCATGAAGTCCATCGAGATCCTGGTCATGGTCGTTCTGGGCGGCATGGGCTCCATGCTGGGCTCCATCCTCTCGGCAACGGTGCTGACCATCCTGCCCGAAGCGACCCGCAGCTTCGACAGCTACCGCATGGTCATCTACTCGCTGGTGCTGATCCTGATGATGATCTTCCGCCCCGGCGGACTGCTGGGCAGCTACGACTTCTCCATGAGCCGCATCGTGGAGAAGGTCCTGAACGGGGAACTGTTCCGCAAGAAGAACAAGGAGGGTGCAGACCATGAGTGAGTTCCAGACGAGACTGAACAGCGTCCCCTCCGGCGGTTTCCTGACCGACCGCGACAAGGACAAAAAGCCCATCCTCGACGTGCGCGAGCTGGGCATCGACTTCGGCGGCCTGACCGCAGTGGACGGCTTCAACCTGATGATCGGCCGCAACGAGATCACCGGCCTCATCGGCCCCAACGGTGCCGGTAAGACCACCGTTTTCAACCTGCTGACCAACGTGTACCAGCCCACCCGCGGCTCCATCCTGATCGACGGGATGCCCACGGCAGGCAAGAAGACCTATCAGGTCAACCGGATGGGCGTAGCCCGCACCTTCCAGAACATCCGCCTGTTCAAGGAGCTGTCGGTCATCGACAACATCAAGGTCGGCCTGCATGAGTCCATGAAGTACAACCTGGCCTCCTCCCTGATCCGTCTGCCCAACTACTGGAAGGAAGAAAAGAAGTGCACCGAGCGGGCACTGGAGCTGCTGGATATCTTCCACATGGCCGACCTGGCCAACACCCCGGCGGGCAGCCTGCCCTATGGTGCACAGCGCCGGTTGGAGATCATGCGCGCCCTGGCTACCAGCCCGAAGTTGCTGCTTCTGGACGAGCCTGCTGCCGGTATGAACCCCTCCGAGACCGCTGAGCTGACCGAGACCATCCGCCGCATCCGCGACGAATTCGACATTGCCGTGCTGCTGATCGAGCACGACATGAGCCTGGTCATGGGGATCTGCGAGGGCATCGCGGTGCTGAACTTTGGCCGCATCATCGCCAAGGGCACCCCGGATGAGATCCGCAACAACCCGCAGGTCGTTGAGGCCTATCTGGGCAAGAAGGAGGGCTGACCGATGGCAGATTCTATGCTGAAAGTGGAGAACATCAACGTCTATTACGGCAACATCCACGCCGTCAAGGACGTTTCGTTTGAGGTCCACGAAGGGGAGATCGTGACCCTGATCGGTGCCAACGGTGCCGGTAAGTCCACTACCCTGAAGACCATTTCCGGCCTGCTCCACCCGAAGACGGGCGATGTCCTGTACAAGGGCAAGAGCATCAAGGGCGTCCGTGCCCACAAGATCGTGGAGGCCGGTCTGGCCCATGTGCCGGAGGGACGCCACGTCTTCCTGCACATGACCGTGGAGGAAAATCTGGAAATGGGCGGCTACACCCAGCCTGCCTCCACCATCGGCCCCAACAAGGAAAAGGTCTTTGAACTGTTCCCCCGCCTGAAGGAGCGCCGCAAACAGCTGGCGGGCACCATGTCCGGCGGTGAGCAGCAGATGCTGGCCATGGGCCGCGCGCTGATGAGCAACGCCTCCATGCTGATGCTGGATGAACCGTCCATGGGCCTGTCGCCTCTGCTGGTGCAGGAGATCTTCGACATCATCCGGAACATCCACAAGGAGGGTATGACCATCCTGCTGGTCGAGCAGAACGCGCAGATGGCGCTTTCCGTGGCCGACCGGGCCTATGTTCTGGAGACCGGCCGTGTTGTCATGGATGGCACCGGTGCCGAGCTGCTGACCAATGAGCGTGTCCGCAGCGCCTATCTGGGCGGCTGAGGCACGGTATATAGAGCAAGAAAAAAGGACTGTCGCGTTCGCGACAGTCCTTTTTTGTTGTGTCTCACTTGATGCAGGTGGAACAGGGAGTGTAGCCTGCTGCAATGGCCTCGTCGTAGCTGGAGAAGAGGATCTGGTTCTTCTCTGCCGGGAGGTTCGGGCAGGTGGGCAGATGGAACTTTTTGGAGTTCACGTTGCCGATGTAGGTCTGCTGTGCCGTGCTGGATGCCGCCGGGGCGGTGGGGTTCAGCTCGGCGTCGGTGGCGGTCTTGTCGGTGCGGATGGTGTAGTTCTGGCCGTCCGACCCGATGACGACCGTGCCCAGCAGGTCGGTGCGGTAGACGTCCACGCCTGCATCCCGCAGGATGCTCAGGGTCTCCTCATGCGGGTGGCCGTATTTGTTGTTCACGCCGCAGGAGATGACGCCCATTTCGGGCAGGACGGCATTCAAAAAGAGGTAGCTCGTCGAGGTGCTGGAACCGTGGTGGCCCACCTGCAAAACATCGGCCTTCAGGTTGGCTCCGCTGTTCACCAGGTCGCGCTCTGCATCCGATTCCATGTCGCCGGTCAGGAGGAAGCTGGTGGCACCATAATCTACCCGCAGGACGATCGAGGTGTCATTCGTCTCACTGTATTGTGCCACCGGACCCAGCATCGTCACCGTTGCACCGCCCAGCTGCCAGACGGTGCCCACGGTGGGCACCTCGACCTGCAGGCCCTGCTGCTGGGTGTACTTCACAAAATCCTGAAAGCACTTGGTGGAGGCCTCCGTCACCGGGCTGTACACATGGTTCGCCGGGAAGAAGGCCAGCGCAGCGGCCAGCCCGCCCACATGGTCTTCATGCGCGTGGGAGCAGAAGACGTATTGCAGCTCTTCCACGCCCTGCTTCTGCAAATAGCTGACCACCATGCTGCCGTCGTCCACGTTGCCGCCGTCGTACAGCATGTACTGGCCATCGCACTCCACCAGGACGCTGAGCGCCTGCCCCACGTCGAGAAAGTGCATCCGGAAGCTGTCGGCGGTCTGCACCCCACTGGATGCCGGGTTCGGGATCACATCGGCGCTGCCGCCCGGAAGGACGGATGCCCCGTCACAGGCCGCAAGGCCCAGGGCCAGCGCAGCGGCCAACGCCAGTGCGGCCAGCCGCCGCAAAGGCTTTCGCCAGAAACTTACTTTTTCCGATTTGTATTTTTCCACGTCGTATTCTCTTTCTGTTGATCGTTTTTCGGCTTATGGCCGGGGGCAGAGCGGGGCGCGAACCGTGCGCCGGGGCTGGGCTGACGTCCGCCCGCACTGCGGTTCGCCGGGGCGGCATGGCCCTGCGGACGGCCCTTGCCCTTGCCGTTGGGGCGGACGGTGTAGGTGCCGTCGTTGTGGATGGTCACCTCGGCGGCCTCGGCTCTGCGGGCCGAGCGCTGGACGGCGCGGCGGCCCTCGGCGGGCACCAGCAGCGGGATGAGGTCCTCGCGGTGGGTCATTTTGAGCGCCTTGATGACCTTTTCGGCGTTGCGCGGCTCGTAATACTGGAGCAGTGCGCGCTGCAGCGCCTTGCCCTCGGCGGTCTTCTCCACGAACACCGGCTTGAGGGTGTAGGGGTCCAGACCGGTATAGAACATGCAGGTGCTCACGGTGCCGGGTGTGGGATAGAAGTCCTGCACCTGCTCCGGGCGCATGTGGTTCTTGTAAAGGTACTCGGCCAGATAGACCGCGTCGCTCAGGGTGCTGCCCGGATGGCTGGACATCAGGTAGGGCACAAGGTACTGCTTTTTGCCCGCCTTTTTGCTCAGCTCGTAGAACTTATCCTTGAACTTGTTGAAGGTCTGGATGGGCGGCTTGCCCATGTAGGCGAGGGTATTGGGGGCGCAGTGCTCCGGGGCAACTTTCAGCTGGCCGGAGACGTGGTATTCCACCAGCTCCTTGAAGAAGGTATCGTCCGGGTCTGCCATCAGATAGTCGAACCGGATGCCGCTGCGGATGAACACCTTCTTGACGCCCGGCAGCTCCCGGACGCGGCGCAGGATCTTCAGATAGTCGCTGTGGTCCACGATCATGTGGGAGCAGGTCGTGGGGGCCAGGCAGTGCTTGCCGCCATTGCACATGCCCCGCAGCATCTGTTCGCGGCAGGACGGGAAGCGGAAGTTTGCCGTGGGGCCGCCGATGTCGTGGATGTAGCCCTTGAAATCCGGCTCATGGGTCATCCGCTCGGCCTCGGCCACGATGCTGTCGGCACTGCGGCTGGTCACGCGGCGGCCCTGATGCAGCTGGATGGCGCAGAAGTTGCAGCCGCCGAAGCAGCCGCGGTTCTGGATGATGGAGAACTGCACCTCCCGGATGGCGGGCACACCGCCCATGGCCTCGTAGATGGGGTGATATCGGCGGGTGTAGGGCAGGGCATAGACCCGATCCAGCTCCCAGCGCACCAGCGGCTTTGCCGGGATGTTCTGGACGAGGTACTTCTCGCTCTGCTTCTGGACGATGATCTGGCCGCTGACGACATCCTGATTGTCCATCTGGATGCGGCAGGCTTTGGCGTAGGCGGTCTTATCGGACGCCACCTTTTTGAAGCCCGCGCACTCCACATATTTTTCGGGCAGGTGGTCGAAGTCGGTCAGGTAGCAGGTGCCGTCCACATCGGTGATGGAGCTTACCGGTTCACCGGCCGCCAGCCGCCTGGCAATGGCAACGGTCTGGTGTTCGCCCATGCCGAAGCTGATGATGTCTGCGCCGGAGTCCTCCGCGATGCTGGGCAGGACGGTGTCCAGCCAGTAATCGTAGTGGGCGAACCGCCGCAGCGAGGCTTCCAGACCGCCCAGGATCACGGGCAGGTCAGGGTAGGCCTGCTTGGCCAGCCTGGTATACACGGTGGCGCTGCGGTCCGGCCGGGCACCGCCCTTTCCGCCGGGGGAGTATTCGTCCTCGGCGCGGGGGATCTTGGCGACGGAGTAGTGGCTGACCATGCTGTCCACATTGCCGCCGCCGATGAAGAAGCCGTACTTCGGCTTCCCGAACCGCTTGAAGTCCTCGCAGTCGGTGTAGCGGGGCTGGGCCAGCACGCCCACCTTGTAGCCCTCGGCTTCCAGCAGGCGGCTGATGATGGCGGTGCCAAAGCTGGGGTGGTCCACATAGGCGTCGCCGCCCACGACCACAAAGTCCAGCTGCTCCCATCCCCGCGCCTCCATGTCCGCGCGGCTGATGGGGAGAAATTCGGTGTAGATCTGGGAAGAGTTTTCCATAATGCTCCTTTTATTTTATCGTTCGTTCCGTTTCGCCTCTGGATCGCGGGTTTCCCGCTCCGGGGAGAACGGACACGTCAGTGTCTGCGCGGATCATTCATCCGGCTGGTTCATCTGCATTTCCAGCCACTGCTGGCGGCTGATGAGGACAGCGCGGGGCTTGGCGCCCTCGTAGGGGCCAATGATGCCTTTTTGTTCCATCTCGTCCATGATGCGGGCGGCGCGGGCATAGCCCAGCTTGCACCGGCGCTGGAGCAGGCTGGTGGATGCCTGACCGGCATCAATGACCACCTCGACGGCCTGCTTGAGCATCGGGTCGCTGCCGGTCTCCTCGTCGGCATCGGCAGAGGATGCGCCTTTTTTGCCGTCCAGGATGGCGTGTTTTTCCATGGCCTCGATCATGGCCTCGTCGTACTGGACCGTCGCGCTCTGCTTGATAAAGTCCAGCACACGGCTGATCTCCTCATCCCGCACGAAGGTGCCCTGGATGCGGATGGGCTTGGGGGCACCGACCGGCATGAAGAGCATATCGCCCATGCCCAGCAGCTTTTCGGCACCGGCACCATCCAGGATGGTGCGGCTGTCCACCTGGCTGGACACCGCGAATGCGATGCGGCTGGGGATGTTGGCCTTGATCAGGCCGGTGATGACGTCCACGCTGGGGCGCTGGGTCGCGACGATGAGGTGCATACCGGCCGCACGGGCCTTCTGGGCGATGCGGCAGATGGAGTCCTCGACGTCCTTGCCCACGACCATCATCAGGTCGGCCAGCTCGTCAATGATGATGGCGATGTAGGGCATCTTTTCCAGCATGGGGTCGGTGGCGGCCAGCTTGTTGAAGGATTTGATGTCGCGGACGTTGTTCTCCGCAAACAGGTGATACCGGCGCTCCATCTCCTGCACGGCGCTGCTCAGAGCGCCCGCCGCCTTTTTCGGCTCGGTGATGACCGGCATCAGCAGGTGAGGGATGCCGTTGTACTCGGCCAGCTCGACCACCTTGGGGTCGATGAGGATGAGCTTGACGTCCTCCGGGCTGGACCGGAACAGCAGGCTCATGATGATGCTGTTGACACAGACGGATTTGCCGCTGCCGGTGCTGCCTGCAATGAGCAGGTGGGGCATCTTGCACAGGTCGGCCACCTGGGCCACGCCGGCGATGTCCTTGCCCAGTGCGATGCCGAGGGGCGAGGTCATCCGCAGGAAGGCCTGGCTCTCGAAGACACTGCGGATATAGACCGGCGTCTTTTTGTGGTTGGGCACCTCGATGCCCACGGCGGGCTTGCCGGGGATGGGGGCCTCCATGCGGACGTCAGCGACGGCCAGGTTCAGTGCGATGTCGTCTGCCAGCGAGGTGATGCGGCTGATCTTGACGCCCGCCATGGGCTGGACTTCATACCGCGTGACCGACGGGCCGCGGGAGATGTCCAGCACACGGGTGCGGACGCCAAAACTTTCCAGCGTGTCCACGAGCTTCTGCGCGTTGGCCTTCAGCTCGTCCTGTGCGTTGGGGTCACTCTCCTCCGGGGCCTTTTCAAACAGGTCGATGCCGGGGTACTGGTACTGATAGCTCTCCTCAGGCTCCGGCTCCTCGGCCGGGGCGGTGGCTGCCTGTTGCTCGCCGACGGCGGGCTTTTCCATGGCAGCGGCTACCAGCGTGTTGATGTCTTTTTCCTCCACCGGCTCGCTGGTGATGCTGATCCAGCCGTCCTCGTCCGGGGCAGAGCGCATGGCCATCACGTTGTCGGCCATGACCCGCACCGGCACGGAGGGCTCGTCGGTGGTGGGCAGGGTCGGTGTCTGGAAGGCTCCGCTGCCGTCGAACGCAGGAGCTTCGGCGGGGCCTTCGTCCACCGGCTGGGCCGGGATGCCGGGCGTTACCACCGGGGCCGGTGCTTCGGGGGCCGCCGGGGCTTCCGATTTTGCAAAGAAGTCCTCAGCCGCTGTCTCGATGGCATCGGGCACCACCGGCTTCACGATGGGCCGGGGCGCGGGCTTGTGGAGCGGGTCCTGCCCGAAGGTGCCGCCGGGCCCGACGATGAAGGGCTCGATGGGCTCACTGCCGCCCTCGACCACGGGGGTGCTGTCCGGCCCAAGGTCGATGTCAAACGAGGCGCGGGGATGGGGTGTGCCCACCTGCACCGGCGTAAAGGCCGGGGCCTCCTGCGGCTCTGCCGGGGCAGGCGCGGGGGAGGGGGCAGGTGCTTCGTAGCCGAGAGAGTCGTCCACCGGTTCGGGCACGGCTTCGCCCTCCAGCTCTTTGGTCACCTTGTGGCCCCAGCTGAAAATGCCGGACAGCCAACCCGGCGCTGCAAAGCCGCCTTCCTCGTCCTCTTCGCCGCAAAGGTCCGGCTCGTCTCCGGCTTCCAGCGCGGCCGCTTCCTCCTCGGCCTGGCGGGCGGCCTGCCGCTCGGCGCGGCGGGCTGCATTCTGCTCGTAGACGGCCACGCCCTTTTCGTGGGCGCTGCCGCCCAGTTCACATATCCACTGCCACAGTTCGGCGGGGGTGATATCAAAAATGTACAGGCTGGCACAGAGCGCCAGCACCACCATCACGAGATTTGCCGCCGGACGCCCGCAGAGCAGCAGCAGATTGCCGCCCAGCAGGGCACCGATGGCACCGCCGCCCAGCCAGGCATGGACGCCGTTCTGATAGCACTCCGCTACCATGCGGGCCGCCGGGATGTCGGCTGGGATCTCGGAAAAGACGATGACGGTACCGCTGGCAAACACCAGCCCCAGCATCAGCTTGAACATCTGGCCGATGAGGTCTTCGCCCCGTGTGTAGAGGATGGCCAGATAGCAGATCGCTGCGCCCAGCACGAAGCTGCCGCAGCCGAACAGGCCGAACAATACCTCGTGCAGGGCCTTCCAGACCGAGCTGCCCTCCACAAAGGCCAGCACGATGAGCAGCAGGCCCGCAAACAGGGTGCCCAGCCCTGCGGGCATCCGCTCCTGTGCCCGGCTCTTTCTCCGCGCAGGTGCGCGTCTTGCGGTCGTTTTTCGTTTTTTCTTTGCCATCTTTCGTTGCAACCCTGTCTCTTTCTCCCATAGTATTCGATTCTTTCATTTTATCACGACCTATGGAAAATAGCAACGAAAACCCGCTCAGCGTTCGATCTCCCGATACAGCCACGCCAGCGCATCCGAGATGCCGCCCAGCTCGTCGATGAGCTTTTCGCGCACGGCCCGGCGGCCGTCCAGCATGGTGCCCACATCCATGACCAGCTCGCCGGTGCGGAGCATCAGCTCGGTGTAGCGCTTTTCCGAGATGCCGCTGTGCGCCGCCACGAAGCCGGTGATCCGCTCCTGCATCTGTTCGAACCACCGCATCGTCTGGGGCACACCCAGGATCATCCCGGAGTGCCGCACCGGGTGGACGGTCATGGTGGCTGTGGGCACGATGAAGCTCCGCCGGGCGCTGACGGCCAGCGGGATGCCGATGGAGTGTCCGCCGCCCAGCACCACGGCGGCGCTGGGCTTGGAGATGCTGGCGATCAGCTCCGCCAGCGCCAGCCCGGCCTCTACATCGCCGCCCACGGTGTTCAGGATGACCAGCAGGCCCTCCACCGCCGGGTCCTCCTGCACGGCCACTAGCTGCGGGATGACATGCTCGTACTTGGTGGTCTTCTGCCCCTGGGGCGCTTCCACATGGCCCTCGATCTGCCCCACCACGGTCAGGCAGTGGATGGCGTGGGGGCCTTTGGTGCGGTAGACGCTGCCCAGATCCTCGATCTGTTCTTTTTCCAGCCGCTGCTCTTCCACCGGGGTGTTTTTTTCGTTCTGCTCTGCCATAAGCCCCTCCTGCTCTGTTTTTTTCAGGGTTCCCAGCGGGTCAAATGATTATGCGGCGGCTAAGATTTCTTAACTTTTGAAAAAATTGCTCCATTTTATTTGACATTCTCCACATCCGCTGTATACTTTAGATAATGAATAAGATTGACAAAGATGTATCATTATTGTGCAAAACTCTTTGAATCTGCCGGAGCGCCACGGTGGGCGCAGAGGACCGGCATCGAATGGATGAAAGGAGAACCACCTATGAACACCCCTGGTAAAGCATCTCTGCCGGTGATCAAACGCCTGCCCAAGTACTACCGCTTTCTGCGGACCTTGAAGAACGACGGCATCACCAGCATCTCTTCCCGCGAACTGGCCGCCCAGATGGGCACCACGGCCTCTCAGGTCCGGCAGGACTTCAACTGCATCGGCGATGTGAACGGCCGTCAGGGCATCGGCTACTCGGTCGAAAACCTGCTCTCCATCCTGGAGAATCTGCTGTTCGGCAACGGCGACCGCCTGCCCACCATCCTCATCGGCTGCGGCCGTCTGGGCAAGGCCGTCAGCCGGTTCATCACCACCGATACCAACGGCTATAAGCTCATTGCCGCCTTCGACAACTCGCCGGACGAAGTGGGCAGGGAGATCAACGGCATCCAGATCCTCCACATCGACCAGCTGGAGAGCTTCTGCGCCGAGCACAAGCCCGAAGTGGCGGTTCTCTGTGTGCCCCGCAGCGGTGCCGAAGAGCTGAGCGGCCGTCTGGTCAGCCTGGGCATCAAAGGCTTCTGGAACTTCTCCCACTACGACCTGTCCGTCCCGTATCCGGAAGTCGTGGTCGAGAACGTCCACCTGGGCGACAGCCTGATGAGCCTGGGCTACCGCCTGCGCAATCAGGACTGATGTTCCGGTTTCATCGTTGTTACTATATAGTATAATATGATAAAGCAACCCTCCCATCACAGCGAAGCCCGCTCGCTTCCCATCGTTTGGGCTTTGCTCATTCCGTAGAAAGTTGACCGGCTTGCCAATGGCTCTCCCTTTGGGAGAGCTGGCATCGCGCAGCGATGGCTGAGAGGGTTGCTTTTTATGAGGTGACCTTCATGGCAAAGCTATATTTCCGTTACGGCGCAATGAACAGCGGCAAGAGCACGGCCCTGATGCAGGTGGCGCACAACTACGAGGAGCAGGGGATGCAGGTGCTCATCCTGAAGCCGCAGGTGGACACCAAGGGCGGCGGCGAACTGGTCAGCCGCCTGGGGGTGCGGCGCAAGGCCGACCTGCTCATCCCGCCGGAGGCGGACGTCTTTGAGGCCGTCCGCGCCGCCAGCCAGACCCAGAAGCTGGCCTGCGTCCTCTGCGACGAGAGCCAGTTCTTCACCCCGGCACAGGCCGAGCAGCTGTTCATGGTCACGGTAGACCTGAATATCCCGGTCATCTGCTACGGTCTGCGGTCGGACTTTTCGCTCAAGGGGTTCCCCGGCTCCACCCGCCTGCTGGAGCTGGCTCACACCATCGAGGAGATGAAGACCATCTGCACCTGCGGCCGCAAGGCCACCTGCAACTGCCGCAAAGTCAACGGTGTGTTCGTCTTTGAGGGCGAACAGGTCGCCATCGACCTGGAAAACGACGTGCAGTACGTCAGCATGTGCCCCCAATGCTACTTCCGCGAGCGCCGCGCCTTCTACGCCCGCCGGGCCGCGAAATAAAAAAGCGGAGCGTTTCCCGGAAGAAGCATTGCACTGCGTTCATTTTGCAGCCGTGTTCCCCCAAAAACCAGAAAAAATTTTTTCAGCGCTGCCCGGCGGGGCAGCGCTTTTTTCTGTCCGGAACAGACCGTTTCCGACAGGGTGATATATCAGTTGTATCCAACTTCGCGCGTTTATTGCACTATTGATATATCAGTTGACAAACCTGTGGAATCGTCAACGATTTCACTTATTGCATACAACAAAACCACGCAAATTTCCCGATTGGTTACAAAAATATTGCAATTTCAGGAGGTTTCTCTGACTCCTTGCTCCAATTTCTATGCAATCTGTTGAAGTATACATGTTGCACAGTTTTTTCGCTCAAGTTTATTCATTTCGGCAAGGACGTCAAAACCGCACCAAACACGAGCGCAATATTTGTTCGTTTTTTGCGCGCTTCTCTTCAATTTACATCTTTCTTTTTGCGGGATATTTTGTTATCATAATTGTATACAACGAGCCTTTTGCAGATAAGGCCGATGAGCAGATGTTTTCTATTTATTAGGAGGAGAACAAACAATGAGCAAGGCAATTTCTCGTCGCGATTTCCTGAAGGTCACCGGCGCTGTGGGCGCAGCTGGCCTGCTGGCTGCCTGTGGCGGCAGCTCCAACTCCACCGCAGCTTCCACCGCTTCTTCCGCAGCAGCAGCTTCCGTGGCTGGCCTGAGCAGCGATCCCGTCACCCTGACCATGAGCTGGTGGGGCGGCGAGTCTCGTCACAACGCTTACCAGGAGGCCCTGAAGGCTTTCTCTGCTGAGCACAGCAACATCACCGTCAACCCCACCTTCGCTGCATGGTCCGGCTGGGAGGACACCATGTCCACCAAGTTTGCCGGCGGCGTGGCTGAGGATGTCTGCCAGATCAACTGGAACTGGCTGTACAACTACTCTGCAAACGGCCAGACCTTCATCGACCTGAACAGCGTCACCGATTACCTGGATATGTCCCAGTGGGATGACGCCAAGCTGGCAGCCTGCAACGTTGCCAATGCCCAGCAGTGTGTGCCTGTCGCTATGACCGGCCGTATCTTCTACTGGAACATGACCACCTTTAATAAGGCTGGCATCACCGAGGTCCCCAAGACTCTGGACGACCTGATGAACGCAGGCAAGGCATTCCAGGAGAAGCTGGGCGATGACTACTATCCTCTGCACCTGGGCGCATACGACCGTATGATCCTGATGGTCTTCTACCTTGAGTCCAAGTACGGCAAGGATTGGGCAGACCCCACCACCTCTACCCTGAACTACACCGCTGACGAGATCGCCGAGGGCATCGACTTCATCAAGAGCCTGGTCGATGGCCACGTCATCATGAGCCTGCCCACCTACTACGGCTCCAACGGCGACAACGCTGCACACCAGTCCAACGAGTGGATCACCGGCAAGATGGCTGGTATCTTCGAGTGGGATTCCTCCGCTACCAAGTATCAGGACGCTCTGGACGAGGAGAACAAGCCCGGCTTCACCGTCGGCGAGGAGATCAAGTTCGGCGATTACAACGGCGGCTTCTCCAAGGTCTCCATGGGTCTGGCCATCACCAAGACCTGCGAGCATCCCGCTGAGGCTGCTACGCTGATCAACTTCCTGCTGAACGAGAAGGAAGGCGCTGAGATCATGGGCTCTGAGTGCGGTCTGCCCGCTTCCAAGGCTGGCCTGGAGGCTGCACAGGCTGCTGGCAAGATCAAGGAGCTGGTCGCTGAGGCAAACGGCAAGGTCATGGCCTTCGTCGGCTTCCAGCTGGACCCCCTGTTCGAGGCAAACGACCTGAAGGCAAACGGCACCGGTATCTATCAGGAAGTCTTCGACACCGTGGACTACGACAACGCTTCCGGCGCTGATGTCGTTGATACCCTGCTGGACGGCATGTCCGCTGTTGGTTACACCGTCTGATCGCTTCAGACTTTGACCTGAGTTCTACATACGAGGGGCATCGACCGCTCGGCCGATGCCCTTTTTTCTCAGGCACAGGTTACAAATCTCTGACAAGTCTGTTTCCAAAGTGTGACACGCGGTATGTCATGCGTTGGAAAATCACCCACAAAAGGAGGATTCCCGGATGAAAGAAAGTAATGCGCCCTCTCTGGGGCGTACCCCGGCCCAGAAGTTCTTCGATAAGTGGCAGGGTCTGATCTATCTGATCCCCTGGATCATCGGTTTCGTCGTCTTCAAGGCGATCCCGTTTGGTCAGTCGCTGTACTACAGCTTCACCGATATGAACTTCTTCAACGGCATCCATGAGTACGGCGTGATGAACTACGTCACCGCCTTCTCCGATGCCAAGATCACCAAGGCCCTGATCACTACCTTCAAGTACGCCTTCATCACCGTGCCCCTGAAGCTGATCTTCGCTCTGTTCATCGCATACATCCTGAACTTCAAGATCGCCTGCGTGAACCTGTTCCGTACCGTCTACTACATCCCGTCCATCCTGGGCGGCTCCGTTGCCATCGCCGTTCTGTGGAAGGCCGTCTTCCGCGATGATGGTCTGGTCAACACCATCATCCGCGCCATCACCTTCGGCCACGCACAGGGCCCCTCCTGGCTGAGCGACCCCAACTATGCGCTGTGGATCATCTGCTTCCTGCGCATCTGGCAGTTCGGTTCCGCCATGGTCCTGTTCCTGGCCGCTCTGAAGGGCGTGCCCGCAGACCTGTATGAGGCGGCCACCATCGACGGTGCCGGCAAGTGGAAGCAGTTCTTCTCCATCACCGTCCCGATGATCACCCCCATCATCTTCTACAACCTGGTCACGCAGATCTGCCAGGCATTCCAGGAGTTCAACGGCCCGTTCATCATCACCAACGGCGGCCCGCGCAACTCCACCACTCTGATCTCCATTCTGGTTTACAACTACGCCTTCAAGTCCAACCAGATGGGCATGGCCTCCGCACTGGCATGGATCATGTTCGTGATCGTCTGCATCCTCACGATCATCGCCTTCACCAGCCAGAAGAAGTGGGTCTACTACTCGGATGAAAGGTAAGGTGTGACAGTATGGGAATGAAAGCATCCAACGTCATCGCGACGTTCTTCAAGTACCTCGTCCTGATCCTGGTCGGCCTCATCATGATCTATCCCCTGCTGTGGATGATCAGCGCGACCTTCAAGGACAACAGCGAGATCTTCGCAGGCATCGGCCTGTGGGTCAAGAACCCTACTCTGGAGGGCTATAAGAACGCGCTGAACAACTTCGGCGGTTCCATCAACATCCTGCAGGCCATGCTGAACACCTATTCGTATGTTCTGCCCAAGGTCATCTGCACGGTTATCTCCTCCTGCGTTGCCGCTTACGGCTTCGGCCGCTTCGACTTCCCCGGCCGGAAGATCCTGTTCAGCATCATGCTGGCCACCCTGTTCCTGCCCCAGGTCGTTCTGAACGTTCCGCAGTTCCTGCTGTACACCAAGTTCGGCTGGGTCAACAGCCCGTTCTATCTGGCCATCTGGGTCCACTGCGCATTTGCGACCGAGACCTACTTCGTCTATCAGCTGGTGCAGTTCATGCGCAATGTCCCGCGTGACCTGGACGAGGCTGCTGCCATTGACGGCTGCAACTCCTTCCAGACGCTGTACAAGGTCATCGTCCCCATGCTGATGCCTGCTCTGGTGTCCTGCGCTCTGTTCCAGTTCATGTGGAGCTGCAACGACTTCATGGGCCCGCTGCTTTACGTGCAGACCCCGGCAAAGTACCCGATGTCCCTGTTCGTCAAGCTGTCCATGGACGGTGATACCGGCTTTGCATGGAACCGCATCCTGGCTCTGTCCCTGATCTCCATCCTGCCGCAGCTGATCGTCTTCTTCTGTGCACAGGATCAGTTCGTCGAAGGTATCTCCGCCGGTGCTGTCAAGGGCTGATCGCTCTTCACTCCGCTCTGCGGGAACCTGACGCAACAATCAAAACGACCCCTGTGCACACGGCATAGGGGTCGTTTCTCTTTGCAGGTTCAGCGCAGGCTCAGCCGCGGCTGCTCTTGCGGTATTGCAATGGGCCGACGCCCATCATCTCCCGGAAGACCCGGCGGAAGTGAGCCGCCGAGGCAAAGCCGGTCTGCTCGGCCACCGCGCTGATGTTCAGGTCGGTGGTCTCCAGCAGATGCTGCGCGGCCTCGATGCGGCGGCCGTTGATGTAGTCCACGATGGACTGCCCCGTCACCCGCCGGAACAGACGGCTGAGGTAGTAGGGTGACAGATAGAACCGCGCCGCTACATCGGTGAGGGAGAATTTCTGCTGGTAGTTCGCGGCGAGGTAGGCGCAGATCTGCTCCACGGTCTCGTTCCGGGGGCGGGCGGTCTGCCGCTCGGCTTTGCACTCCTGGTCCACATAATGCAGCAGCAGCGAAAGGTAGATGATGCCGGGGCAGTCCGGTTCCCCGGCGGCGCTCCGCATCAGGTTCAGCAGGGTGCGCAGGCGGCTGGCCCACTGCACCGGGCCGTACAGCAGGATCGGGTCGTCCGGCTCGAACAGCGGGCTGAAATCCCGCTGCATCACGCTCTTCAGCTCGGTCAGCACCGCCGCCGGGAAGCGGCAGCCGATCAGCTCCGGGGCCAGATGCCCAGCCTGCTGAAACACGCCGCCCCCCGGCCCCAGCAGCAGCACGCAGCCGGGGTTGACCAGCAGCGAAGCATCTCCCCGCCGGAACGTGCAGCTGCCGCCGGTCACCACCAGGATGCGGCAGGTCTCCTCGTCCTCCTGCAGGCGGTACTCGCTCTCGGTCATCCGCAGCTGGAGCGCCAGCGTCTTTGCATTCAGTTTATCGCGTTCCGCTCGCATTGGCATCATTGATTCCCCGCTTTTTTCGTTTTCTCCAGTGTATCACGTCCGCCCCGCGCGGGCAAGCCGAAACCCCAAGGAGGTTTTGTTTTATGAAACTGTCACTCATCCGCTCCATGACCCGCAGCGCCGTTTTCGAGCTGGAAAACGGCCTGTGCTTTCGTCCGGCCCACCCCTTCCGGGTGCTGCTGAACGGCGAACCGGTCCGGGAGGCCCAGGACACCAACGTGTTCTCCCTCTTCTCCCTGACCCCGGCCACCGACTACACCGTCACCGTTGAGTCGGAGGGCGAGACCCTGACCGCGAACTTCCGCACCCAGGACGAGAGCTTCTTTGTGGATGCGTCCCGTTACGGTCTGGTGGCTGACGGCGAGACCGACAACACCGGCAAGCTGCAGGCGGCCCTTTCCACCTGCCCCAAGGGCGGCACCGTCTATGTTCCGGCCGGCCGTTACCGCACCGCCAGCCTGTTCCTGAAGAGCTGCACGACCCTGTATCTGGAAAAGGGCGCCGTGCTGCTGGGCGACAACGACCGCACCCATTACCCCATCCTGCCCGGCGTCCTGCCCAGCGAGAACGAGGTGGATGAATACTACCTGACCGGCTGGGAGGGCAACCCCCTGAGCAGCTTTGCGGGCTTACTGAACATCACCCAGGTGCACGACGTCGTCGTCACCGGCGAGGGCACCCTGGACTGCGACGCCCAGAACGGCGACTGGTGGATCGACCCGAAGGTCAAGCGGATCGCATGGCGTCCCCGTGCGGTCGCCATGGTGGACAGCGACAACATCTGCCTGCACGGCATCACGGTGCAGAACAGCTACTCCTGGACCATCCACCCCATCTTCGTCAAGCATCTGGATCTGCTGAACTTCAACATCAACAACCCCTACAACGCCCCAAACACCGACGGCATTGACCCCGAAAGCTGCGAGTATACCCGCATCATCGGCGTGAACATCCATGTCGGCGACGACTGCATCGCCATGAAGGCCAGCAAGGTCTTCCTGGGCATGAAGCTGAAGAAGAGCTGCGAGCACACCGTCATCCGCAACTGCCTGCTGGACAAGGGCCACGGCGGCATCGTCATCGGCAGCGAGATGAGCGGCGGCGTCAAGGACATGGTGGTCACCCAGTGCCTCATGGACCACACCGACCGCGGCCTCCGCGTCAAGACCCGCCGCGGCCGCGGCAACACGGCCGTTATCGACGGGTTGGTCTTCCGCAATGTGGAGATGCGGGGCGTCAAGGCACCCTTCGTCATCAACATGTTCTACTTCTGCGACCCGGACGGCCACGGCCCCTACGTCCAGTGCCGCGACGCGCTGCCGGTGGATGAGTACACCCCCAGACTCGGCACCCTGACCATGGAGAACATCGTGGCCACCGACGCCCAGTTCGCGGGCTGCTACTTCGACGGCCTGCCGGAGCAGCCCATCGAGCGCGTCTCGATGAAGAACGTGATCATCACCTTTGACCCCAACGCCGAGGCCGGGCAGGCTGCCATGGCCGACAACCGCCCCTATGTCAAAAAGCTGGCCATCTACGCCGAAAACGTCAAGGAGATCGACCTGCACAATGTCAAGATCGAGGGCTACGAGGGCGAGCGCCTGCACTTTGCCAACGTCGGTCATTTTGAGGAGGACTGAACCATGACCCATGAAGAGATCCTGTCCATGCTGGGCGACTACGTGGACTACCTGATCGCCAATTCCAGCGCCGAAGCCCCGATGTGGAACATCGAGAAAGTCCGCAGCGGCAAGCCCAACAAGTGGAACTACATCGACGGCTGCATGATCACGGCCTGCCTGAGCCTCTACCACACCACCGGCGACAAGAAGTATCTGGACTTCTCCAAGCAGTTCATCGACTATTTCGTCCAGCCGGACGGCTCCATCCAGACCTATGACCCCAAGGAATACAACCTTGACAACGTGAACCAGGGCAAAAACCTGTTTGTTCTGTACGATCTTTACGGCGAGGAAAAATACCGCAAGGCCATCGACCTCATCCGGAGCCAGCTGGAGACCCAGCCCCGCACCAAAGAGGGCAACTTCTGGCATAAGGACATCTACCCCTGGCAGGTCTGGCTGGACGGCACCTACATGGCCCAGCCCTTCTACATGGAGTACGAGACCCGCTTCAACAAGATGCAGGGCTGCATCGACAGCTACAAGCAGTTCATGAACATCTGCAGGCACATGCGCGACCCGAAGACCGGTCTGTACTACCACGGCTACGATGAGAGCCGTGCGATGTACTGGGCCGACCCGGAGACCGGCTGCAGCCCCAACTTCTGGCTGCGGGCCATGGGCTGGTTCATGGTGGCCATGGTGGATGTGCTGGAACGGATGGACGAGCAGCTGTACAACGAGTACCGTGGCATCCAGGCCATGCTGAAGCAGACCATCGAGGACGTGCACAAGTTCCAGGATGAGGAGACCGGCATGTTCTGGCAGGTCATGGACCACCCCGGCGTCGAGGGCAACTATCTGGAGACCAGCGGTACGGCCCTGTTCGCCTACGCGGTGCTCAAGGGCGTCCGTCTGGGCCTGCTGCCCAAGCGGATGGCTGCCTGGGCCGAGAAGGCCTTCTACGGCACCTGCGACAAGTACCTGTCCAAGAATCCGGACGGCAGCCTGCAGCTGGATGGCATCTGCCTGGTGGCCGGTCTCGGCGGCAAGGACCACCGCGACGGCTCCCTCGCTTACTATTTCAGTGAGCCTGTCGTCTGCAACGATGCCAAGGGCGTCGGCCCGCTCGTGCTGGCCTACACCGAAATGATCGCCCGCTGAGCACACGAACCAAATAGAAACTGCATTGGGGCCGGGAGCTTTTCCCGGCCCCAATGCGTTTTCCGGGCGCAAAAAAGAGGAACTGCGCGGGGCAGTTCCTCTGGGAAAAGGCTGTTTACTTGAGCACCGCACCGAGGTTTGCACTCGTGACCATGCGGGCATAGCGGCTGAGCCAGCCGGTCTTGATGTTGGGTTCAGGTGCGACATACCGGGCTTTGCGTTCGGCCAGCACGTCGTCGGAAACCTCCAGCGTGATGCTGGCGTTGGGGATATCAATGTGGATGGTATCGCCCTCCTCGATGAGGCCGATGGGGCCGCCGGAAGCAGCTTCGGGGCTGACATGGCCGATGGCGGCACCGCGGGAAGCGCCGGAGAAGCGGCCATCGGTGATGAGGGCGACGGTCTTGTCCAGCTTCATGCCGGCCAGTGCGGAAGTCGGGTTCAGCATCTCACGCATACCGGGGCCGCCCTTGGGGCCTTCGTAGCGGATGACCACCACATCGCCGGGCACGATCTGGCCTGCGTAGATGGCCGCAATGGCGGTCTCCTCGCTGTTGAAGACGCGGGCCGGGCCGGAGTGCTCCTGCATCTCCGGGGCGACGGCGCTGCGCTTGACCACGCAGCCGTCCGGTGCGATGTTGCCCCACAGGATCTGCAGGCCGCCGGTGGGGGAGTAGGGGTTCTCGATGGGGCGGATGGCCTTATCGTTCAGGATGTGGGCACCCTGGATGTTCTCGCCCAGCGTTTTGCCGGTGACGGTGGGAACATCCAGATCCAGCAGGCCCTTCTTGGCCAGCTCGGCCTGCACGGCGGGGATGCCGCCTGCGGCGTAGAGGTCGGGCATGTGGGTCGGGCCGGCGGGGGCCAGATGGCAGAGGTTCGGGGTCTTGGCGCTGATCTCGTTGAAGAGCTTCAGGTCGATGGGGACCCCGGCCTCGTAGGCGATGGCCAGCAGGTGCAGCACGGTGTTGGTGGAGCAGCCCAGCGCCATATCACAGGTGAGCGCGTTGCGGATGGAGCGCTCGTTGATGATCTGGCGGGCGGTGATGCCCTTGTTGACCATCTCCATGATGGCCATACCGGCGTGTTTTGCCAATTGCAGACGCTTGGAGTAGACCGCCGGGATGGTGCCGTTGCCGGGCAGGGCGATGCCGATGGCCTCGCACAGGCAGTTCATGCTGTTGGCGGTGTACATGCCGGAGCAGCTTCCGCAGCTGGGGCAGCAGTTGCAGGTGCAGTCCTCCAGCTGATCTTCGGTGATCATACCGGCCTTGTAGGCACCCACGGCCTCAAACATCTTGGACAGGCTGACTTCCTCGCCGCCGTAGGTGCCGGCCAGCATCGGGCCGCCGGAGCAGACCACGGCGGGCACATCCATGCGGACGGCAGCCATGACCATGCCGGGCACGATCTTGTCGCAGTTGGGCACGAGGACCAGGCCGTCCAGCTGGTGGGCCATGAGCATGGTCTCGACGCTGTCGCAGATGAGCTCGCGGGAGGCGAGGGAATACTTCATGCCCACATGGCCCATGGCGATGCCATCGCAGACGCCGATGGCCGGGATGAGGATGGGCGTACCGCCTGCCATCTCGACACCGGCCTTGACCGCATCGGCGATTTTATCCAGATTCATGTGGCCGGGCACGATCTCGCTGTAGGCGCTGACCACGCCGATGAGGGGGCGCTCCAGCTCTTCGGGGGTGTAGCCTAGGGCGTAAAACAGGCTGCGGTTCGGGGCGCGCTCCGAGCCTTTGGTCACGTTGTCACTTCTCATGTTATCCTCTCTCTTTTCTGAAACCCTCTCAGTCAACGCCTGACGGCGTTGCCAGCTCCCCCAAAGGGGGAGCCATTGGCACGCCGGGCAAGCCAGGGGTGTTTATCACAAAATGCCGGGCCCCGCTCTCCTTATCAACAACAGCAGACTTGATGCTACTGGGTGAGAGAACAGCGCCCGGCGCTTTATAGGAAAATGAAATTCAAATCGTTCAGCAGGAACTTTGCCGATACGCCAGCGGCTCGCCCTTCGGGAGAGCTGGCGCGAAGCGCCTGAGAGGGTTTACTTCTTCAGCCAGCTCATCATGCTGCGCAGCTCTGCGCCGACCTTTTCGATGGGCAGCTCGGCTTCCATGCGGCGCTTTGCCAGGAAGTGGACCTTGCGGCCGCCGTTGGGGCTCATCTCGGTCAGGAACTCGGAAGCGAAGGTGCCGTCCTGGATCTCGGTCAGGACCTTCTTCATCTCCTTGCGGGTCTCCTCGGTGATCAGGCGCTTGCCGGTGCGGTAGTCGCCGTACTCAGCGGTGTTGGAGATGGAGTAGCGCATCTTGGAGAAGCCGCCCTCGTTGATCAGGTCAACGATCAGCTTCATCTCGTGGCAGGTCTCAAAGTAGGCCATCTCGGGCTCGTAGCCAGCTTCCACCAGCGTATCGAAACCGGCGTGGATCAGCTCGGAAACGCCGCCGCACAGCACGGCCTGCTCGCCGAACAGGTCGGTCTCGGTCTCCTCCTTGAAGGTGGTCTGCAGGATGCCTGCACGGCCGGCACCGATGCCGGAAGCGTAAGCCAGAGCGATGTCCTTGGCCTTGCCGGTGTAGTCCTGCTCCACGCAGATCAGAGAGGGGCAGCCCTCGCCCTCGGTGTACAGGCGGCGGACGATGTGGCCGGGGCCCTTGGGGGCGATCATGATGACGTCCACATTCTTGGGTGCGGTGATGGTCTTGAAGTGGATGTTGAAGCCGTGTGCAAAGGCCAGAGCCTTGCCCTCGGTCATGTAGGGTGCAACCTGCTTGTTGTAGATGTCGGCGCACAGCTCATCGGGCACCAGCATCATGACGACGTCGCCAGCCTTGGCAGCCTCTTCGACTTCCATGACCTTGAAGTTGTCGTGGGTGGCGGCGAACTCGGAAGCCTTCTCCCAGTGTGCAGAGCCTTTGCGCAGGCCGACGACGACGTTGACGCCGCTCTCGGCCAGGTTCTCGGAATGGGCGTGGCCCTGGCTGCCGAAGCCGATGACAGCGACGGTCTTGCCGTCCAGCACACCGAGGTTGCAGTCGGAATCGTAATATTTCTTGATGGCCATGGTAGTTGTTCTCCTTTTGCTTTTCTATAAAATTGAGTTTCAATCAAACAGCTTAATTCGTGGGTCTGTCTTCGTACAACCTCTGCGTCCATGCGAAGGCGAGACGGAGAGGTCAATGGCACGTCGTTCCCGGCAGGGGCAGCTGTGCGTCGCGCACTTCCTGCGGGGGTTTCTGTATGTGCTGGTGCATCCCGCCGCGTTCCAGCGCGGTGACGCCGGTGCGGCACAGTTCGAGGATGGTGTAATCCGCGAACATCTTCAGGAAGGCGTCGATCTTTTCGGGCTTGCCGATCAGTTCAAAGACCATGCTGTCCGGGGACAGGTCGATGATCTTGGCCTTGTAGATGCTGCCCACCTCCCGCAGCTCCGCGCGGTTGTGGACATCGGCGGCGACCTTGAGCAGCAACAGCTCCCGCTCCAGCGCGTTCTCGTGGTTGAGCACGAAGACCTGGCGGGTGACTTCCAGCCGCTCGGTCTGGAGAATGAGCTGGTTCAGCTCCTTTTCGGTGCCGGACACCGCGACCGTGATACGGCTGACGGTGGGATCGTTGGTGGCGGAAACGGTCAGGCTGTCGATGTTGAAGCCGCGGCGGCAGAACAGGTTGGACACACGGGCCAGAACGCCGCTCTGGTTGTCCACCAGCAGACTGATGACTCTGCGTTTGGATTCCATGGTGCGTTCCTCCTTACTTCATGATGATATCGTTGATGTCGCCGCCGCCGGGGATCATGGGCAGGACCTTTTCGTCCTTGTCGATGATGCACTCGATCCAGGTGGGGCCTTTGCGCTTCATCGCTTCGGCAAAGGCGGACTGGAACTCGGCGAGATTCTGGCAGCGGTATCCCTTCAGGCCAAAGCCCTCGGCCAGCTTGACGAAGTCGGTGTGGCGGTGGGGGTCGGTCTGGGAGTAGCGCTTGCCGTAGAACGCGCTCTGCCACTGGCGGACCATGCCCAGCACCTGATTATTGAAGATGACCGTGATGATGGGCAGCTCGTAGCTGACCGCCGTGCAGGCCTCGTTGAGGTTCATGTGGAAGGAGCCGTCGCCCGTGAACATGACCACCCGCTGGTCGCGGCCCAGCGCCATCTGTGCGCCGATGGCTGCACCGTAGCCGAAGCCCATGGTGCCCAGGCCGCCGCTGGTGATGAAGCCGCGGCTCTTGGTGTGGCGGATGTACTGTGCCGCCCACATCTGGTGCTGGCCCACGTCGGTGACGTAGACAGCCTCCGGGCCGCACTGGCTGCACACCTCGCCGATGACCTGATGGGGCATCAGGCGGGACGCGTCGGACACGGGATGATAATCCTGCGCCTGCCACTCGCGGATCATGGCCATCCACTCCGGGTGCTTTGCCTCCTGGATGAGGGGGAGCATCCCGCCCAGCACGTAGGCGGCATCGCCGGAGATGGCCAGATCCACATCCACGTTCTTGCCCAGCTCGCTGGGGTCGATGTCGATCTGGATGATGGTGGCATTTTTCGCAAAGGTCTTGGGGTTCAGGGCCACACGGTCCGAGAAGCGGGTGCCCAGCGCGATGAGGACATCACAATCGGCCACGGCCCGGTTGGAGGTGTAGCAGCCGTGCATTCCCACCATGCCGATGTTCATCGGGTCGCCGTAGGGCACGACGCCTGCCGCCATCAGGGTGTAGGTGGCGGGGATCTCCGCTTTGTGGATGAGGTCCCGCAGGGGCTGGCAGGAGGCTGCGCTCCGCACACCGCCGCCAAAGTAGACCAGAGGCCGCTTGGCCGCATTGATGAGGTCGGCGGCCCACTTGACCTGTTCTTCGTTGTACGTGGTCACGGTGCGGATCTTTTCCGGCTGCTTGGGGGTGAACTCGCAGACCGCAGCGGTCACATCCTTGGGAATGTCCACGAGGACGGGGCCTTTGCGGCCGCTCTGCGCAATGCGGAACGCGGCCCGCATGGTATCGGCCAGGTCTTCGACCCTGCGTACGGTGAAATTGTGCTTGGTGATGGGCATCGTGATGCCCTCGATGTAGGCTTCCTGAAAGCTGTCCGTGCCAAGGCTCGCCGTGGCGACGTTGCCGGTGAAGGCGACCATGGGCACCGAGTCCATGTAGGCCGTGGCAATGCCGGTGACGAGGTTGGTGGCACCCGGCCCGCTGGTGGCCAGCACCACGCCGGTACGGCCGGTGGCGCGGGCATAACCGTCTGCCGCATGGGAGGCGCCCTGCTCGTGGGCGGTCAGCACATGGGTGATGCGGTCGGCGTTCTTGTACAGCTCATCGTAAAGGTTCAGCACTGCGCCGCCGGGGTAACCGAAGATGGTATCCACCCCCTGCTCGCAGAGCACCTCAACAAAAATCTGCGAACCATTCAACTGCATGTCTTGTCTCTCCTGTTTCCTGTCTCTTTTCCAACTCTACACTTTCAAAATTCCCTCAGATACGTCAAATTTCGCATCCTACATCCTCAGTGGAACGTTGGGTCAATTATACTATAAATCGGTCAGATGTCAAACAATGTTTTGTAAAGTGAATCACTCGAAAGATGAAGATAATTAAACACAGGGTTGCACTGAGCCTGCAACAGCGGTATAATTTTGGTACATTCGTTAAATGTAAGAGGGAAAAGGCTATGAAACTTCGTGAATGGAACGCCCGGCTGCACGGGCTTGTGATCTTCCGCGCCCTGCTGGAAGACCCGGTGGTGGCCAAATTATTGGACCTGACCGACCGGATGGAAGCGGGCACCCGCAGCATGGGCCCGGTGTGCGACGCCGTGGCGGCCTTTGAGGCAGCTTTGTTTGAGCAGACCACCAATCTGGGCGAGTATCTTGCCAATGCGGTGCTGGAGACCGAGACGGTCTGTGTGCGGCAGGCTGCGGCGGGCGGCATCGCGCCGGTGATGCAAAAGGCACTGGACAGTGAACTGAGCTTTTTGCAGGAGCTTTGCCGCCTGACGCTGGATGAGCTGTTCCAGACGGCTTATTCCGAACAGGCCCAGCGGCCAGAACTGGCCTTCCTGCCCCGGTGGGAGACGAAGGACATCGACCTGGCAGCGGCTTACGCCCAGCGGATGCAGGAGGCCGGGAAAAAGGGTTACGGCATGTTTGCCAAACACCATGTCTTCACGGTGGAGAACGGGCGTCTGGTGCCGGTCAAGTACCCGGACCCCCAGCGCCTGTCCGAACTGCCCGGTTACGAGGGCGAGCGGGAAAAGGTCATCGCCAACACCAAAGCTCTGCTGGCCGGGATGCCGGCCAACAACGTCCTGCTGTACGGTGACGCGGGCACCGGCAAATCGAGCGCGGTCAAGGCCATCGCCAATGAGTTCGCGCCCGACGGCCTGCGTCTGGTGGAGGTCAAGAAGAACCAGCTCTATCAGATCCCAGACCTGATGGACAAGCTGGCGGCGAACCCGCTCAAGTTCATCTTCTTCATCGACGACCTGAGCTTCACCGCTAACGACGACAACTTCGCAGCCCTCAAGGCCATCCTCGAAGGCAGCGTGGGCGGCCGGGCCAGAAACATTGCAGTCTATGCGACCTCCAACCGCCGCCACCTCATCAAGGAGACCATGACCGACCGCACCGGTGATGACATCCACGAGGCCGACACCCGGCAGGAGCTGATGAGCCTGTCGGCCCGCTTCGGCCTCACCGTGACCTTCCAGCGGCCCGAAAAGGCCCGCTTTGAGGCCATCCTCACCGAGCTGGCCAGACAGCACGACATCCGGATGCCGATGGACCAGCTCCTCGTCAAGGCCGAGGCGTTCGCCATCCGCGCCGGTGGCCGCAGCCCCCGCGTGGCCAAGCAGTTCATCGAGCAGTGCGAGAGCGGCGTACAGAAGTAAGAACAAGCAAGAAAGGCAGTGCCCATGCGGGCACTGCCTTTTTGCAATAAAATCAAACGCGCTCGGCGACGAGCTGGAAACCGGCCTTGGTCAGCTCCGTGCGGATCTGCTCGATCTGCGCATGGTCGCGGGTCTCCAATGCCAGCTTGAGGAAGCAGCTGGAGATGGGCATGTTGGGGTCGGAGCCATCGTGCAGGACGGAGACGACGTTGCTGCCGCAGCGGGAGACGATCTCGGCCACCTTCTTGAGCTGGCCGGGCTTGTCCTCCAGTGCGATGGTCAGGTTGGCTTTGCGGCCGCTCATAACCAGACCGCGGGTGATGACGCGGTTGAGGATGTTCACGTCGATGTTGCCGCCGGAGATGACGCAGACGACCTTTTTGCCCTCGATGGGCAGCTTGTGGAAGAGGGCGGCTGCCACGGGCACTGCACCGGCCCCCTCGGCGACGAGCTTCTGGTTCTCCATCAGGGAGAGGATGGCGGCTGCCGTTTCATCCTCGGTCACGGTCACGATGTCGTCCACATACTCCTCACAGAGCTGGTAAGTCAGCTCACCGGGGGTCTTGACCTGGATGCCGTCCGCGAAGGTGGAGGCAGCGGAGAGGGTCTGGTATTTGTGCTCGTGGAGGGAGCGGTACATGCTGGGGGCACCCTCGGCCTGAACGCCGTAGACCTTGACGTCCGGCTTGAGGCTCTTGATGGCAAAGGCCACGCCGGAGATGAGGCCGCCGCCGCCCACAGGCACGATGACCGCATCCACGTCGGGCAGCTGGTCCAAGATCTCCAGACCGATGGTGCCCTGACCCGCGATAACCTGTTCGTCGTCGTAGGGGTGGATGAAGGTCATGCCGGTCTCGGCCTGCAGCTCGACGGCCTTGTCGTGGGCGTCGTCGTAGGTGCCGGGCACGAGGCAGACCTCCGCGCCCAGGCTCTTGGTGTTCTCCACCTTCATGATGGGCGCACCGTCCGGCATACAGACGATGCTTTTGATGCCCCGGCGGGTCGCGGCCAGCGCCACGCCCTGGGCGTGGTTGCCTGCCGAGCAGGCGATGACGCCCTTTTCGCTCTCCTCTTTGGAGAGCTGGCTGATCTTATAATAGGCACCGCGCACCTTGAAGCTGCCGGTGGCCTGCAGGTTCTCGGTCTTCAGGTAGAGCTGGCAGTCCTTGGAGAGCTTGGGGGCCTCGATGAGGTCGGTCTTGCGGGCAACATCCTTGAGTACGAAAGCGGCATGGTAAACTTTATCCAGAGTCAACATCGTTCGTTCCTATCCTTTGTTCCATAAATGTGATGCAATAAAGTATAGGATACCAAAAGTCTTTTGTCAAATGAAAGGATTTCACGATTTGACCGGCTGGGGTGACGAAGCGCCAGGAACTGCAAAAAGCGACGCCGCGCGGCGGCGCTTTTTGCAGAGGTTCAGATCTCGGCCAGAATGGCGTCGCCCATGCCGGAGCAGCCGACACAGGTGCAGCCGTCGCTCATGTTGTCAGCGGTGCGGATGCCCTTGTCCAGCACCTTGCTCACCGCGTTCTCGATGGCGTCCGCTTCCTCGGCCAGACCGAAGGAGTAACGCAGCATCATGGCGGCGGAGAGGATGCAGGCGGTGGGGTTGACGATGTCCTTGCCGGCAATATCGGGGGCGGAGCCGTGGATGGGCTCATACAGGCCGCGGGTGCCGTCGCCCAGCGAGGAGGAAGGGATCATGCCGATGGAGCCGGTGATCATCGAAGCCTCGTCGGAAAGGATGTCGCCGAACATGTTCTCGGTGACGATGACGTCGAACTGCGCGGGGTTCTTGACGATCTGCATGGCGCAGTTGTCCACGAACATCTCACTGTACGCGACGTCCGGATATTCGGCCTGCAGCCGGTGCATGACCGAGCGCCAGAGGCGGCTGGTGTCCAGCACGTTGGCCTTGTCCACGCAGCAGAGCTTCTTGCGGCGCTTTCGGGCCGTCTCGAAGCCGATGCGGCCGATGCGCTCGATCTCGTGCTCTGCGTAGGGCATGGAGTCGATGGCCTGCTTCTCGCCGTTTTCGAGGGTGTGGGTCTCGTGTGCGCCGAAGTACACGCCGCCGATGAGCTCCCGCACGATGAGAAAGTCGATGCCCTGGGCCACGATCTCCGGCTTCAAGGGGCTGGCCGGGGCCAGCTGGGGCCAGATCTTGGCCGGGCGGTTGTTGGCGTACAGCCCCATCCCGGCGCGCAGGCGGAGCAGGCCCTTTTCGGGGCGCTGCTCACCGGGCAGGCCCTCCCACTTGGGGCCGCCCACGGCACCCAGCAGGACGCTGTCCGCAGCCAGGCACTTGTCCAGCTCGTGCTGGGGGAGCGGGTCGCCGTATTTGTCGATGGCCTCGCCGCCCATGGCAGCATCGGTGTAGTGGAAGGTGTGGCCGTACTTCTCGGCCACTTGATCGAGGACGCGGAGCGTCTGCTTCACGATCTCCGGGCTGGAGCAGTCGCCCCAGATGACAGCAATGTTTTTTTCCATTGAGTTCTCCTTTCGGCTGATCCCTCTCAGTCTCGCTTTGCTCGACAGCTCTCCCGAAGGGGGAGCTGGCACGAAGTGCCTGAGAGGGTCACTTCGTCAGCGATTTCATCAGGCCGCCGTCGGCGATGATCTTCTGGATAAAGGGCGGGAAGGGTTCGGCCTGGAAGGTCTGGCCGGTGGTCTTGTCGGTGATGACGCCGGTGTCGAAGTCCACATGGACCTCGTCGCCTGCGGCGATGGCGTCGGCGGCTTCAGGGCACTCCATGATAGGCAGGCCGATGTTGATGCTGTTGCGGTAGAAGATGCGGGCAAAGCTCTTGGCGATGACCACCGAGATGCCGGCGGTCTTGATGGCCAGCGGGGCGTGCTCACGGGAGGAGCCGCAGCCGAAATTCCAGCCGCCGACCATGATGTCGCCCGCGTGGACATTGTGCACGAAGTCCTTGTCGATGTCCTCCATGCAGTGGGCGGCCAGCTCTTTGGCGTCGGGGGTGTTCAGGTAGCGGGCCGGGATGATGACGTCGGTATCCACATTGTCCGGGTATTTGAAAACGGAGCCGTTTGCGTTGTTCATGGTGTTTCTCCTCTCTTAGACCGTGCGGGGGTCGGTGATATAGCCGGTGAGGGCGCTGGCGGCGGCGGTGGCCGGGGATGCCAGATAGACCTCGCTCTTCACATGGCCCATGCGGCCCACGAAGTTGCGGTTGGTGGTGGAGATGCAGCGTTCGCCCTCGGCCAGAATGCCCATGTAGCCGCCCAGGCAGGGGCCGCAGGTGGGGGTGGAGACGATGCAGCCCGCATCAATGAAGGCAGTGGTCCAGCCGCGCAGGATGCACTCCTTGTAAACGGCCATGGTGGCGGGGATGATGATGCCGCGCACCCCCTTGGCGATGTGTCGGCCCTTGAGGATGTTGTAGGCGGCTTCCATGTCTTCCAGACGGCCGTTGGTGCAGCTGCCAATGACGACCTGGTCAATTTTGATCGTTTTGCCCTCGGCGGCGGGGTGGGTGTTCTCCGGCAGATGGGGGTAGCTGACGGTGGGTTCGAGCTGGGAAAGGTCGATCTCGATGGTCTGCTCGTACACGGCATCCGGGTCGGCCTCGTAGAAGACCGGCTCGCGCTGGCTGCGGCCCTTGAGGTAGGCTCTGGTGGTCTCGTCCACGGGGAAGATGCCGTTCTTGGCACCGGCCTCGATGGCCATGTTGCAGACGCACAGGCGGTCGTCCATGGTCAGGGAAGCCACGCCGGGGCCGGTGAACTCCATGGACTTGTACAGCGCGCCGTCCACGCCGATCTGACCGATGATGTGGAGGATGAGGTCTTTGCCGGAGACGCGGGGGCCGAACTTGCCCTTGAGCACGAACCGGATGGCGGCAGGCACCTTGAACCATGCCATGCCGGTGGCCATGCCCGCAGCCATGTCGGTGGAGCCAACGCCGGTGGAGAAGGCACCCAGCGCACCGTAGGTGCAGGTGTGGCTGTCGGCACCGATGACGCAGTCACCGGCGGTCACGATGCCTTTTTCGGGCAGGAGGGCGTGTTCAATGCCCATCTGACCGACATCGTAGAAATTGAGGATGTCGTATTTGTTGGCGAACTCACGGCACTGCTTGGACTGGGTGGCGCTCTTGATATCCTTGTTGGGGACGAAGTGGTCCAGCACGATGGCAATGTGCTCTTTGTCGAATACGCCGTCAAAGCCTGCCTTCTCGAACTCGTTGATGGCAACGGGGGTGGTGATGTCGTTGCCCAGCACGAGATCCAGCTTTGCGTTGATGAGCTGGCCTGCCTTGACCTCGGCCAGACCGGCATGTGCGGCTAAAATCTTCTGTGTCAGGGTCATTCCCATGGTGGTACTCTCCTTTTATATGATATCTGCTGTTTGCCCTCTCAGTCTGCGAAGCAGACTGAGAGGGCAAGGCCTTTTATTTACTGTTGATCGCACTCACCAGCGCCTTGATGCCGGCGACGATGATGTCGGTGTCAGTGCCGGCACCCCAGGTCATGCTGCCATCGCCCCAGGCCAGGCCGACATAGGAGGCGGCACGGGAGGTGGAGCCTTCGTCCAGGCTGTGTTCGGAGTAGGCTTCGAGGTGGAAGTCCATCCCGGTCGCGCTCTGGATGGCGTTGGCCACGGCGTCCAGGCGGCCGTTGCCCACCGAGGTGACGACCTTGCGCTGGCCGTTCCGCTCCAGCGTGACGGTCGCGGTGATGCCGTCCACCTGAGCGAAGTGTGCCTCGATGACCGAGAGCGGCTTGTTTTTATTGAGGAAGCTCTCCTCGAAGATGCGGAGCACTTCGGAAGCGCTCAGCTCCTTGTGGCTGTGGTCGGAGACATTCTTGACCTTGTAGCCCAGGTCTTCGCGCATCTTGGGGGGCAGGTTGTAGCCGTAGTTCTGCTCCAGCACAAAGCCGATGCCGCCCTTGCCGCTCTGGCTGTTGATGCGGATGACGTCGGCGTCGTAGGTGCGGCCGATGTCGTGCGGGTCGATGGGAATGTAGGGGCAGGTCCAGCGGTGTTCGCCGTGCTCCTTGCGGTAGGCCATGCCCTTGGCGATGGCGTCCTGATGGCTGCCGGAGAAGGCCGCAAAGACCAGCTGGCCCGCATAGGGGGTGCGCTCGTAGATGTGCATCCGGGTCACACGCTCATAGGTGGCGCAGATGTCCGGCATGTTGGAGAAATCGAGTTTGGGGTCCACGCCGTGGCTGTACATGTTCATGGCCAGAGTGACGGCATCGACGTTGCCGGTGCGCTCGCCGTTGCCGAACAGGCAGCACTCCACGCGCTGTGCACCAGCCAGCACGGCCAGCTCGGCGCAGGCTACGCCGGTGCCGCGGTCGTTGTGGGGGTGGGTGGAGATGATGACGCTGTCGCGGTGCTTGAGGTGCTTGTCGCAGTATTCGATCTGGTTTGCGTAGACGTGCGGCATGCTCATCTCAACGGTGACGGGCAGGTTGATGATCATCGGACGGTCGGGCGTCGGCTCCATGATGTCCAGCACGGCGTTGCAGACCTCGACGGCATAATCGACCTCGGTGCCGGTGAAGCTCTCCGGGCTGTACTCGAACAGGAAATTGCCCTCGTACTCCTGACTGAGCTGCTTGACCAGCCGGGCACCGTCGGTGGCGATCTTCTTGATCTCTTCCTTGCTCTTATGGAACACCTGCTCACGCTGGGCCACGGAGGTGGAGTTGTAGAAGTGGATGACCGCGCGGGGCGCGCCCTTGACGGCCTCGAAGGTGCGGCGGATGATGTGGTCGCGGCACTGGGTCAGCACCTGCACGGTGACATCGTCGGGGATCATATCCTTCTCGATGAGGGTGCGCAGGAACTCGTACTCGGTCTCGCTGGCGGCAGGGAAGCCGACCTCGATCTCCTTGAAGCCGATCCGGACCAGCATCTGGAAGAACTCCAGCTTCTCTTCCAGGCTCATGGGCACGATCAGTGCCTGGTTGCCGTCGCGCAGGTCCACGCTGCACCATGCAGGTGCCTGTTCAATGTGATCTTTTTTGACCCAGCTGTCGTAACCGGCCGGTACGGGGTAATACCCCGGTGCGTACTTGGTAGCGTCCATCATATTCGTTGTCCTCCTGGCTTTTTCCTTCCTGCACTTGTTCAAAATCGTTCTGGCTCGTCGTTGTACAACCTCTCCATCTCGTTGGCGAAACCGGAGAGGTTGTACAACGGAGCGTCTGCTCAAACGAAAAAAGGCTCCCGTCTCTCAAAGGACGAAATCCTCTGAGAGACGAGAGCCTGTAAGTTTTGTCACAGGGCACCCGTGGTACCACTCTCTTTGCTGGCAAGACCAGCCACTCACACGATCGGCTTTTGGCGGCGAATCGCTGCCCCGGTAACGGTGGGCATCCGTCAGGGCCTACTGTGGTTTCAGCCCTGCCGCTCAGGGGCCAGTAACCGAAGCTTCCCGCACCGCCTTGCACCACCCAGCGGCTCTCTGCAAGCAGAAAACACTTCGTTTTTTCCCCGTCAACGCATTTGCGCTTGTTTCAAAGTGAGCTTATTTTACCAGACCGGTCTGCCTCTGTCAAGCAGTTTGATTCAGATGCAGAATGAAGAAAATTCAACTTTCGACGGAAAATTCCGGGCAGGTTTCATTCTTCGATGCACCGGAACCGGTCAGCGGCCAGCGGAAGTCTGTGCGTCGCCGGTCTCATCGATCATCATGACGTTGCCCTGGATGGGATTTTCCACCGGGGAAGCGTAGCCGCCGTAGTTCGAGTCGCGGCCGACGAGCAGGTCGCGGCGGCAGCGCAGGCCGACATGGAGGACGGCAGAACTGCCGATGTGGCGCAGGGTGACCTTGGTGGTGTCGCGCTGGCCCTCGCACAGCAGGGACAGGTTCAGGGTGGTGGAGGCCTTGTTGGTCGTCAGGACCACGGTGCGCACCCCGTTGTCCATCAGCTTGCGCATCTCACCGACGGTGGCGCGGAAGGTGGCGACATCCTCCGGGACGGAGAGGGTCAGGACCTGATCCTTCACCGAGGCGGTATAGAGCACCTGCTTGCCCAGCAGGCCCTTGACGGTGTATCTGGCCGAATAGGCCGGGTTAGAGGCAATGGTCGACTCCGAAGTCTGCGCATCACCGGTCTCGGCGATCATCATGACGTTGCCCTGAATGGGGTCTTCCACCGGGGCGGCGTAGCCGCCGTAGTTCGGGTCACGCTCGGCAGTAGTCTGTGCATCGCTGCTGTGCAGGGCGATGTCGCCCTGGGTCATGATGCTCTCGTCCTGCGGGGGCAGATAGCCTGCTACAACAGCCTCGTCTGCGGCCGTTTCGGCGGAAGGCTCAGCGGCAAACGCACCGAGGCTCATGGACGCCATGGCGGACAGGATGAGGGCGGCGGCGATGGCCTGACGGCCAAATTTCGTATTCAAAATCTTCATGGATCATATCCTCCTGATTCAGGGGCTCGTTCGGCCCGTTCTGCCTTGTATACGAACCGGAGAAACGGATTATTGCAGCATCGCTGGAAAAAATATTATTCCCGCTCCAGAATCTCCATGAATTCATCGCCGGTGATGGTCTCTTTCTGGTAGAGGTACTTGGCCAGCTCGTCCAGCTTCTGGCGGTTGTCGGTCAGGATCTGGATGGCCTTCTGGTGCTGGGCCCTGACCAGCTCCACGACCTTCTGGTCGATCTCGCGCTGGGTCTGGGCCGAGCAGGCCAGCGAGGTGTCGCCGCCCAGATACTGATTGTTCACGGTCTCCAGCGCCACCATGTCGAACTCGTCGCTCATGCCGTAGCGGGTGAGCATGGCGCGGGCCAGCTTGGTGGCCTGTTCAATGTCGTTGGAAGCACCGGTGGTGATGGAACCGAATGCGACCTCCTCGGCAGCGCGGCCGCCGGTCAGGGTGGCGATCTTGTTTTCCAGCTCGGTCTTATCCATCAGGTAGTGGTTGCCCTCTTCCACCTGCATGGTAAAGCCCAGTGCGCCGGAGGTGCGGGGGATGATGGTGATCTTCTGCACCGGCGCGGAGTGGGTCTGCTTGGCGGCGACCAGCGCGTGGCCGATCTCGTGGTAGGCCACGATGCACTTTTCCTTGTCGGTGAGGATGGAATTCTTCTTCTGGTAGCCTGCAATGACCACTTCGATGCTCTCTTCGAGGTCGGCCTGGGTCACGCTCTTGCGGCCCGCGCGGACGGCCCGCAGCGCAGCCTCGTTGACGATGTTGGCCAGCTCGGCACCGGACGCACCGGAGGCCATCCGGGCCACGACGCTGAAATCAACGCCGGGAGCCAGCGCGATCTTTTTCGCGTGGACTTTCAAAATCTCCTCGCGGCCCTTCAGGTCGGGCAGCTCGACGGGAACGCGGCGGTCAAAGCGGCCGGGGCGGGTCAGAGCCGGGTCCAGAGACTCCGGGCGGTTGGTGGCTGCCAGAATGATGACGCCGTTGTTGCCCTCAAAGCCGTCCATCTCGGTGAGCAGCTGGTTCAGGGTCTGTTCGCGCTCATCGTTGCCGCCGTACTGGCCGCTGTTGCGCTTCTGGCCGATGGCGTCGATCTCGTCAATGAAGACGATGCAGGGGGCTTTCTCCTTGGCCTGTTTGAACAGGTCGCGCACCTTAGAAGCGCCCATGCCCACGAACATCTCCACAAATTCGGAGCCGGACATGGAGAAGAAGGGCACGTTGGATTCACCGGCCACCGCCTTGGCCAGCATGGTCTTGCCGGTGCCCGGAGGGCCGACGAGCAGGATGCCCTTGGGCATCTGGGCGCCGATGTCCTTGTATTTGCTGGGGTCGTGCAGGTAGTTGACGACCTCCTGCAGGTTCTCCTTGGCTTCGTCCTCACCGGCCACATCCGCAAAATGGATGCCCTCGGTGGACTGGACGTAGACCTTGGCATTGGATTTTCCCATGCCGCCGAACATCATCGAGTTGGGGCCGCCCATCTTTTCCATGAGCTTTTTGTTCATAAAGTTGCCCAGCGCGGTGAAGAGGACGATGGGCAGCACGAACCAGAGCAAAAAGCTGAGGATGGGCGAGGTCTGCTCCACGATCTCGCTGGAAAACGCAGCCCCGGCGTCATACAGGCGCTCGGTGAGGCTGGGGTCGTTCATCAGGCCGGTCCGGTAGACCTGAGTCTCGTCTTTGTCGGTAAAGATGATCTGGTTGCTCTCAATGTCCACACGGCCAATGTTCTTTTCTTCGGTCATGCTCATAAAGGTGCCGTAATCCACCTCTTTGACCTGGCGCTCGCTCATCCACGGCACCAGAACGAGGTTGAGGAGCAGAAGCACCAGCAGCACGACGGTGTAATAGATGGCCAGCGGCTTTTTCGGCGTTTTGACTTCTTTCATGATGATCCTCCTTTTTTCAGGGTCTCTGCTGTTATGATACCACAACCGAAGTTCAGTTCCAGCGTTTCCAGCGCCTTTTTGCAAAAACTTCGCGGTTTGTTCACAAAAGGTGCAGAACAAAAGGCCTCCGCCCCACGGGGAGCAGAAGCCCTTTCGTTCACACACACATTTTAGGAGAAAAGGAGAGTGGATTCGGAGAATGGGGGAGTTCGATCGCACGAGCAGGCAAACAGGGGCGAGTCACTCGCCGCGGACGGCTGCAAAACCGGCTTCGAGGTCGGCGAGGATGTCGTCGATGTGCTCGGTGCCGATGGACAGGCGGATGGTGTTCTGGTAGATCTGCTGCTCGGCCAGTTCGGCGTCGTTCAGCTGGCTGTGGGTGGTGGAAGCCGGGTGGATGACCAGGCTCTTCACGTCGGCCACGTTGGCCAGCAGGGAGAAGATCTTCAGGTTGTCGATGAACTGGAAGGCCTCCTCGCGGCCGCCCTTGATATGAAAGGTAAAGATGGAGGCACCGCCGTTGGGAAAATACTTCTGATACAGCGCGTGGTCGGGGTGATCGGGCAGGGAAGGATGGTTGACCTTCTCGACCTGGGGATGGTTGGCCAGGAACGCAACGACCTTCTTGGTGTTCTCGACGTGGCGCTCGATGCGCAGGCTCAAAGTCTCGGTGCCCTGCAGCAGCAGGAATGCGTTGAACGGAGAGATGGTGGCACCGGTATCGCGCAGCAGGATGGCGCGGATGTAGGTGACGAAGGCGGCGGGGCCGGCGGCATCGGCAAAGGAGACGCCGTGGTAGCTGGGGTTGGGGGCGGCGATGTTGGGATAACGGCCGCTGGCTTTCCAGTCGAAGTTGCCGCTGTCCACGATGATGCCGCCCAGCGTGGTGCCGTGGCCGCCGATGAACTTGGTGGCGGAGTGGACCACGATGTCTGCGCCGTGCTCGATGGGGCGGATCAGATACGGGGTGCCAAAGGTGTTATCAATGACCAGCGGCAGGCCATGCTTGTGGGCGATGGCTGCGATGGCGTCGATGTCGGGGATGTCGCTGTTGGGGTTGCCCAAGGTCTCCAGATAGACGGCCTTGGTGTTGGGCTGGATGGCGTTCTCCACCTCGGCCAGGTCGTGGGCGTTCACGAAGGTGGTGGTGATGCCGAACTGGGTCAGGGTGTGCTCCAGCAGGTTGTAACTGCCGCCGTAGATGGTCTTCTGGGCCACGATGTGGTCACCGGCCTGTGCCAGAGCCTCGATGGTGTAGCTGATGGCGGCAGCACCGGAAGCGGTGGCCAGCGCAGCCACGCCGCCTTCCAGCGCGGCGATGCGCTTCTCGAAGACGTCCTGGGTGGAGTTGGTCAGGCGGCCATAGATGTTGCCTGCGTCAGCCAGACCGAAGCGGTCGGCGGCGTGCTGGCTGTTGCGGAAGACATAGGACGTGGTCTGGTAGATGGGCACGGCGCGGGAATCGGTGGCGGGATCGGCCTGCTCCTGGCCAACGTGCAGCTGAAGGGTCTCGAATTTATAGTCAGACATGTTGATTGCCTCTCTCTTTGTACAGATAGTATTATTTTTATCTACAAAAAATCCCGGTCGCTGCGGTCTCAAGACAGCGCACCGGGCAAGAAGATCCTGACGTGTTTTGGGGCTTTACCGGCACGGACACATTCGTCCGGCGGAGGGCAAAGCACAGCAGTTCGTCCAGAATTCTGCCCGGTCTGTGTACATTCGCCCACAACGGAAGTTTGCATGAAGCAGGTTTTTCCAAATCAGCGACATCGTGGTGCCCTCCTTTCTCTGAATTTCCCACCAAGTTGGTGGATTGGATGGTTGCATTATATCCCCATTTACCTAGATTGTCAATAGGTTTATGGAAGAATCTTCAAAATTTTTTGCAGCGGCGCAGAGCGGCATTTTTGGTTGACCGTCTGCCCTTCGTGTTGTATACTGAATCTATTCTTTTGTCTTATGAAGGAGGGGAGCCGGGATGTCCATCGGGCCAAGTTGTCCGCTCGTGCTGGAAAAGCCGGACGCCATTGATCTGCAGCAGGCCGCGCGGTATTTTGGCCAGCGTGGCCCGGCGGATGAAGCGACGGCTTCTTTATTAGAACGATGTGCCGTGCCCATTCTGGCGGCGGCCACACCCCGCGCCGTCTGGCTGGAAGGGGATGTGCAGAGCCTTGCCGAGGCCGGGCTTCTGCTGGGGGAGGACGTCTTCCGCCACCTGACCGGCTGCAGCCATGCCGTTTTGCTGGCCGTGACCCTCGGCCCCGGTGTGGACGCGCAGATCCGCCGGGCCGGGGTGGGGGACATCGCGGCCGGGGTGGCGTCGGATGCGCTGGGCTCGGCATTGGCCGAGCAGATGGCAGATGCCGCTGAGGCGGAGCTGCGCCAGTGGGCCGCAGGGCAGGGAAGGTATCTGACAGGCCGCTATTCGCCCGGCTACGGCGACTGGCCCATCACGGTGCAGCCGCTGGTGGCCGCAGCACTGGACACCGCCCGCCGGGCGGGCCTCTGCGTGACGGACAGCAACCTGATGACGCCCCGTAAGAGCGTCACGGCGCTGCTGGGCGTCAGCGACCATCCGGTCCGGGGGCATCTGGCAGGGTGCGGCCACTGTGTGCTGCGCACCCGCTGCGAATATCGAAAGAGGGGGATCACCTGTGCAAGTGAATGAACTGTTTGCCCAACCGAATACCATCCTGCTGGACGGCGGCATGGGCACCATGCTGCAGGCGGCCGGCCTGAAGCTGGGTGCCCGCCCGGAGGAGCTGAACCTGACCGACCCGGCCCTCATCGAGGGCATCCATGCGCAGTATGCCGCCGCAGGCAGCCGCATCATCAATGCAAACACCTTCGGCGCGTCAGCCCACAAGCTGGCGGGCAGCGCATACACGCTGGAAGAGGTCATCGCGGCGGGCATTGCGAACTGCAAGCGGGCCTGTGCGCCCTACGGCGCGTTGGCGGCGCTGGACGTCGGCCCGCTGGGCGAACTGCTGGAGCCCAACGGTACACTGACCTTTGAAGATGCCGTGGCCGAGTTTGGCCGCATCGTCCGGGCGGGCGCTGCCGCCGGGGCGGACCTCATCTTCTTTGAGACCTTCACCGACCTGTACGAGCTGAAGGCTGCTCTGCTGGCCGCCAAAGAGAACAGCACTCTGCCCATCCTCGCCAGCATGAGTTTTGAGGCGGGCGGGCGCACTTTCACCGGCTGCACGGTCGAGAGCTTTGCGGCCACGGCACGTGGTCTGGGAGCGGATGCCATCGGCATCAACTGTTCGCTTGGCCCCAGGGAGATCTTCCCGATGGCAAAGCGGCTGGCCGAGGCCGTGCCCGGCAGCTTCCCGGTCTTCGTCAAGCCCAACGCGGGCCTGCCCCGCGCCGACGGCTCCGGCTATGACATCACCCCGCAGCTCTACGCCATGCAGATGAAGCCCTACCGGGAACTGCACCTCTTTGCGGCAGGCGGCTGCTGCGGCACGACGCCGGAGTTCATCCGGCTGCTGAACGGTGTGTTTGCAGACTGCCAGCCCGGCCGGCCCGACCACCCCATGCAGTCGGTCATCTGCTCCCCGGTCAGCTGTGTCAACGTGGACGGCATCACCGTGGTGGGCGAGCGGATCAACCCCACCGGCAAAAAGCGGTTCCAGCAGGCCCTGCGCGAACGGGATATGAACTACATCCTCGAACAGGCGGTCAGCCAGGCCGAGGCCGGGGCGCAGATCCTGGACGTCAATGTGGGTGCGCCCGGTGTGGACGAGCCCGCGTTGATGGAACAGGTGGTCAAGGCCCTGCAAAGCGTGGTCAGCCTGCCGCTGCAGCTGGATTCCTCCCACGCCGATGCACTGGAACGCGGTCTGCGGGTCTACAACGGCAAGCCCATCGTCAACTCGGTGAACGGCGAGCCGGAAGTGCTGGAAAAGGTGCTGCCCCTCTGCAAAAAGTACGGTGCCGCCGTCGTCGGTCTGGCCATTGACAAAAAGGGCATCCAGCCCGGAGCGGAAGACCGTGTGGCCATCGCCCGCCGCATCAAGGAAGCGGCGCTGGCAGCGGGCATCCCGCAGGAGGATCTTTACATCGACTGCCTGACCCTGACGGCCAGCGCCCAGCAGAAGGATGTCCTCGCCACGGTGGAGGCCCTGCACACCTGCAAGACGGAACTCGGCGTCCGGACCATCCTGGGCGTGTCGAACATCAGCTTCGGCCTGCCCTGCCGCACCTACCTGAACACGACCTTTCTCACGATGGCCATGTATGCGGGGCTGGACCTCGCCATCATGAACCCGTCCAGCGAGGAGATGATGGCGGCGGTCTACGCCTACAACGTTCTAACCAACCTGGACCCCCAGAGCACCCGGTACATTGAGCGGTATGCGAACCGGGTGCCTGCCTCCACGGCGCTGGCGCAGGCGAACCAGAACGCCGTGGCAGCGCAGGGCGCGCAGCCCGGCGATGCGGCGGAAGTCTCCGGCCCCTATGCGCCTCTCATCAAGGCGGTGGAAAAGGGCCTGAAGGGCGAAGCCGCCGCCCAGACCCGCGTCCTGCTGGAAACGAAGGAAGCATTGGAACTGGTGGACGAAGCCCTCATCCCGGCGCTGGACATCGTGGGCAACAAGTACGAGAAGGGCACCCTCTATCTGCCGCAGCTGCTGCAGGCGGCCAGCGCCGCCCAGAGCGCCTTTGAGGAGATCAAGACGGCCATTGCCAAAAAGGGCGGCACCAGTGAGAGCAAGGGCCGCATCGTCATCGCCACGGTCAAGGGGGACGTCCACGACATCGGCAAGAACATCGTGAAGGTCATCCTCGAAAACTACGGCTTTGAGGTCATCGACTTGGGCCGCGACGTGCCGGTGGAGACGGTCGTGAACACCGTCCGGGAGAAGAACGTGCATCTGGTCGGCCTGTCCGCCCTGATGACGACCACCCTCAAGAGCATGGAAGAGACCATTGCGGCCCTCCATGCAGCCAAACTGGACTGCAAGATCATGGTCGGCGGTGCCGTCCTGACGCCGGAATACGCCGAAAAGATCGGCGCCGACTGGTACGCGAAGGACGCCAAACGCAGCGCCGATATCGCCAAGGAATTTTTCGGGGTCTAAAAAAGGGGCTGCTGCACAAGGCGAAAAGCCAGTGCAGCAGTCCCTTTCATAGTGTTCACTACCGTATCACAAAATGACTACGGACGCAAGGCGGATGCTTCTTGTTGGGGCGTGCCTGCCCCAAACCCTGCTGGGAACGAGTACGGCAAACTGGAAGTTGTTATTGTAAATCATTTTTTGATATTTCAATCGATGGATAGTGCTCTAAACTTGTTAAGTCAACATCTAATGGAGTAACGTATTCCATATAAAATTTTTCAGGATTTTTATCTTGCAATTTTTTAAGTTTATTCCTAATTTTTTCCTCCTCTGTAGAAACAAAAACCACTGATACTACTCCTACCTTTTCACTTGGATTCATTCTGCTATCTTCAACATTTCCACATAAAATCATTCTAACTGTATTCATAATAATCCTCCTCCACATATAACTCCCGATTTGTTGAACTAAGCCGAGTATACCACACTCCCCCCCATGAAAGAACACCCCGATATAGTGGAATTTTGCCATTTTCCTGCGTACGTGCGTACCGGTCATGTACGGACGTACGCAGCGATTGACCTGAAAAGCGCAATATAGGGGGATGCAAAGCAAAAGGCAGGATACCACCGCTTGGTGATACCCTGCCTGTTTTATAGTGTCCATAGCACTCGAACCCGAAAGCCTTATACAGCCCGGTGAATCCCAAAGAACGGTTCTACAGCAGAAGCGGCTTTTCCGGTGGCAGATGCCTGTTTCAAACCATAGTTCTTTCGAGCGACAGCTTCCACAAAGACACGGTCTTTTTCGGAAGCATTGTAATAATCCACACCGAAGCGTTTGCAGGTTGAAAACAATTCGTCCAGCCACGACATCGTTTCATCGGACATTGGGGAAAAGACAATATCCAAATCTTTGCTATATTCTTTCATACGGCTTCCTCCTTCAATTTCAGAAAAGGTAAGAAGAAAAGATGTTTTTCGCGGCTTCATCTGCAATCATAAAGGTTTTCGGGCCATCCGGATACAGAGAAGCGACCGGCCTTGCACCAAAATCACGGATATAGTGCTGTTCCAGATCATCGGTCTTTGCTTCAAACACCACGACGCCATTGCAGCTTGCGTCAATCGAAAGCTGTATGCCGAATGCAATCATAGCTTTGCCGATTCCCGAATACTTCTTGTGTTCCGTCAGAGTCGGGTTGCTTTCTGGCTGACTCTCGATGTAGGCGATGTAGACTGCAACGCTTCCTTTCCGGACACGATAGGCTCATGGGCAGTTCCCCGATGCGATGAGGATGTGCGGCGAACTTATTCGTTCCAATGTTCAAGTTCTTCAGCGGGGTATGCTTTTGTCCAATGATAGGGCTGCAATTCTTTCAGCTGTACGAATTTGATTTTTTCTTCTTCTGTGGTAACTGCTACCTGCACATCTTCACCCCAGTATCTTAATCTCTCCTGGCAAATACCGCACGGAGACAATATCTGATAGGGGGATTTCTCATCTTTACGGACAAGACACATGCAATGCGTTACCTTTTCATTGAATTTATGTGCTTCAAGCATTGCACCTGTCTCAATGCACAAAACAGCAGATGCGTTAGCAGTCTCAATGCTGACACTTGTGTAATAACTTCCATTCGATGTATGCACGACACCAGCACCACCCCAACCGACAGGATACCGTGTTTCAATCAGTTCTACCGCCCTGCGGTACATTTCGTTTTCGATTTCATAGTTTCTCATATAAATCACCATGCCAACTTCTGAATTGTTGAGCTGAGTATACCATACTCTATGAAGAATAGCAAAAGGCAGGATACCACTACCATAGTGATACCCTTCCTTTACTATTGTGCGACCGCTCGGACTTGCGCTGGCGGGGAAGATACTCCGGCAGGCGGTGCTTTCTTGGTAGACGTTCCTAGGGGTCCAGAAACCGCGGGCTAAGCAACAGCCCAACTGGGCTGATTGCTTACTCTGCCGACTGGCGTCGTCAGAGCCGCCCTGTTCGAGTCCTGTACCGTCCTGCTCTGACGTGAGACAGTGGCAGACGCAATAAAAAAGCCCCTAACTTTCGTTAGAGGCTTTCGTTTGGTGGAGCATTGTCAGCAGCAGTCGAACCTTTAGGCAGGCATATCGTTGCTGCGGTCAGAGCGCTTCAAACCGAGAAACGGAGGCACTTCGGAACGCTTCAGCCCTTGCTCGTGTGCTTTTTTCAGTTGATATTCGTGCAGGGCAATGCTGTCCAGCAGATCACGCTGATTTTGGGAAGCTGCATAGTAATCAACGCCGAACCGTTTGCAGACTGCGCTGAGTTGGTCAAGCATTTCAATAGCAGTAGGGGACATTCGTTTGACTTCAATATCCATGGGAGCACCACCTTTCAGGAAAGATACGTATTGAAGAGCGAAAGCGCCGCATTGTCGGCAAGCATCAGCATGATCGGCCCGCCGGATTGTTTGGCAAAGACCCGGATCGCGCCAAAATCCCGGATATAATGTTTTGCAAGTTCATCCGTCTTAGCTTCAAAAGTGACGACGCCGTTTTTACCGGAATCAATGGAAAGCTGGATGCCGAACGCGATCATCATACGCCCGATGCCCAGATATTTTTTTTGAATGGTCAGCGTTGGGTTGCTCTCCGGGTGGCTTTCGATGTACTCAATATAAACGAACATGCTGGATTCTGTTTCGCGGTAAGCACCCAATGCTACGATTTCGCCGTTTTCGGTTTTAGCCGTGTACTTTTCCAGTGCGGGGTCACCGATGAACTCACTTGTCCAGTCGGTTTGCCAGCTTTCTTTGGTTGCAGCAAGGTCAGCGGGAGTTGACTTGTCAACCTCAATCGGAATCCTATTGCCCGTATCGGATGCTGTGACAAAATATTGCAAAGTCATAATGCCCACCTTCTTTCAGTTTTATTATAACGAAAGAACGATAGACTTTCAAGAAAGAAAATCGCAAAGAGAGTGAAAGTGTGAGAGCAAGAATCGTCCCGTGGCCACAAATTTTCAATTCTTGAAAAATTCTTGCCCATCCGGGACTGCACTTCTGCAACGCTCCCGCGTTTTTGAAGTGCTCTTGTTGGGGCGTGCCTGCCCCAAACCCTGTTTCTTACTATTTGGAAATCACACAATTATGCACCACTGGGTCCACGAGAACTGACGCTCATCGGAGGCATAGAACTATAAAAAGATTTGCCATTCACAGTGTTTTGAGTCAACCCAATCAAATCAATCAACTGGCTCTCGTTATAGCTCTCTTGACAGTTATCCAGCACAGCACATTGGCAGCTATATACACCACTATCGTTAGAGACAACTCCCCACCATTCAAGGTCTGCCAAAAGTTTTCCAATCTTCTTGCGGTCAAAGCGTATTTCTTTTTCCAAAAGAGACGAGTAAATTTGTGGAGCAGACATCGGTTTTTGCTTTAATAGGAGAGCTAATGCCAATTCCTGTCCATGCAAACGGTGAAGCAAAAGACCTCTGCGAACCCAAATGTTCGATGCTTTTTTCATAGCAAATACCTCCTTTTTTAGATAGCTCGTTCACTTAAAATACGATTGATGTCCATTTGAAATTGCGCTCGTTCACAATTGTCATGTTGACTTGAGTATATCATATTACACAATAAAAGACTACTGTTATATATCAGACCCTGCCCTTTTTCCTGCGTACGTGCGTACGGACTGTGTACGGACGTACGCAGCGATTGACCCGAAACGCACAGGATAGGGGGATAGACAGTATCAAGTTCTCAGACTGCGAACTTGATGCAAAGCAAAAGGCAGGGCACCACCTTCATGGTGATGCCCTGCTTTTACTCGTTCCTGTCCACTGTTCCGAGTAGTGCCTTCTCAGAACTTCCTGTAAACAAAAAACGTACCCGAACCCTTTTTCGTAAAGAATCGGGTTCGAGTACGAACTGTATGGTGGACGGTACAGGACTCGAACCTGTGACCTCCTGCACGTCAAGCAGATGCTCTACCAGCTGAGCTAACCGTCCAGATGTCGTATCGACTTGATTATGATACCACACCTTTGGCCGGATTGCAAGCTTTTTTTGCAAATTTCTGCAAAAATCATTGCAGGGCCTTCCGGATGATGTTGTAGAGCACGGGTTTCATGGCGTCGATGTGGTCGGGCTTGCCTTCGAGGATGGACGAGTAGCACACCGACATGCACATGCTGCCCAGCGCCGTGATGCGCTGGTAGACTTCGCGCTCGGTCAGGCCGGCCATTTCGGGGCTGGACATGATGGCGTGGAGCAGTTTGCACATCAGCGGCTCGGCCTCGCCGGAGGCTTCGATCTTGTCCAGCCCCGGCCAGACGAAGCTGCGCTCCAGAAAACGGAGCATCAGGGTGTCGGTCCGCAGAGCCTCGATGATGTGGTCGATGACGAAGATCATCTTGTCGGGAAAATCCATCGGCGCGCTGGCGCGCTCACAGGCCGTCACGGCGTCGTCCAGCAGCTGGTAGCTCACGCGGGCCAGAAGCGCCTGGGTCACAGCACCTTTGTCGGCAAAATAGAGATAGAAGGTGCCTTTGCCCACCTTGGCGCGGGAGGTGATATCCTCCACGCTGGTCTTGGATGCGCCCCGCTCCAGGAACAGCTCGTATGCTGCATCCAGAAGCGCCCGGCGCTTTTCCTGCTTTTTGCCTTCCACGGTATTCATGCTTTGGGTCGATTCCTCTTTTCTGCGATGTTCTGTCGTGTAAACATTATTTTAGCAATGCTTTCCTCCCGGCGCAAGCCCCAAATAGCCGATCGGTGTTAGACAATTTTCAGTGGATGATAAAAAAACTGACGTTTGGTCAGTTTTTGTCTTGACACTTTCCGCCAGCTGGTTATAATAGTGCTTGCTCAGAAGTGACTGCGAGTCATTTTTGAGCGCCAATTCTGTTCCAACATTTCAATGGAGGGTTTTCATGAAAAAGATCGCACAGGGCATTGTGCGTCTGCGCAAACTGATCTTAACAGTAGCCATCCTGCTGTTGATCCCTTCCGCGATAGGCGCCGTTGCCACCCGCATCAACTACGACGTCCTCACCTATCTGCCGCAGGAGCTTGACTCTATGATCGGCGAACGGGCATTGGAGGACGACTTCCATCTGGCCTCCACCGGTATGATCACGGTCGAGGGCCTGCCCACGAACGAGCTCATCGCCATGAAGAAGGACATCGACGCCGTGCCCGGTGTCACCCAGACCTTCTGGCTGAGCGATGTGATCGACCCCAGCATCCCTACCGAGATGCTCCCGGCGGACATCCAGCAGTTCATGTTCGGCAAAAATGATTCCACCATGCTCATCGTCCGGTTCGACGGCCCCAGCGCCAGCGACGAGACGATGAACGCGGTCCAGCAAATCAAGAAAGTGCTCCGGAAGGATACCTTCTTTGGCGGCATGAGCGTCATCCTGCAGGACACCAAGGCCCTGATCAATGAGGAGATGCCGCTGTATATCCTGTGCGCTGTGGGTGCCAGTATGCTGGTGCTGTTCCTCTCGCTGGAGAGCACCATCACCCCGGTGCTGTTCATGCTGGGCCTGCTGTTCCCCATCGCGTACAACTTTGGCACGAACATCTTCCTCGGCCAGATCAGCTACATCACCCAGGCGCTGTCCACCGTGCTGCAGCTGGGCGTTACGATGGACTTCTCCATCTTCCTGCTGCACCGCTATCAGGAGGAAAAAGAGCTTCGCTCCTCCAATGAGGAAGCCATGGTCAGTGCCATCTGCAAGACCATGACCTCCATTTCCGCTTCGTCGCTGACCACCATCGCAGGCTTCCTGGCCCTGTGTGCCATGCGCCTGACGCTGGGCCGCGACATCGGCATCGTCATGGCAAAAGGCGTGGCGCTGGGCGTCATCTGCACCGTCGTCATCCTGCCGGCACTGATCCTGACCTTTGACAAGTGGGTCGAGAAATACAAGCACCGCACCATCATCCCGCAGCTGACCAGGACCAGCTACTTCGTCTCCAAACACGCAGCCCCCATTGTGGCGGTCTTCCTCGTGCTGCTGGTGCCCTTTGTGGCGGCGCAGCAGAAGACCGAAGTCTACTACACCCTGTTCGATTCGCTGCCCCAGGACCTGACCGGCATCGTCGGCACCAACAAGCTGGGCGAGGATTTCGGCATGACCACCTCGCACTTCATTCTGGTGCATGACGACCTGACCGCCACCCAGGTCTCCGACCTGTGCGACGAACTCAAGGACGTGGACGGCATCACGCAGGTCATCAGCCTGGATTCCGTCACCGGCCCCGGCTTTGATACCGGCCTGCTGCCCGACAGCGTGACCGAGATCCTGCAGTCCGGCGGGTACAAGCTCATCCTTGCCAACAGCTCCTATAAGACCGGTACCGACGCCATCAACAACCAGCTGGACGAGATGAACACCGCCATCAAGGCGGTGGACCCCGAAGGTGTCATCACCGGCGAGGGTGCCATGACCAAAGACCTGATCGAGGTCGCGGATGTGGACTTCAAGAACGTCAACGTCTGGTCCATCCTGGCCGTTGCCGCCATCATCCTGATCTCTTTCCGCAGCCTGTCCATCCCGGTGCTGCTGGTGGCCAGCATTGAAGCCGCCATCTCCATCAACATGGGCATCCCGTACTTCACCGGCACCCAGCTGCCGTTCATCGCCAGCATCGTCATCGGCACCATCCAGCTGGGCGCGACCGTGGACTATTCCATCCTGATGACCACCCGTTACCACGAGGAGCGCAGCTACGGCCGCACCCCGAAGGAAGCAGCCCAGCAGTCGCTGGAGCATTGCAGCCAGTCCATCCTGACCAGCGGCCTGACCTTCTTCGCCGCCACCGTCGGCGTGGCGGCCATCAGCAAGATGGAGCTGCTGAAGAGCATCTGCCTGCTCATCTCCCGCGGCGCACTCATCAGCATGGCCGTCATCCTGATCGTCCTGCCCGCTGCCCTGATGCTGCTGGACTGGATCATCCGCCATACCACCCTGCACTGGCTGGTCCCCGAACCCGCCTCGAAATCTGAAAAGGAGTAATCACCATGAAGAAATCGCTTCGCTTCGCCAGTGCGGCGCTGGCGCTGACCCTCGCCGCCAGCATGACGATGCCTGCCTTTGCCGCAGGCAAGTCCGATTTTGCCAAGTCTGAGAACGTCTACGCCGTCATGAACGCCGATGGCTCCATCAAGAGCACCACCGTCAGCGAGCATCTGTACAACGCCAACGGCCTGTCCGGTGTGACCGATGTCTCTTCCCTGACTGACATCCAGAACACCGAGAGCGATGCCGCCTTTACCCAGGACGGCGAAAAGCTGGTCTGGAACACCGACGACACCGACGTCTATTATAAGGGGACCACCGACCGTGACCTGCCCATCTCGGCCAAAGTCACCTATACGCTGGACGGCGTGACCGACAGCCTGGAGAACCTGATGGGCAAGAGCGGCCACCTGACCATTCAAATCGACCTGACCAACAACGAGACCGGCACCGTGAATGTCAACGGCACCGACCGCACCATCGTCACCCCGCTCATCACGGCGGTGGGCGTCATCTTTGGGGAGGACGCCTCCAATGTGACCGCTGAGCACGGCGTGATCGAGTCTGCCGCCAAGAGCAACGTGGCCGCGTTCGTCACCCTGCCCGGCGTGAAGGATTCGCTGTCCGGTCTGCTGCCGGAGGACCTGTCCACGGTGGAAGATTATTTGCAGGACAGCGTGACTGTGGAAGCCGATGTGGAAGATCTGGCAGCTCCGCAGATCATGCTGGCCGCAGCCACCAGCCCCGATGCGCTGGGCACGGACAATGTCTTTGACCTTGACAGCATCAACGAGCTGACCGACGGCATCCAGCAGCTGAACGACGCCATGAGCCAGCTCATGGACGGTGCGTCTCAGCTGGAAGACGGCGTCTCGCAGCTGGCCGGCGGTACGCTGGCTCTGCTGGATGGTGCATCCCAGCTGAAGACCGGTGTTGCCGCGCTGGACAACGGCCTCGGCCAGCTGACCAACGGCCTCGACACCCTGACCTCCAACAATGCCGCCCTGAATGCCGGTGCCCAGCAGGTGGCCGACGGCGTTCTGGCTTCCGCAAACAAGACCCTGATGGAGGGCGGCCTCATCGACACCCCCATGACCTGGGACAACTATGAAGCCGTCATCGACGAAGTCCTGACCATGAACGACAAGACGCTGGCCGCTGCCCGCAAGAAGATGGTCCGCACCATCTGGGAGCAGGCTCCCAACTTCAAGGACAGCCAGCTCGACCTGGCTCTCTACCTTTCCGCGACCAAAACCAATCATGACCTGGAAGCAGCCCTCCGCCTGATGCAGAGCTACGACCCCTCCATGATCTGCGGTCTGGTGCAGCTGCTGACCAATGCCGACGCCCAGCAGATCGCCCACGAGGAGCTCAAGCTGCAGGCCGAGAACAGCGACGATATCGCTAGCGTCCGCGCCCTGAAGACCAGCCTGAGCCAGATCCAGTACTTCGTTTCCAGCGTCAACCAGTACACCAGTGGTGTCGCCACTGCGGCCGACGGTGCCCACTCTGCCAAGGACGGCAGCGCCAAGCTGGCCTCCGGCACCAAGACCCTTTACGATGGCGTGAACACCCTGAACAATGGCGTCAGCCAGCTGACCGACGGTGCCACCCAGCTGAGCGATGGCCTGGTCCAGTTCAACGAGGAGGGCATCTCCAAGCTGACCGGTTCGCTGGACACCGACCAGATCCACGCCCTGAAGACGGTCCTGGACGAGATGACCAGCCGCCTGGAGAACTACACCAGCTTCGCCGGTGCACCGGAAGGCGCTTCTTCCAACGTGAAGTTCATCTATAAGACCGGTGAGACCGTGGCCGCTACCGAGAATACGGCCGTGGCCGAGACTACTACCCAGGAGGGCAGCTTCTTCACCCGCCTGTGGGAGCGCATCGTGAATCTGTTCAAGTTCTAAGTATTTTGAAGTAGAAGTAAAACAGGAACGCCCCCTGGTATCGCAGCGATACCAGGGGGCGTTTTGCTGCCATTTGGCAGGATAGAACGTTCTCAGAACCAGTTGATGTCCACGATGACCAGTTCCGGCGGATTGTTGACGCGGGGGATGCACTTGTCCTTGCCGTCGCCCAGACCGCGGCTGATGACGAGGGAGGTGTCGCCGATCTGATGCAGACCCTCGGTCAGCGTTGGCAGAACGCCCTGATCCGGCGTGTAAAGCCCGCCGATGCCGGGGATGCGGATCATCCCGCCGTGGGTGTGGCCGCAGAGCGCCAGATCGACCGGCACGTCAGAGAAGAAGCCGTCCTCCAGAAAATATTCCGGGTAGTGGACCAGCAGCAGCTTGAAGGCATCCAGCTGCTCAAAACTCTCGAAATATGCACTGGCGTACCGCTCGTAGGAAGCGGGTGCTTCGGCCACGCCGCCGATGGCGATGGTGTTGCCGTTCACCTCCAGCGTCTCGGTCTCGTCTGCCAGGAAGTGGACGCCGATGGCCTCCAGATCTTCCCGGATGGGGGAGTGGTCAAACACGATCTTGGGCCACTCGTGGTTGCCGGGCACATAGTACACCGGCGCGATCTTGACAAGCTCTTCGCACAGGTCGGTGACGACCGAATAGTCGTCCACCAGCTTGTCGTTCATGTCGCCGGTGATGGCGATGATGTCCGGCTTGAGCGCGGTGATCCGCTCGATCAGATCCGCATTGTGGTCGCCGAACTCATGCAGATGCAGATCGGACAGCTGCACGACCCGGACGTTCGAGGTCAGCTTGTCGGACTGGACCTGATAGTAGCTCTCGACGAAGCTCTGATGCTTTGCAATAAGGGTGAAGATGCCCCACAGGGCCGCCAGCAGCACCGCCAGCCCCAACACGAACTGAAGAATGCCCAGGACGATTTTTTTCAAAGGGCCGAAACGGGCCTTGCGGGGTGCGTAATGAGAAGCCAAAGATTATCCCTCCTGTCTGGTTTTAGAGCGCATTGCCTCGCGCAGCAGTGCGCGGATGGAATAGGCATTGTTGGCCTTGCTCTCCGAAATGCCGATGGCGTATTCGTAGGTCGCCTCGGTGCTCTCGGCGTTGTAGGCCGCGATGAGGCGGTGGAAGTAATCGGCAAAGCTCTCGGCGTCCTCCATCCGGCACTGGTCGAAGAAGCCGATGAACTGCTGGCCGCCGTTGTAATAGACGGTGCCGCAGGTGGCCGAGGCTTCCTTCAGGAAGCCGGCAAACTGGTCCAGCATCGCGTTGCCGCGTTCGCGGCCGTAGGCGGTGTTGATCTGGCTCAGGTTGGTCAGCTCCACCACCACACAAACGGTATCGTCCGGCAGGACGCGGCTACTGTTGTTCCGGATGAACAGATCACAGGCGGTGCGGTTGGGCATATCCAGCGACTGCTCGGTGAAGAACATGTATTCCACAAAGTCCTGGATACGGCCCAGCAGGATGGCGCCGCAGACGCCCAGGATGAAGAAGACCGCGACGCCCAGCAGGATGTACAGCTTGACGTTGATCTTCTCGCTGACCGTGGTGCTGGCCAGAACGCCCAGATTGACCGCGCCGCAGTATTCGTTGTACTCCTTCATGGTGATGGAGAGGCTCTCATACAGGGAGTTCAGCTGACTCTGCAGGGCGTCGATCTCCTGTTCCACAGACTGCTGGGAGAAGGCCTTGTTCTTGCTGGAAACGTCCGTGGAGTCGGATGCATCCTGGAACACGTCGATGATATACTGGCAGTAGGCAGCGTCGATGACGTTGCTGGACTTGCGGTTCAGGATCGTCACGTAGTCGCTGATGAGGGTGTCGTAGACGGTGGTGCGGTCTACTTTGGTGTCATACTCGTAGACATCGTTCAGCACGAAGCCGCCGGCGTCATCCTCGGTGCCGGTCCGGGCTCCTCTTTGATAGTAGAGGGAGCCGTCCTTGTTCTTGTTGCCGTAGCTCTGGATGACTTCCAGTACGGCGGCGACCTTCTCGGTGTCCACATCGCCGTCCATGATGTAGGTGTTGTAGCGCTCCTGGTATTTTTTGAGCAGGACTTCCCGGTTCTGCGTCAGCTTGCCGCCCAAAATCTCGGAGAAGAGATAGGGGATCTCAACGTCGCCGACGTAGTTGTACTCATCGAGCAGGTCCGAGAGAGACATCCCGGTGTGGGAAGAGATGAACTCCGGGTGCGATTTCTGGCAGTTGATGAGGTTGGAGGAGATCTCGGAAACGGTGTTTTTCAGGATCTCCGCCTGTTCGAGGTAGTCGTAGCCATGGCCGTCCAGCGCAGAGGCATTGTTGGGGATGGTGTAATAGTCCACGTATTTTTCGCCGAAGCTGGCAAAGTAGCAGCTCAGGATCTCATCCAGCATGGTGCGGGCGTACTCGGTGTTGTAATTGCTGCTGAGCGAGAGCGTGACGAGGTATTCGGTGGATTGGTATTCCTCCACGTCCTCACCTTTTTCAATTTTGGCCGCCTGGGTCTTGGCCACATCGTCGGGCACGATGGGGGTGACCGTGCCGCCGGAGCGGATGGTATCCACGTTGACGGTCAGGTCCAGATTTTCAATGGCCTGCTTGACGACGGAGGAAGAGAAGATCTCCGAAACATCCAGTTCGCCGCCGCTGGGGGTCTTGCCGTCCTCGGCCTGGGAGTAGTTGTATTTGATGATGGACTGCGCCGTATAGGCCTGATTGCTGGTGGCATAGCGCATGAAGAACACGCCTGCACAGAACGACATCAGCGCGATGAGCGGCCACCATTTTTTCAGATATCGGATGATGTTAAAGCTTTTCATTTCGTTTTGTCCTTATCGCGGATGACTTTGCTCTTGGCGAGGACCCAGGCGCAGAGTGCGCAGAACGTGACGCCGCCGGTCAGGATCATCCACTTGATGCTCAGCTCGTCGGCCAGAGAACGTTTCTCGAAACTGATGGTCAGGTAGTTTTTGGTCTTGTAGCGGATGTATTCCTTGTTGAGGATCCGGGAGGTCTCGATAAGGTTCTCCAGCTTCTGCTTCATATCCTGGATCATGCTCTCGGCGGTTGCAACGCTGGAAGGCGTATTGGCCGTCTGGGCATTCATCTGGCGGATGGCGTATTCGTTTTTCTGGATGATGGCCATCGTATCGTTGGCGGAGTCGTTGGCGCTCTCGGCTGCCGAGGCCTGGTAGTCGATGGCGACCTTGGTGCGGGACATATAGAAGTTGTTCTGGGTGTCCAGCGTGGGGATCAGAACAACGGCAGTCAGGGCCGAATCGTAGATCTCGATGGTGTGCAGGCGGTTCTGGTATTCAGCCATGAGTTTCTGGTAGCTGATGTTCTTCAGAAAGTTCTGGTATTCCAGCTTGCTGATGTAGCGTTCCCGGTTTTTGGAGAGGCCGCTCTGCAAAACATAGGAATCGTATTTTTCAAGGTCGATGCTGGTGAAATTGTCCACCTTCTGGCGCAGAGAAGTGAAGGTCTCGCCGGTGAGTTCGGAGCGGAAGGTGCCGTTCTCCTTGGCGTTGGTGTTCAGGAAGCGGTGGAGCTTCTGGCACTCCTTTTCAAAGAAGGAGCCGATCTCCATGTACTCCTGCTTGTCGCACTCGGACCAGTCGGGGGAAATGCCCATCTCGACGTAGGTATAGTCCTCGTAGAAGACCTCTTTGTAGGACTCGACGATCAGGCTGAGCATATCTCTGGCCGAGATGCGGGGGCCGATCTCGTCGTTCTTTTCGTAGGTGATGGTGTAGGTGGTGGCGATCTTATAGCTCGTGGTGTCGGAAGGCAGCTGCATTCCGTTGACATTGGAAGCCCAGGCCGTGATGTTTTCAGCCATATCCTGCGCGGTGACCTGGCCTTCGAGGCCGGCCTTCGCAATGGCGCGGTCCAGCACGTCGTCCGATTTGATGAGCGAGATGTTGAATCGGGTGTTGTTGGGGTAAAGCCCTCTGGTGGCTTCCTCGTAGTTCAGGGCGATCATCATCTTTGCGGTGCGGGCTTTCAGGTGGTACATCACAAAGCTGGTGGAGCACATCACCAGAAGGATGAGGGCCAGGTAGAGGAGGCGGTGCTTCCACAGCCCCTGGAAGAGAAGTTCGACCAGCGCCCAGAACTTACTTTTTTGCGGGCGGTTCGGTTGGTTTGTTTTGGGAGATGGCATGGTTGTAGATCACCTCGTTTCGATCCAGCAGCTTCATGGCGTGGCCGATGGGCAGCAGCATGAAGATCGTGTTCATATAGCAGTAAAAGGCGGTGTTGTCGGTCGCGTAGGTCACAAACGCATAAATGGTGCAGTACAACAGCAGGAAAGCGGTCTCGGTGCCGTACTGCTTCTGGCACCAAACGACCTTGCCCTGCCAGCTGAGCCAGATCCAGAAGGAAAAGCCCCAGAAGCCAAGCTCAATGTACATGGTCACAAGGTCGTTGTGCATCCCGCCGAAGTCGTGGGTGCCAAAGACGCCGATGCCCGCTGCGTTCATGATGCTGATATACCGCGTGACCCAGCCGATGCCGTAGCCGCGGAACGTGGGGCTGAAGGAATACAGGTCGGTGAAGGCTTCGTACAGGCCCTCGCGGCCCATGGTGTCGATGCCCAGGGTGTCCACTGTCCAGCTGAACAGACCCGACCAGATGAAGAAGACGTAGAACAGGCAGGCGGCGATGGCGAAGATGGAGATGGAATGGAGCACAAAGTTCTGCCCCTTGGGCTTGAGCCGGGTGATGAACAGGTGCATCACCAGCACGCCGAGCATACCGATGAGGGCGATGCGCTTGAGACCCAGATAGAAGAAGCCCGCCGCCAGTGTGAGATGGACGACCCGCCGCCAACCTTTTTCAAAGAGGGCGTAATAGAGGACCATCAGCCCGAACCCGAAGGTCAGGTCGTGGACTTCCAGCGCCTTGATGGGCGCATTGGTGTCCACGCCGCCGGATTTGGCAAAGGCGATGAAGCCAGTGATGAACTCGCTCAGGCCGTAAGGCCGGAGGCTGTCGAACACCAGGATGCAGACATTGGCGATGCACATGCCGTAGAAGGTGTAGTCGATGGCTTTGCCGCCGAACAGATACACCGCTGCGCACATCGAGGTAAGCGAGATCATGTGGTAGAGGATGGTGGAACACCCGCGGGACATGTAGTTCAGCTGCTGGAAATCCAGCGACCAGACAAGCATGGACCACGCCGCCATCATCACAAAGGGGATGAGAAAGATGATGTAATATTCCCCGATGAGGGGCAATCGGTTGAAGTCTCCGGTGATGAGCAGAAAACAGGCGGCCAGGCCGACCACGGCGGCCTGCACCAGGTACTTCATGAACCAGGGCAGGCCCATGCCGCGGTACCAGAACCCGATGCCCATCATGGCAATGTAGAGCAGCGGCAGCCAGAACGGCCGCTGCGCCGGTTTCCGCTTCAGGAATTGTGTTCCTCCATGCTGCGCAAGATACTCCCAGTTTCCGCTGCCATATCCCCCAAAGAGTAGATTCATAAGACTTGGCATCTGCCCTCCTGTGCGAGCCTGCGGGCAAGCCGCGGCTCTTCGCGTTCGTTCAGTTCAAAAGCTCCACGATGGCCTGATAGTTGCGGGCACAGTTCTGGTCATCCACCTGGTCGAACAGCGCGTCCACACGCTTTGCGTAGAAGGGGGATATCGTGCCGTTCTGGGCCAGAGCGCGGTCCAGCTCCCGGAAGAGCGCTGCCTGCTCGGTGACCACAGGCCCGAAGCCGTCGTCCCGGTAGCTGAAGTAGCCGACATCGTGGTGCACGCCCCAATACTGTGCCTCATCGAACTGGTAATAGAGGAGGGGCTTTTTCATATAGGCAAAATCGAACTGTACGCTGGAAAAATCGCTGACCATGACGGCGGATTCCATCAGAAGGGTCTGCACATCGGCCTCACCCAGCGCCGCGATCTTTACCCGCGGGTTGGCGGTGTGGAAGCTGCTCAGAAAACGCTGCACCTCGAAATGAGGGTAGAAGACGGCCTCATAGCCGTGCTTCTCCAGCAGCGCCTCCAGCTCCGGGCTGGAGATGACATCCTGCCAGTGCCGGAAATAGTCGCTCTGCTCAAACTCGGCCTGGGTCTTCCGCTCGATGGCGTAGGTGCGCCAGGTGGGCATCAGCAGCAGCTGGCGCTTGGTCTCGTGGGGGCGCAGCAGGGCGTCAAACCGGCACAGACCCAGCCGTTTGACAATACCAGCTGGATAATGATAGGCAGATTCTACAAAATCCCGCTCTTTTTGCAGGGAGCAGACGAAAAGGTCGGTGCGGATGTTGGGGTAGTGATACCATTTCATGTCGTCGATGATGACCCCGTGCTGCAAAAAGGCGCGGGGGCCATGGACCACATGGAGCTTGTCGAGCATGTAGTAGCTGTCGATCTCCGGGGTGTAGCCCAGCACATGGGTGCTGATCTTCATCTCCGATGCGGCGCAGAGCAGATAGTGCTTCCAGCTGCGGTAGGGCACGACCCGGCCCAGCGCCTGCACCCGCTCATAGTCCGACAGGGTGGGGTCTGCCACGAACCAGCTGTTCAATTCAGGATGCTCCCGGTTCAGGTAGGCAAAGATGTGGTAGCCGTTGTCCCGCGCTTCGCGGCCCCGCTCGGAGACGAGCCAGACATGCCGGTAATCCTTGTTCCAGCACTTCAGAACGGCAGCACAGCAGGTGGCAGTTTCATATTTCAGGAGTTCCCGCAGCAGATGAAAGGCGCGCCGGGTCTTTCGCAGCAGATCGTTCATAGACGTCGTTCCTTTACATTCAGTTGATAATACAGAAAAAATTCCGATTCATCAGGCTTTCTTCACCACATCGCCATACAGGGCCAGCAGCTGGTCGCAGTAGCGCTCCAGCGTCATCATACGGTCTTTCTTCTGGATGCAGTGGGCCGACATTTCGGCCAGCAGGGGCTTGTCTGCATAGAGCGCCCGGATCTTTTCCGCGTAGGCGGCCGGGGTGAAGGTGTCGTTCAGGATGCCGGTGCGGCCCTCTTCCACCAGTTCCGGGATGCCGCCGATCCGGTTGCAGAGCACCGGGGTGCCGAGGGACTGAGATTCCAGCAGAGCCAGCGGGCAGTTTTCGTACCAGATGGACAGGTGCAGGGTGAACAGCGCCCCGGCCACGAGGTCTTCGAGTGCTTTGCCGGTCTGGAAGCCGACGTACTTCACGTTGGGCAGGGTGCAGTTTTTGCACAAATCCTCCATGGGGCCGCTGCCCGCGATGACGAAGGGAATGTCCGGCAGCAGCTTGCAGGCTTCGAGGATGCGGTCGATGCCCTTTTCCTCCGAGAGGCGGCCGAAGTAGAGGACGTAATCTCCCTTTTCGGCAGGGGCAGCCGCAGCGACCCGGCTCAGAAAGTTGTGCAGCATCACCGTCTTGCCCCGGAAGCGGGGGACGGTGAGGAGCTTTTTCTCTAGGAACGCACTGGGGCAGATGAAGCGGTCGATCTTGTCGTAGACGTGATTGCACTCGTAAAGGGTGCCCTCCACGGCACCAATGAGGCTCTTGGGCAGCGAACCGTGGATGCAGCGCTTTTTCACGCAGGGCCACTTGCTTTTTTTGCCCATGCAGGCTTCGCAGAGCTTTTTGGAGTTGAACTCCATCATCATGTGGTTGGGGCAGAGCATCTGCACATCGTGTACCGTCTGCACCATGGGCACCCCGCATTCCGCCCCGGCGCAGATGACCGAGGGTGTCAGCTGGAAATTGATGTTGTTGAAATGGATGAGGTCGGGCTGGAACTGCCCGATGACCTGCTTCAGCTTCCGTTTCGCCTCAAACGAGTAGAGGATGCGGAAGGGGTAGAGCAGTTTTTCCGGCCCGGCGTTGTGGAAGTCCATATTGGTGGTGGCAAGGTGCAGGGCATTGCCGACGGTGTTCTTTTCGTCGTACATGCCAAAATATTCGACCTCGTGGCCCCGGCGGGTCAGTTCCTCGCCGATCTTGAGGAAGTAAGTCTCTGCACCGCCGCGGGGGTAGAGAAATTTATTGACGAATAAGATCTTCACAGGGGCCAGCCTTTCGTTGCGAAAAGTAGAATCGGAGGATTCCCACATAATAGGTATGTATAAACAGTTTAATAATAGCATCATCCCTCTTTTTCTGCAATATGTATTCACAAAATCATCGCAATTTGGCGGGGCAAACGGCCCGAAACCGCAAAAAACCGTGGGCGGCGGAATGGCATCTTCCGCGCCCACGGTTCGTCAGGGGTGGATATTCGGTCAAAGATCGTAAAGTGCGTTCAAAAATTTATTGCAGCGTGCTCGGTGCGTCGCTCAGGTTGTGCACGATGCCGTACCAGCGGCAGTTCGTCTGTGTGCTCAGGTCCACATCGCTGAACTTGGTCACGCCCGAACCGTTGATGTCCGCATTGAAGACCTTGTACATCGTCTTGCCTGCGGGGCTGGCCGGGAAGACGTAGGCCGTCAGGCCGGTGGGCCAGGTATTGGAAGCAACGTACCATTTGAGATTCGTGATGTAAACGACATACTGGCCGGAGCCGAACTGGAACCCCTTCTGGTAGGTGTCGATGTAGCAGTCCGAGAAGCGGGTGCCGTTGCCCCGGATGTATGCGAAGACGGTGTTCTCCAACAGGGCCTTTTTGGTGTCGTTGTCGCTGTAGTTGAAATCGAAGCACCAGGCGTGAATGTTGTGGAAGATGCTGCTTCCGTTGCACGAGAGCGCTGTCTTCACGTTCAGGATGACGGTGTCGCTGTACATCGAATCGCCGGTGTCATAAATGCCCACGGCGTTCGGGTAGTCCAGCGAAGACTCAATCATGCAGTTGCGCACCATCAGCTCATACGAGAGGTTCGCTTCCGTCTGGCCGTCGTCTGTGGTCATAGACAAGTCGTTGAATTTGCCGCAGATGCCGTACCGCTGGAAGTTCTGGATGGAGATATGGTCCAACAGAGTGCATTTCTGCCGTGCCACGGCGATGCAGTCATCTGCCTTGAAGTTCGCGTTGACCTTGCCGTTGCCCCGGATGAACATGTCCTGCTGGGGCGTTTCGGGCGGGTACATCTTGCCGCGGATCTCGATGAACCGGTCCACCTTGGTGGCAGCCGTGCATTTCAGCTCAGCGTTGTCCAGTTCCATGTAGCACTGGTCGAATACCAGCTTGCCGGAAAACGCATACACGCCCTTCGGGAAATACAGCGTCTCGGCCGGGTGCGCGGCGATGAGCGCGTTGAACGCGGCCAGGTTGTCGGTGGTGCCGTCCCCTTTGAAGCCGTGCTCCAGCACGTTCAGCATCCCGCTGCCGCTGCCGCCTGTGCTCAGCGTGGTGCCATTCAGGTCGTATACCATATCAGTTTGCCTCCATCAGGGTCGTGATCTGTGCGTCGGTCAGCGCCGTGTCGAATACCTGGAAGTCGTACACCGTGCCATTGAAGAAACGTGCCTTGCCGTCCGTAATTTCGCCTGAGGCGGTGGTCCAGGAAGCGCCAAGGATCAGCGAACGATCCACGGTCTTGTTCGCGGCATAGTTCGGAATGTTCTTCCACTCGGTCAGGGAACCGTACGACAGGAACCGGAACTGCGTCCCCTTGATCTGGAGCAGAAACTTCAGTTTCTTCCCGGATTCGATCTTGACAAAGTGACTGCCGTAGGTGAACATGTTCATGCCAACGGTTCCGTTGGTCCATGTTGAAACGATGATGCCTCTTTGATCGTTGGTGATATCGCTGAAGCAATCAAGCAACGTTGTCACCGCACCGGCTGTACTGTCCGCTACTGTAAAGGTGGCGTACACTGTCAGATTCATGCCAGTATCAATGGCTGCGAACGGCTTGATCCCGGTGTCGATCCATTCTTTGTTGGCCGGTACAAAGGTCTTCGGAGCTGCCAGCTTATACCGCGGCGTCGGCAGGTCGTTGTTGGGGGGATTTGGTGTGTCCGGTTGGCTGGGCGTGGGCGGGACATCGGGCAGGCTGCTGCCGCTCCAGAGTGCGGCCAAGGCGTTGTAGTGGGGCAGCATCTCGCCGTTGTCGTAGACGGCGTGGCGGAACAGCGCAAGGATGAGCCCGCGCTCCTCGTCAGACAGGCCGGATGCGGCGTTGCGAAGCTCTCGCTTGACCTGCTGCAAAAACTGCTGCCACGCCGGGGTGCCCGGTTCGGGCAGGGTTGGGTCCGTGGTGCCGGAGTTGCTCAGCACCCTGTAGGGGACGCTGGCGCTGGTCACGGTGCGGGTGCCGTCGGAGCCTTCAAAGGTGACGGTCCCGCTGCCGCCCTGCGCGGTGACGAGGGCAGGCACTTCGACGGCCCCGTCGGCCACAAGGGTGGTCAGCGGTTCGGCCGGACCGGGCAGATGCCAGAACGCCACAACGGTGGTGCCGTTCCACTCGCCGGAGCAGACGACCCGCAGCCGATAGACGCCGGTGTTGTGCGCGTAGCCAAGCAGAAGCCCGCCGGAATAGCCCGAAAGGACGGCGCGGCCGTTGGAGCAGAGCGTGATTTGTTGTTCGATCATAGAAAACCTCCCATCTGTAAAGTGAATCGAGTGCAAGCAGGAACAGGAAAAAGCAGAACGCTGCCCTGTGCGGGGAAAACGACGCTAAGGGGAACGATCCATTCACTTCGCCTCCTTTTGGTTGTGAAATGGCCGCGTTTATGTGTGAAAACAGTATAAATCAACAACAGCAAGTTGTCAAGACGGAATTTGAAGATTTTGCAGCGTGGGTTCAGGTGCGTTGCAATCGCGCGGATGGTGCGTTATAATACAACCACACAGACACGACCAGGAAGCCCAAGGGATGCAGTGTAAGAAAGGAACGTGGATATGAACTATATCATGGCGCTGGATGCCGGGACGACCTCGAACCGCTGCATCCTGTTCAACAAGGCGGGCGAGATGTGCAGCGTGGCTCAGAAAGAGTTCACCCAGTATTTCCCGAAGCCGGGCTGGGTGGAGCATGATGCAAACGAGATCTGGACCACGCAGCTGGGCGTGGCGCTCTCGGCCATGAACCAGATCGGGGCCAGCGCGTCGGACATCGCGGCCATCGGCATCACAAACCAGCGCGAGACCACCATCGTCTGGGACCGTGAGACCGGGGAGCCGGTCTATCATGCCATCGTCTGGCAGTGCCGCCGCACCAGCGCCTACTGCGACGAACTCAAGGCGCGGGGCCTGACCGAGACCTTCCGGGCAAAGACAGGTCTGGTCATTGACGCATACTTCTCCGCCACCAAACTGAAATGGATCCTGGACAACGTGCCCGGCGCGCGGGAAAAGGCCGAGGCCGGGCGGCTGCTGTTCGGCACGGTGGAGACCTGGCTCATCTGGAAGCTGACCTGCGGCCGGGTCCATGTGACCGACTACACCAACGCCAGCCGCACGATGCTGTTCAACATCCACACGCTGGAGTGGGATGAGGATATCCTGCGGGAGCTGAACATCCCGCGCTGTATGCTGCCCACGCCCATGCCGTCCAGCTGCTTCTACGCGGAGGCCGACCCGATGCACTTTGGTTCGGGCATCAAAATTGCAGGCGCAGCGGGCGACCAGCAGGCCGCGCTCTTCGGGCAGACCTGCTTTTCGGCGGGTGAGGCGAAGAACACCTTTGGCACCGGCGGCTTTCTGTTGATGAACACCGGCAAAACGCCGGTCGTCTCGAAAAACGGCCTTGTCACGACCATTGCGTGCAGCAGCGGAAAAAGCGTGAATTATGCGCTGGAAGGTTCCATCTTCGTGGCCGGTGCGGCCATCCAGTGGCTGCGGGACGAGCTGCGGCTGCTGGAAGAAGCCCGCGACTCCGAGTATATGGCCCGGAAGGTGAAGGACACCAACGGCTGTTATGTGGTGCCCGCCTTCACCGGCCTCGGTGCGCCCCACTGGGATCAGTACGCCCGCGGAACCATCGTGGGCCTGACCCGCGGCTGCAACAAAAATCACATCATCCGTGCGACACTGGACAGCCTGTGCTATCAGGTGAACGATGTCCTCCACGCCATGGAGGCCGACTCCGGCATCGCCATGAAGGCCCTGAAAGTGGACGGCGGCGCCTGCGCCAACAACTACCTGATGCAGACTATGGCCGACATCAGCAGCCTGCCGGTGGAGCGCCCCTGCTGCGTGGAAACGACCGCTCTCGGCGCGGCCTACCTTGCCGGTCTGGCCGTAGGCTACTGGCAGTCCACCGATGAGGTGGTCCGGAACTGGTCGGTGGACCGCACCTTCCTGCCGGATATCTCGGCCGAGGAGCGCACCAGGCGCATCAAGGGCTGGAATAAGGCCGTGCGCTGCGCCTATCATTGGGCGTTGGATGAGGAGTGAAGCGGGACAATACGGCGGCTGAGAGGAAGCACTTCGCAATGAAATACGAAAAAAGCTGCGGTGCAGTGATCTATACCGTGCAGAATGGAATGAGGCTTTACCTTGTGGAGCAGATGCAGAAAGGGCATGTGTCCCTTTGCAAAGGCCATGTTGAACAAGATGAATCGGAACATGAAACAGCGATACGGGAGATACGGGAAGAGACCAACCTCGAAGTGGAGTTTGTGGAAGGGTTTCGGAAAACCATCGCGTATTCTCCCAGCACCGACTGCATGAAAACGGTGGTATTCTTTCTGGCACATGCAGAGCATACGGATGCGAGAGCGCAGGAGGAAGAGGTCAGAGCAATTCAATGGCTGCCATTTGAAAATGCCGTGGAAGCATTGACCTTTGATTCGACCCGTGAAATACTGCGGCAGGCAGATGCGTTTTTGGATGGGTGAGAACGATAGTTTTTGTGTCACCACTGGTGACACAAGTCAGCTGGACGAATCATCTGCTGATCATGTCTGGTTCCAAATCCGCAGAAGAACGGCATTTTTATCTTTCTCTTTGTGTAAAAGAACATTATTCAAAACGCGAATTGGAACGTCAAATGGACAGTAAACGGTTTACCTGACACTGGGTGAAACGAGAAGTGTGATTGAATTTACGGAGGAGAGAATGGGCGATTTTGCGGTAGAAGAGATGCTTGCGATGCAGCAGGCTCTACAGGAAAAATACAAAGACAAGTGGGAGCTGATCGGCCCGGAAGCGGGCAAACATAAATTGCTGTGGATGCTCGGTGAAGTGGGAGAGGTCATCGACATCATTAAAAAGAACGGGGACAAAACTGCTGTTGAGGATGAAGCGATACGGCAGCATCTTGTGGAAGAGATGGCGGATGTGCTCATGTATTACAACGATGTCCTGCTGTGTTATGGGATCAGTGGGCGGGAACTGAAAGAAGCGTATACCGCCAAGTTTGAAAAGAATATGACGCGCTGGTAAGAAAGCGCAAAAAGAACCCCCGGCCAGAGACGTTGGAGTCTCTGGCCGGGGGTTTGTCTATCCAAAAATTATCCCATCACGACCGTGACTTCCACGGTCTCGCTGGGGGCGGCGATGGGGAGGATGCGGATGATTCGGATACATTAAAAATGCAAACGGCTATAGATATTTGGAAATGGCATCTTTGGAGCTGGATAAAATTTGTCGCAAGGCAAGAAGCTGGGCATTAGAGCAATCCTGTAGTTCCAGCGTGATCTCTTCCAGCAATTCGGTTTTGCCAAGGGCATCTTTATCAAAAATCAAGTCGTCTGTTCGTACACCCAGTGCGCAGGCGAGGTCCACCAGAACAGGGAGACTGAGCTTCGTATATCCCGTTTCGATGTGGCTCATATGAACGGTTGAGATGTTGACCATTTCGGCTAATTCTTCTTGCGATAAATTCAGACGCTTCCGATGTGCACGGATTCGTTTTCCTATAGCAGCATAGTCCATAGATTTCCTCTTTGTCTACATGGTTTAACTTTTGACCATAGAGTTTATTATTTTCTTGCAGTATAGAGTGGAGTGTGCTATAATCGAATAAACTGAATAGACATAAAAAGTCTATAAAGTTAAACTATCGCTTTGGAAAACAAACGAAGGAGTGATTTCTATGCGGTTGAAAAAGAAAATCTTGCGTGGAGTGACGGCGGCTGTGCTGGCAGCGGTGCTTCTGACGGCCTGTGCGGGCGGCGGCGAAGCTCCGGCTCCGTCCAACCCGGACAACAACACAATGGGCGGTGGAACGGTCACGACTCCGACAGAACCGGAAAAGCCGACTCCTACCGAGCCGGAAAAACCGACGCCAAATCCCACAGAACCGGAACAACCGGAACCGTCTGAACCGGAAACGCCTACGGAACCGGATGAACCCAGCGATGGCATCGAGTGGACCTACAAGGACAACGGCAATGGCACCGCGACTCTGACCGGCTATAACAAGTCCGGCGAAAAGGTGCCTTCTGGTGCAGTTACCATTCCTCGTAAGGTAGGCGAAAAGAAGCTGACAGTGACAGCGATTGGAAATAACTGCTTCTATCAGGATAACAATATTACCAGTGTGGTCATTCCGGATACCGTGAAGTCGATTGGTGCAAAGGCTTTTTATGCGTGCGGAAATTTATCAGCAGTAACATTCCCGGAAGGGTTGCAGACGATTGGAACGTATGCGTTTGCATCAGATGCACTGATTGAAGTAGTTGTTCCTAAGAGCGTGACAAAGATGGAAAATGGCGTCTTTGACGGCAATGCGGCACTTCAGAGCGCAACGATTCTTGGCAATGCAAGTCTCGGATACGGAACATTCTATCAATGCTCAAGTTTGCAGAGTGTGCAAATCGTGGGTGAGGTTTCGGAGATTCCGACGAATACCTTCTCTGATTGCAAACAACTGAAAAATGTGACACTTCCCAAGACGATTCGTGTGATTGGTGGAAGCGCATTCAAAAACTGCATTTCGCTGGGTGAGATCGCACTTCCGGATACGGTCACAAGCATCGGAACTGGTGCGTTCTATAACTGTTCTTCGTTGAAAACAATTACGATCCCCAAAAAGGTGGCTGAACTGAAGGAGAGCACTTTCCAATATTGCACGGCGTTGACCGGTGTTTCTCTGCCGGACGGTCTGGCTGTCATTGGGCCGTCGGTGTTCAATGGATGCAGTGCGTTGACGAACATCAATCTGCCAGACAGTATTACGACGATTGGAAAATACGCGTTCCAGAAGTGCATTGCACTGGAAAGCGTAGCTCTTCCTAAAAAAATCACCACGATTTCGGGTTGTCTGTTCAATGGATGCACTTCTCTGAGCAGTGTTGTGATTCCGGAAGGCGTCGTAAACATTGAATACGATGCGTTCAACAATTGCTCTGCAATGGAAAAAATCGTGTTGCCGAATGGTGTGAAAAATATCGGCAATGAAGCTTTTATGGGATGTAAGGCATTAAAGGAGATCACACTGCCAGACAGCATTACAACAATTGGAGACAAATCTTTCCAGTATGCTGGCTTGACCAGGCTGACTCTGCCAAAAGGACTGAAAACGATTGGTGCACAGGCGTTTTATGAGTGTAAATCGCTTCATAAAACTGCAATTCCGGAAGGTGTGACCAGTGTTGGACGCTCGGCGTTTTCTGGATGCGCAGCTCTTGAATGTGTCTATCTTCCGCGCAGCCTGACACGAATTGAAGTTTATACTTTTGAAAACTGCAAATATGTGGAAATCTGCTATGGCGGAAGCGAGGCAATGTGGAACCAGATCAGCATTGAAGGCTACACGGAAAGGGGCACCAACAAGATACTTTACAACGCTCCGAAGCACTTCAATGCCCAGCCGTCAGACATCAATAGATATGCAAAATTCTAACTTCTATAGCAATTCAACTTTTTAATGCGACTGCAACATCGTTGAATTGTACATCATTGAGATGCTGTTTTTGATGTTGCGCTAATTTCTTGACTTGCGCTAAACGTTCAAAGAATAAATCGAGCAAAACGAAATCCCCGGCTCCGCGTATTGCAGAGCCGGGGATTTCGTTTATGAGAAAAAGGAAAATCGGGAACTTTATCCCATCACGACCGCGACTTCCACGGTCTCGCCAGCTTTGGCGATGGGGAGTACATTGCCGGGGATGGGAGAACCGTTGACGGTGACGCGCTTCACGCCCTTCTGCACGGCGTCAGGGTTCTCGACCCGGATGTGGTACACGGCCCCGCGGTAGCGGCGGGTGACGGTGAAGCCGGGCAGCGTGTGTGGGATGCAGGGGTCGATCTTCAGGCCGTCCAGCGTGGGCTGCACACCGAGGATGTACTGGCTGACATTGAAGAAGGTCCAGGCGGCGGTGCCGGTCAGCCAGCTGTTCTTTGCCTCGCCGAAGGTCGGGGCGTCGATGCCGGCGACCATCTGGCTGTAGACATACGGCTCGGTGCGGTGGATCTCGGAGATGTCCTCGATGTAGGCGGGGCAGGTCTTCTTGTAGACTTCAAAGGCACGGTCGCCGTGGCCAAGCACAGTCTCGGCGCAGCTGATCCACGGATTGTTGTGGCAGAAGATGCCTGCATTCTCCTTGTATCCCGGAGGGTAGCTGGAGATCTCGCCGAGGTTGAGGCGGTAGGTGGTGTAGGCGGGCTGGAGCAGAACGACGCCGTACTTGGTGTCGAGCCGCTCTTCCACGCTCCTCAGCGCCTGCTCGGCCTGACCGGTCGTTTTGCCGATGCCTGCCATGACGCACATGCCCTGCGGCTCAATGAAGATCTGGCCCTCGTCGCATTCCTTGCTGCCGATGGGCTGGCCGAAGGCATCGTAGGCGCGGCGGAACCAGGCACCGTCCCAGCCGGCGGTCAGAGCGGCCTGCTCGACTTCCGCGATGGCGGCGCGGGCCTCGGCGGCCTCCTCCGGGAGGCTGCGGTGGTCGCACAGGTCGGCGTACTCGCTGCCGTACTTGACGAACATGCCCGCGATGAAAACGCTTTCGGCCACCGGGCCTTCGCTGGGGCCGGTGATCTGGAAGCTCTCGCCGGGGTGCTCGGAGAAGCAGTTCAGGTTCAGGCAGTCGTTCCAGTCGGCGCGGCCGATGAGGGGCAGACCGTGGGGGCCGAGGTGGGTGCGGGTGAAGCGGAAGCTGCGGCGCAGATGCTCCATGAGGGGCTGTGCCTTGCTCGCATCGTTGTCAAAAGCAACGGACTCGTCCAGAATGGACCAGTCGCCGGTCTCGCGGAGATAGGCGGCGGTGCCTGCGATGAGCCAGAGCGGGTCATCGTTGAAGCCGGTGCCAACATCGCGGTTGCCCTTTTTGGTCAGGGGCTGATACTGGTGGTAGGCGCTTCCATCCTCGAACTGGGTGGCGGCGATATCCAGAATGCGGCCGCGGGCGCGCTCCGGGATCATGTGGACGAAGCCCAGCAGATCCTGGCAGCTGTCGCGGAAGCCCATCCCGCGGCCGATGCCGCTTTCGTAGTAGCTGGCCGAGCGGCTCATGTTGAAGGTGACCATGCACTGGTACTGGTGCCACAGATTGACCATCCGGTCCAGCTTCTCGTCGCCGGAATGCAATTGCAGGGTGGAGAGCAGCTTGTCCCAGTGGTCGGCCAGCGCTCTGCGGGCTTCGTCCACCTGGGCGTCGGTGGCGTAGCGGGCCATCATGGCCTCGGCGCGGGTCTTATTGATGACGCCGGGGGCGGTGAACTTTTCGTCCACGGGATTCTCAATGTAGCCCAGACCGAAGAGGATGGTCCGGGTCTCCCCGGCTTCCAGGGTCAGGTGGAAGTGGTGGGCACCGACCGGGGCCCAGCCGTGGGCGATGCTGTTGGAGCAGCGGCCCGCCTTGACGGCTTCCGGCTCGGCGGGGCCGCCGTATACGCCGCAGAAGGCGTCGCGGGCGGTGTCGAAGCTGGTGACCGGGGTGTTGGCCCAGAACACTGCGTAGTGGTCGCGGCGCTCACGGTACTCGGTCTTATGGTAGATGGCGCTGCCCACGACCTCCACTTCGCCGGTGGAGAAGTTGCGCTGGAAGTTGGAGCTGTCGTCCATGGCGTCCCACAGGCAGAACTCCACGTAGCTGAACACATCCAGCGTGCGGGGGGCATCGGTCTTGTTTTCCAGCGTCAGGCGGTCGATCTCGCAGGCGTCGCCGCGCGGAACGAACAGCTCCTGCTGGGCGCGGATGCCGTTCTTCTCACCGGTCAGGATGGTGTAGCCCAGACCGTGGCGGCAGCTGTAGGCGTCCAGCGCGGTCTTGGTGGGCTGCCAGCCGGGGTTCCAGATCGTGCCGCCGTCGTTGATGTAGATGCGGTGGCCGTCCATATCCAGCGGAGAGTTGTTGTAGCGGTAACGGGTGATGCGGCGCAGCCGCGCATCCCGGTAAAAGCTGTAGCCGCCGCCGGTGTTGGACACCAGACTGAAGAAGTCCTCACTGCCCAGATAGTTGATCCAGGGCAGGGGCGTGCGGGGCGTGTCGATCACGTATTCCCGATGCACATCATCAAAATGTCCGAATTTCATACGATCAGTTCCTCCTTTGCAAAAACAGGAAACGCGCTGCAACCATCAGAAAAGCGAAAACGATTAAGAACGCGCTGCAAGAAAAGAGAGAACGATTACGCTGCTTTAAGGATAACCGATTCCACAGCGAAATTCAAGTGGTTTTATGAAATATACAACGCACCGGACAGGAAGCGGATCTCGGCGAAATTGTAAGGATTTTGTAATGATTTTGAAGAGAGAACGAACTTTTTTCGTGTGAAGCAGGCGGGGCGGGGGAAGCGCTGCGCCTTCTGGAACCGGCCCACAGGCTCCAAACTGGGAAAGAAAATCCCCATTCTAAAGTAATAATAAGATCCTGCCAGAATGTCCCCACTGATACGAAAGCAGGAAGCGAAAAAATATTCGAAAATGAGCGAAAGAGAGCGAAAATAGAGCAAACTGCATAATTTGATTCGCCGAAAATCGAACAAACCGCCAAAATCATGGCAATCGACACAAAAGATTTTCGTTTGCGCTTGATTTTTGGTGCGAAATGCGCTATATTGAAGTTGCGAAAACGATTTAGGATTCGTTCAGAACCAATCGGTTCCTGAGAGGAGGACGACGAAATGTCATCCCTGAAAGATCTGGCGCAGGAATGCGGGGTCTCGGTGGCCACGGTGAGCAAGGCGCTCAACGGCCAGTCGGATATCTCCGAGGCCACCCGCACCCGTGTTCGGGAGGCGGCTCGCCGGATGGGCTATGTTCCCAATATGGCGGCCCGCTCCATGAAGACCAACCGTACTTATAACATCGGCGTCCTGTTCGTGGACGAACGGCAGAGCGGCCTGGCACACGAATACTTCTCCGCTGTGCTGGACAGCTTCAAAGTCCGGGTCGAGCAGCTGGGCTACGATATCACCTTTATCAACCGGAACCTCGGCGGCAAGACGATGACCTACCTGGAGCACTGCCACTACCGCGGGGTGGACGGAGCCGTGATCGCCTGTGTGGATTTCACAGACCCGCAGGTGATCGAGCTGGTGAACAGCGATGTGCCGGTCGTCACGATCGACCACGTGTTCAACAACCGGATGGCAGTCCTTTCGGACAACGTGGCCGGCCTTTCGGCGCTGGTCCGCACGGCATACCGCCAGGGCCACCGCCGCATCGCTTTCATCCATGGCGAGCGGACCGCCGTTACCGAGAACCGTCTGGCGGGCTTCTACAAGAGCTGCGATGAGCTGGGGCTGGAAGTTCCGGATGTGTATGTGCGGGAGGGCATCTACCACGACGCCGCCCGCTGCGCACAGGAAACGAAAGCACTGCTGGCGCTTCCGCAGCGGCCCACCTGCATCCTCTTCCCCGATGACTTCTCTGCCATGGGCGGCTACAATGCCATCGCGGAGACGGGGCTGAGCATTCCGGAGGACATCTCCGTGATGGGCTACGACGGCATCTACCTCTCCCGCGTCATGAAGCCGCAGCTGGCGACCTACCAGCAGAACACCATGATGCTGGGGCGCACCGCCGCAGACAAGCTGGTGCAGATGATCGAGCACCCGCGTGTGACACTGGCCGAGCAGCTGCTCGTGACCGGCAAACTGTTGGAAGGCGACTCCGTCGGCCGACCGGCCCAAACCTAGTTCCTCGGCTCCGGGCGGACCGGAGCTTTGATAAAACAAAACAGATTTCGTTTGCATGAGAACCATTGAAGGAGGTTTTCTACTATGAGAAAGATTTCGCGTCGTAATTTTCTGGTCGCTTCTGGTGCAGTCGCCATCACCGCAGCGCTTTCTGCATGCGGCGGCAGTTCTTCCACTGCCAGCTCGACCGCAGCCTCCTCTGCAGCCGCTTCTTCTGCCGCAGCCGGGCCTGCCGCACAGGGCAAGGTGCTGAACATCTGGTGCTGGAACGACGAATTCCAGAGCCGCTTCAACGATTATTACCCTGAAGTCTCCGCCATCGCATCGGATAAGTCCACCACCACCCTGAAGGATGGCACGACCGTGAAGTGGACCATCAATGCCAACGAGAACAACAACTATCAGAACAAGCTGGACGAGGCCCTGCTGAGCCAGGACTCCGCAGCCGATGATGATAAGATCGATATCTTCCTGATCGAGGCCGACTACGCGCTGAAGTATGTCGATTCCGATTACGTTCTGGATGTCAAGAAGGACATCGGCCTGACCGACGCCGACCTGGCCGGTCAGTATCAGTACACCAAGGACATCGTCACCGTCGATGGCAGCCAGCGCGGCACCACCTGGCAGGCGACGCCGGGCCTGTTCGCCTACCGCCGCAGCATCGCAAAGGATGTTCTGGGCACCGATGATCCCACCGAAGTCCAGACCTACCTGTCCGATTGGGACAAGTTCAACGACGTCGCCGCACAGGCATCCGCCAAGGGTTACAAGATGCTGTCCGGCTTCGATGACGCATACCGCACCTTCTCCAACAACGTGGCAGCGCCCTGGGTCACCGGCACCACCGTCACCGTCGATGAGAACATCATGAAGTGGGTCGATCAGACCAAGGAGTACACCGACAAGGGCTACAACAACAAGTCCAGCCTGTGGGACAGCCAGTGGGCATCCGACCAGGGCCCCAACGGCAAGGTCTTCGGCTTCTTCTACTCCACCTGGGGCATCAACTTCACCCTGCTGGGCAACTCTCTGGAGACGCCTACTTCTGAGGGCGGCAAGGAAGAGGTCGGCAACGGCATCTACGGTGACTACGCAGTCTGCGAAGGCCCTCAGCCGTATTACTGGGGCGGCACCTGGATCTGCGGCGCAGCCGGCAGCGACAACCTCGACACCATCAAGGATGTCATGCAGAAGCTGACCTGCGATGAGGCCATCATGAAGCAGATCACCCTGGATACCCAGGACTACACCAACAACGAAAAGGCCATGGAAGAGATCGCCAGCAGCGATTACAAGTCCGACTTCCTGGGCGGCCAGAACCACATCGCGCTGTTCGCAGAGGCAGCCAAGAAGATCGACATGTCCAACGCCGGCCCGTATGACCAGGGCCTGAACGAGAGCTTCCAGACCGCCTTCAAGGATTACTTCACCGGCAACGTGGATGAAGATACCGCAAAGGCAAACTTCGAGACCGCCATCAAGGAGAAGTATCCGGAGCTGACCGACGTTGTCTGGCCCGCATAAGGCAGACGCACTCGCACACAACTGAGATCAGGGGGGCGGGCCGGGCGCAGTGCCCCGCCCGCTCCCTTTTTTCCTGGAACACCCGTCAGGAGGCAGTCACATGGGAGAGAAAACAAAAAAGAAAGGGTCGATCAGCTACGCGAAATGGGGCTATATCTTCATCGCACCGTTCTTTCTCATTTTCGCGGTATTCCAGCTGATCCCCCTGGCATCCACCATCTATTACAGCTTCTTTGAATATTACCGCAGCGGTCTGAAGATCATCGGCCCCAACTTTGTGGGCTTGAAGAACTACGTGACCCTGTTTGCAACAGACCTGCCCAAATATTTCAGCAACACTCTGCTGCTCTGGATCATCGGCTTCATCCCGCAGATCGCCATCTCCCTGCTGCTGGCGGCCTGGTTCACCGACCTGCGCCTCAAGCTGAAGGGCCAGACCTTCTTCAAGACGGTCATCTACATGCCCAACCTGATCATGGCATCGGCGTTCGCCATGCTGTTCTTCGCCCTCTTCTCGGACAACGGCCCCGTCAATGCGGCGCTGATGGGCATGGGCATCCTCAAGCAGCCGTTCAGCTTCCTGAACACGGTCTGGGGCAACCGCGGTCTGATCGGCCTGATGAACTTCCTGATGTGGTTCGGCAACACCACCATCATGCTGATGGCCGCCATCATGGGCGTGGACCCCACCCTGTATGAGGCCGCCGAGCTGGATGGCTGCACCCCGAACCAGATGTTCTGGAAGATCACCATCCCGCTCATCCGCCCCATCCTCGTTTACGTCATGATCACCTCGATGATCGGCGGCTTGCAGATGTTCGATGTGCCGCAGATCCTGACCAACGGCAAGGGCGGCCCGGACCGCACCTCCACCACCATGATCATGTACCTGAACAACCACCTGTTCAGCAAGAACTACGGCATGGCAGGCGCGGTGTCTGTGGTGCTGTTCCTCGTCTGCGCAGTGCTCTGCGTCGTCGTTTACATGAGCCTGACCAGAGAGGACGATGGCCGCAGCAAGGCAGAGCGCAAGGCTCTGAAAGGAGGGAAAAAGTAATGGCTCACACTGCATCGACAAAGTCGGAAAAAGCCACACTGGCGGCCCGCCGCACCGGGTGCTACATCGCGCTGGTGCTCATCAGCTTTCTGTGCCTGTTCTTCTTCTATGTGCTGGTCATCAACTCCACCCGCACCCACTTTGAGATCCAGAAAGGCTTTTCGCTGCTCCCCGGCAAATCCCTGATGACCAACCTGAAAAACGTGCTGAACGACGCGAACATCCCGGTGCTGACCGGTGTGCGAAACAGCCTGATCGTCTCGGCCTGCTCGGCTGCGCTCAGCGTCTACTTCTCGGCCCTGACGGCCTACGGCATCTACGCCTACAACTTCCGGTTCAAGAAGGCGGCGTTCGCCATCATCCTGCTCATCATGACCATGCCGACGCAGGTGTCGGCTCTGGGCTTTTTGCAGCTCATCACGAAGATGGGCCTGAAGAACTCGTTCCTCCCGCTCATCATCCCCAGCATCGCAGCACCTGCCGTCTTCTTCTTCATGAAGCAGTACCTTGACGCCAGCCTGCCGATGGAGATCGTGGAAGCGGCCCGCATCGACGGAGCCGGAGAGTTCTACACCTTCAATAAGATCGTGCTCCCCATCATGAAGCCCGCGCTGGCGGTGCAGGCCATCTTCGCCTTCGTGTCCAGCTGGAACAACTACTTTATCCCCGCTCTGGTCCTGGATACCGCCGATAAGAAGACCCTGCCCATCCTGATCGCACAGCTGCGCAGTGCAGACTTCCTGAAGTTCGATATGGGCAAGGTGTATATGATGGTCGCCATCGCCATCCTGCCCGTGATCATCGTCTACCTGCTGCTCTCGAAGTTCATCGTCCGCGGCGTAGCACTGGGCGGCGTAAAAGGCTAAAATTTCGACCGTTCCCGATTCTCCTTCCATATCATAAACAGCAGACAGCCCGGAGACGACCTGCTCCGGACTGTCTGCTGTTTTTTCCGCTTTACAAAACTGAACTGAACCAGTATAATAAAGTACGAAGTATAAAACACAGGAGGAGACCCAGTTGATTCATTTGATTGAAACGGTCTACCGTTTTCTCTGGGGCGATTTGTTTGTGCTGCCCATTGCGGGCGGCGTGGGGATCTCGCTGATGGTGGTGTTGCTGCTCATGGCGGGGGTGTTCTTCACCCTGCGGACGCGTCTGCTGCCGGTGCGGCTGTTCCGGGATATGATCTCGGCCGTCTGCGAGAAAAACCAGAGCAGGGACAGCCTTTCGTCGTTCCAGACCCTCATCGTTTCCACGGCCACCCGCGTGGGCATGGGCAATCTGGTGGGCGTTGTGGCGGCGGTGTCTGCCGGTGGCGCGGGCGCAGTGTTCTGGATGTGGGTCACGGCCTTGCTGGGCGCGTCCACCGCGTTTGTGGAATCCACCCTGGCCCAGAAGTACCGACAGTCCGACCCGCTCTACGGCGGCCAGCGCGGCGGCCCGGCCTATTATATCCACGTGTGGGCGGAGCGGAAGCGGAAGAAACCGCTGCGGCGATCGGTGGCCGCGGTGCTGTTTGCGCTGTCGGGCCTCATCTGCTGGTGCGGAATCAGCCAGGTCGTCAGCAACTCGGTGAGCTCGGCGTTCAAGAATGCGTTCCACATCCCGCCCATTGCAACGACGGTGGCACTGGTGGTGCTGGCGGCAGTCATCGTGCTGCGCAAGAACGCCACCGTGAAAAGCCTGGACGTCATCGTGCCGGTGATGGCGGTCTGCTATTTTGTGATGACGCTTTATGTCATCGCGACCAATATCACCCACCTCCCGGCGGTGCTGGGCAGCATCTTCTCGGAAGCCTTCGGCCTGCGGCAGGTGGCGGCGGGCGGCTTTGGTGCCGTTCTGATGAACGGCATCAAGCGCGGCCTGTTCTCCAACGAGGCGGGCAGCGGCTCGGCACCCTGTGCGGCCGCAGCTGCCGAATGCGATGACCCGGTCAAGATGGGATTGGTCCAGGCACTGGGCGTCCTCGTTGATACGATCGTCATTTGCAGCTGCACGGCCTTCGTCATGCTGCTGGCCCCGGAATCCGTCACGGCGGGCCTGACCGGCATGGACCTCTTGCAGGCGGCGGTGCAGTACCATCTGGGCAGCTTCGGCGTCATCTTCATCGCTGTGACGCTGGCGCTGTTCAGCTTTTCCACCTTCATCGGTATCCTGTTCTACGCCCGCTCCAATGTGGCGTATCTCTTCGGGGACCGCTGGCTCTGGCAGACCCTTTATAAGGTATTGGCGCTGGGAATGCTGCTGGTGGGCGGTGTGCAGGCCTACACGGTCGTGTGGGACCTTGGCGATGTGGGCATCGGCCTGATGACCATCTTCAACCTCATCGCGCTCTATCCGCTTTCCGGCGAGGCCATTGAGGCCCTCCGGGACTATGAGCGCCGGAAACATCTGGAACCCTGAGCAGGGGAGACGCCCCGCTCCATGAATCGTTCGCAAAACGGCGCAGCCGGAGCGGAGAATTTCCGCCAAGCTGCGCCGCTTTTTTGTCCGCGAAAAAAGAAGCTGAAAAAATGCGAAAAAACGGTTGACAAATCCGCTTTTGTCTGCTAAAATAAACAAGTCGTCCGGCAAGGATGTAAACAGAATCTGGGCGTGTTCCCGAGTGGCCAATGGGGACAGACTGTAAATCTGCTGCTTTTCAGCTTCGGTGGTTCGAATCCACCCGCGCCCACCAAACAAGAAAAATCCGAACCTGTTTCCGATTGGAGAAGGGTTCGGATTTTTCGTTTTCTTCGGGTACAACAACGAAGGTTCCTGTGGACGGCGCAAAACTCCGATACCTTGTCATAGACCGTAAGCCAATAACAAGATTTGGAGGGTATGATTATGAAGTACGATGAAAGAGCCTGCAAGTTTAATATGGACACTGGCTGCGTGGAACTGCTGCTCCGGGATGGGAGAAAGATTTCCATCAATTGCACCGGGGTCGAGGATGCGCTGGATGTGACCATGGCGCAGCAAACAGAACTGGACTACCTGATTTATAACGACCCACTGGCGTATGCCGATTTGATTCTGAATGGCGATCCGGAGGAATATTTGAAGAATGTGGCCGGGAGCCATGAGTTAGAAGATTGAGGGCAAAAAAATAAGAGGTGTGCCCAGCTGGACACACCTCGGCGAGATACATCTATGTAATGCAGGGCGTTCCCTTTACTCGGAACGTCCTGTTGTTTTTATGCTGCAACAGGCAAGGCTTGTAGAGTTTCCTGCTCTTTCAGCCACTCCTCGTATTCACGCTGACCTTCCTCGCTGTTGAAAAACTCAACCATGGAGGGATAAAAGCAACGCGCAAGGGTCTTGATTGCTTCATCCGGGTAGCCGGATTTGTTCGACTTCTTCTTTTTGTTCAAATGGTATCCTCCGAAAATCAAAGTTCCATATCCTGCCCACGCCTGCGGTTTCGCTGCTGCACATTCATGGTGAGCTCCTGCTTGGGGGCAAGAATCTTTTCCAGAAAGCCGCGCACCAGTTCGGGCGCACGGTGGAGAGCATCCAGATAGGGTTTCACGTCGTACCACAGGTCGTGGTACTTGTTGCTCCAACGAACGGCCTCCTTCTTGGCGGTGGAAAGTTCTTCTTTCAAGCGGCGGTTCTCCACGTCCATCATATAGCCGTGGTCGGCTTGCTTTTTCAGCTTGGAAAATTCTTCTTCGGTCAGCGAGTAGTTACCGAGAATGGTGCGCTTGCCGATATAATCCAAGTCCCGCGCGTGGATGAGGGCTTCTTTTGTGAGCGTAGCCTTTTTCTGAACTGCGGCGAGTTCCTTCTCCTTTTTGGAAAGGGCTTTACTGGTCTGGATGAGGTGCTGTTCTTTCTGGTCGATTTGAGAAGTCAGGCTGTCCAGACGCTCCTGCTCCCGCTGGACTTTGAACTGGGTGACGGTCAGGTGTTCTTCAGTGCTGCCACGCTCACCGCGCTCTACATCCGTGTACCCGGCATTGCGCATATAGTTGAAGAAATCGTCTTGCAGGACACTGTACGACTTCTTCAGGACTGGCTTGCCGTTCTTTTGCAGGACAGGCTTTCCCGATTCGTCCAGCAGAGGTTTGGATGCCCACTTCTTGCTCCGGCTGACCTGCATGACGGTCTCCTTGACTGTGCCGACCAGTGCCTTGTCCTTGCAGCGTTTCGACCAGAGGATCTGCTTTTCCACCACAGGCACATAGACCACATGGAGATGATAGTGGTAGACTTCACGGCCTAATGCTTCGGTCATGGCACGGTTGATCTCATCGGCGTGCATGACTGCCGAGAGGATATACTGCTCACCACCCACGATCTGAACGGCTGCTTTGTAGGCATTCTCATAGAACTGCTTGGCGAACTCGTAGCCACCGTGGTTGTCAAAGTAGGCTGAATTGACATCAAAGACAAGTTCGCAGTAGTGGGTGGCATCCGGCTTCAAGCCGCGCGTGGAGATGGTTCCGGTGGCTTCCAGTTGGGCGAATAGGTCGGTGTAGCTGGCGGCAGGCTTCTTGAAATGGACGTTCCATGCAGCGCGCTGGGGGATAATATCGGGGTTCCGATAGCTGTCCTTTTCACGCTCATTGTGCTGCTGGGTGTTGCCAACGGCCTTGTCCGAAACGGCGAGATTTCGGACACTGGTGCGGTCAACGCCATCGTTTCTTGCCAAAGGGCATCCCTCCTTTCAAGGTTCATCGAGAGGTGACGGGGAACGAAGATGCACTTCTTCGGAAGTGTAATAACCCACTATGACACTTTCATCCCTGCGGTCTGCAAAGTGTAGTGGGCTCTTCGAGGACTCTCCGAGGGGGAACGTCTCCTGCGGGAGAGTTACAATCAAGTTCGCACAATGCGAACTTGATTGCT